>Ga0256405_10006514_pt1 | contig 18587 bp, 33 predicted proteins | sample RumenRJG_02DNA_FD_189096 | JGI IMG/M metagenome (GOLD analysis project Ga0256405, IMG submission 189096) | Bovine rumen microbial communities from Lethbridge, Alberta, Canada - RJG_02 | ecosystem: Host-associated > Mammals > Digestive system > Stomach > Rumen | place: Canada: Alberta... | reverse complement strand
ACGCGCTCGCGGCGTAAGTGTTGCCGCCCCAAGAGACTGGGCGGTTGTCGTTGACAAAGCGGAAGTCATAAGTTCCGTTCCACAAGCGGATCAAGTAAGGGAGCGAGTAAGCCCCGCCGGAAAGAAGACGGTCGTAAGTCTGCGAGTCCATTACGCTTCCTCCAAAGTGAACGATATTTTCTTTTCCCTTTGGCCCTTGCCGTCGCCGATTTCGTCCATGTAGTAAAGGCGAGTGCCCGTTCCCTTATTGGACAAGTCGGGGAAGAGGAACGGAAGCGTTCCGCTTTTTATCGTGTTCTCAACCCAATTTTGGAAATATTTCCATTCGGTCAAGCTGGAGCCGGGAAGCGGCTTTGAGTCGTCGAATTTCATCATAATTGGGTGGCGCTTTTGCGGCGTTGAATTCTTAAGGTAGTAGACCGAACGCCCGCTCTTGTATTTAAGCTTCTCGCGGTTGTCCACCCATCCGCTTTCCATTCCGTACACTTTCGTATTCAACGAGCCGGGCCAAGATATGTCTGCCATTTAATTCTCCTAAACTCCGTAGAACGTTCCGTCCATCGTTTGGTTGGCTTGCTCCAAGGCGGAGTTGTACTTTCCGCTTGAAAGGCCTTCCTTGACGCGGGCGTCTATCATTATCTCTATTTGTCCCCTTGAGATGCGCGGCTGGGCGTTGACCACGTTTGCGGCGCTGTTGTTTATGACGACGCTCATTCCGCCGCCGCTGGCTCCGCGTCCGTTGGCGGTCTCCCACAAGGCTTTTTGTTGCGCGGCGTTCAATATCATTTCGCCGGAGTTGACGTTGGCCCGCACGTTGTCGCCGCTCCAAGACGAGCCTTGCACAATGCCGCCGGTGGCGAACGAGGGCGGAACGGGCTTGGACGCTATCAAGCTCGCCATCTGCACGCCCGCCGCCGCACCGATGAGAGACATGGCGATAATACGGGCAACCGCGTTTCCGCTTGTCTGGGCCGCCGCTCCGATCGCCGCCATAGCGGTGTTGGCCGTGGCCTGCTCGATGTTGGCCGCCCATTCCCACATCTTGATTTTGTATTCCTTTTGGGCCGCGTCCTTTTCGATTTGGACTTTCCTGTCGTTGTATTCCTGCTCGGTGATTTCGCCCTTGCGGTATTTTTCTTCCAAGGCGGCGAGCTCGTAGTCCTTTTCATCCTGCACAGCCTGGAGCTGGAACGCCATAGCGTCCGATATAAGCTTGGCGGACTGCGTGACATAGCCGCCGATTTGGTTGAACACGTCTTGGAACGACTTGAAGCGTTGCTCGTTGGTCTGCTTTTCGCCTTCCGCTATCTCGCGGTTGATTTGCTCCACCGCTTCCTTGTACTTCTTTTCAAGCGCTATCTTTTCGTCGGTGCCGTCCGCCAAAAGGGAAACAGTCTCCTTGTTCCATTCCTCAATGGCGGCCTTGGCGTCTTCAAGCTCTTTCTTTTGGTCTTCCCAAGAAAGAGCGGCTTGGTTTTTCTTTGCGTACTTGTCCGCCAAGCCGGCGCCGCTTTGGTCGTAGGCGGCAATTTCCGCCGCAAGCTGCGCGATTTCCTCGCGGGTCTTCTTCTCGCGCTCAAGGTTTCCGCTTATCGCTCCTTGGGCGCTTATTATCATGTTTTCATACGCGGCCTTTTTTGCCGCGTACATTATTTGATTTTCTTCCGCTTGTGTTACCGTCTCGCCTAGTTGGCGGCGGGCTTCGATTTCCAATTCCGCTTTTTTTACGGCTTTGTCGTAAGCGTCAAGGGCGTTCGTGGCGAGATTGTTGGCTCTCTTTTTGGCGTCGGCGATGTCTTTCTCGGCTTTCGCCTGCTTTTCCTTTTCAACTCTTTCTTTTTCCGCGGCGGAGGCTCTTTCCTTGTCAATCTTAGCCTCCATCTCTTTCAGCCGGATTTGCTGGCTCAAGAAGTTGATTCGCGCGTTGAGCTGGTTTAGTTCAAGCTCGCCCTCTTGCGTGATGCTCCCTTTGTCCTTTTGCTTTTGGAGAAGGGCTTGGCGCTTGACGACTTTTTCCCATTCCGCCCGCAAGGTGTCTTCGGTGCCTTTGCCCTTGCTGTTATCCTCAACGCCTTCCTCATATTCGCGCCTCGCTTTTTTCGCGCTCGCCCAGCCGCTTATGAGTTCGGTAAAGAACGCGCGCAAAGGAGCCATGCCCTTTTCAAATGGAGCGCCTATCTCTTCTTTCAAGTCGCCAAGCGCGTTCGCCAACTGTTCGCGGGAGCCGGTCGCCTTTGCGACTTCCTGCGCCATCCCCTTGTAGTTTTCGGCTACAATGGCCACAGCCTTGCCGCTTTTCAACTCTTCCGCCGTGAGCGTTTTCAAGCCTGATATTTGGTTGCCTAGCAAACCAACGTTTCCACTGTAAGTCTTGTTCAAAGCCGTGACCGCCGCGTCAAGGCTCATCGTTCCGCTTGCCGCCATGTCAACGGAGGCGGACATAATTTGCATTATTTGCTCTTGGGTGCGGCCCGCGGCCGATAGGCGGGCCATGAGCGGGATTGTCTGCTCGTCGCCGTACGTTGATATTTTTTGCAACTCGCTTGCGTAGTTTTTGAGCGCGCGGACGCTGGAATCGTTCAAATAAGGGTTGTTTTTGGCGGCGGTTTCGAGCTGAATTTCCGCTTTTTTCTGCGTGTCGTATGCGTCGGAACACTCTTTTATGGCAGCGGCGGCCATTTTGGCTCCATTTATAACACCTTTAAACGCGGTTCCAAACCCTGTTATTGCTGATCCTAATTTTGCAAAATCAGACAGTTTCGCGCTTTTTGTAAGAACGTTTAACTGTTGAGTAATTTGATTTATACCTTTCGCGGCATCCGCTACATCGGCGCCAAATTTTATAGTAGCTTGATTTTTTGCCATTTATACACTCTTTGTCTATAGTCATTTTTTTCTTGACAAATCTCTAAAATATGCTAAAATTTAGAACAAGGAGGCGATTATGTTTGAATTCATTTTGACAAGCGTTCTCACTTTTATCGTCATAAAGATTCTCTATGGCGTTTGGAAAAACGACAGCTCTCCTTTTTTCCTAGACTTATAGTCATTCAAACAAATCCCGCTGGACTTCCTTCTTGGGAATCAAGTCCGGCCACCGCCCAAGCTGCGTCTTTGGAACAAAGATTTTTTCGACCGCCGAATTGCCCGCGCCCGATTGCAGCTTGACCGCCTTTTTAATTTCCGCCACGCACTCAAACCGCTCCGGCGGCATCCAGTATTCGCTTATATAGCACGGCTCGCTCTGACTTTCCGCCCAGTCGTAAAAAGCCGCGTGGTCAAAGCCGCCCTCGTCGTATTCGTCCGTTCCCTTGTAGGGAATGTCGCAATAAATCACGCTGTCCGGCTCAATCTTCACGTCGCGATAACTACTTTGAAGGCGTTGAAGGCTTTGAAGGCTTTGAAGGCTTTGAAGGCTTTGAAGGCGTTGAAGGCTTTGAAGGCTTTGAAGGCGTTGAAGGCTTTGAAGGCTTTGAAGGCTTTGAAGGCGTTGAAGGCTTTGAAGGCTTTGAAGGCGTTGAAGGCTTTCCAACTGCTCATTACGCGCGCCGCCTGCGGCGGCGCTTCCTTTCAAAAAAGGAAGCCGTCCCGCGAGCTGGCCAAGCCCGACGCTGCCGTGTATCACGTTTTCAAAAACGCCCGCCTTGGAAAGCCGCTCCCATTCCGCGACTTCCTCCGGCGAAAAGCCAAAATGCCGCACGGCCCAATCGATGTATTTTTTCTTGCACTCGGTTTCGTTTTTTTGAATCCAACGCCTGGAAGCGTCGTCGGTGTCAATTCCAAATTCGCGCAAAAGCGAAAAGTCGCCCAACACGCGGGCGTAGTGCAAAGCCTTCTTCCACGGCTCGACCTCGACGCTATACATATAATCATCGCCATTGTTTCCAAAGCTCCAGCAATAGCGGACGTAAGGCTCGCTGTCTTTTAGCGCGAAAAAATCCTCGCGGCTAATCCATCTTTTTTCGTCCTTGAATTTTCCGTTCACCGCGTCCACAAAAAGCGAAGGCGCGTCCGATATGTCGTTGATTGTGAAGTTGTCAAACTTATGCCAAGCCGCCGCGCAATGCGTCACCGCGCACCCGCCCGCGAACAAGTCGTAAAAGTTCTTTCGCCTTGGGAACTGCTTAATCACCCATTCCGCAATCTGATTCTTGCTGCCCTTATACGGCGCTCCCCATCTCATCATTCAAACCTCGCGTTGAACGCGTCCAAGGCGGCTTGGTCCGCCCTTGTTTCTTCCGTTTCCAAAGCCCAAGCCCGCTTAAGCTCGTTCATTTGACGGTTCCATTTTTCCATTCCCTTTGAAGTGTCCGGCTTGAAAGAGCGCCAGCCCATAACGTCGTTGAGCTTCGTGTCCTTAAGGCCCCGGAAAAGGGCCAAAAACTCATGCCAATGCAATTCCGCTTGCGTGAGCCTTATTCCGTAGAATTGGAAAAAGGCCGCGAAAAGCAAGTCCGCGTCCTGCTCAAAGTCAACAACCGGCTCCGATGATCCGCCAACGACGCGCGGCAAGGGTTCCTTTGGGTTGTAGAATTTTACAAGCTCGTCAAGGCCCTTTTGCCTGTCTTCCGGGCAAATCGGGGTGAGTCCGTCGTATTCGTAGAGAAAATCGAAGGCGGAAAGCGCGGGCCGTTCCTTCAAGAGCCGTCCGAATGAAAGCCAAAGGCGGAAGTCCGTCTTTATCTTGTAGTCCTTTCCGTCAACGAAAATTGAGTCGGGGAGCTTTTTCTTTGACAAGTCAATCATTTTTCAACAAAAAAAGCGGGGATTTCTCCCCGCCTTTAGGCTAGGTCGAAGGGTATGCGCCTTCGGTGAACGAGGGGACGCCCTGCGAGTAGGTGGCGTAGCCTTTCTTGATTCCGCCGTTGAAGTGCAAGTCGAACGTCAACGTTGAATCGACCGAGTTGTAGTCGTTGATGACCATTGAAGCGTTGGGCGCTTCCTGGGCCAAGAAGACTTCGGCTTCCGACGGGTCGTCGTCGTCCAAAGGCTCGTAGCGGTAGACGATCAAGACCGGCAATTTTGCTTCGCTTCCTACGGAAAGATTGTAGTAGCGGTCCTTTACGGCTTCAAAGTCGTCCTCTCCCTTGTACATTGTCAAGGCTTGGTTGAGAGTCGGCGCGTAGCGGTCAAGCTCCGTTGTCGGAACTTCGTCCGCTATGTAGTCGTAGTCGTTTGTCTGCGGGTTTAACGCAACGTCAAAAGCGGTGGACTTGCAAATACGAACCCAAGTGCTGTCGGGCTTGACGTACAAGGCTACCATGTGCTTTTTGACCATTGTTTTAGTAGTTCCGGACATAGTGAACTCCTTTAATTAAGTTTCTTTATAGTCATAGGCGCTTTTAATCGCCGATGGACTCGCTTTCATTGGCCCAAACTTCCGCTTCAAAAGCGGTCACGGTTTGGTTCTTGTCGCCGGTGTCCGGGTAGAAGTCAACGCCGTCGATTCCGCTGTCGTCGATTTTCCCGCCCATGCTTGGATTCTTTTCCATCGCAAGCCGGAACGCCTTCGCGTAGCGGAACATCCGCTTGACAAGGATTGAATAGGCGGCCTTTTGAAAAATCATCGTGACTACGAATTTGTCCTTGTCCCTGTAGCCGTCCAAGTCGCCGTCAATCGGCTCAACCTTGTCGGGAAGTATTGAGACGACGACCGGCGACTCGTAGCGCGACAAGTCCACCGTTCCCAAAACGATGTTCTTTTCGGCAATAGTCGGAAGCGGAACGTCTTGCTCCGCAAGCCCCGCAAGCTCGTCGTTCACGTCGTCAAGTATCAAGGCCTTTAAGGCTTCCGCCGTCTCTTCGGTCATTCTTTACCCCCAATATTTCTGTAGCTCTTTGTCAACCATCTTTTGGACTTCGCCCATGTACTCGCCGCTTTCGGCGTAGGCTTGGCCGCCCTGGACAAAGCCGCGCGGCGCGATCTTCCAATTGGACGCGCGGGCGGTCTTTCCCTCGTGGCCGTATGAAAGCGTCATGGCCTTGGGAAAAATCGTCTTTCCGCCGTTCAAGGCCTTTGGAAAGACGACCGCTTCCGTTCCGCTTTTCTTGACTTTGTAGGCATAGGCTTTCTTAAGCTCGCCGGTCCGCGACTTTAGGCCGCTGGAACCGATCAAGGCTCGTATTCGCTTTGCCGTGGCCTTGGCCGCTATACGGAGCGTTTGCCGCTCTATCGCTTTAAGGCTCTTGGACGTTCCCGCCAAAGCCTCTTGGACGGCGGAGACGTCGGCCTCTATCGAAAGAGGGGCGGCCACTAGCAAATCTCCTCGATTCTGTATGAGTCGATGTTTTTAAGGAATCTGTCGGGCGTGTAGTTGTTGAACACGCGCGTTCCCGTGTCCGCGAAGCTCGTGGAGTTCACGGCTAAGTTGCCGTTGGCGCTCTCCCAAAGGAGCGAGCCGACTTGCTTGGCGACTTCGACGATGTCTTGCGGAACGCTTTCCCAGCCCGCCGTGTATGTCACGGTGTAGCGGAGTCCGGCGGTGAATACGGAGCCGTCCACGAACTCTATGTAGTTGGAGTCCTTGGAATCCGCGCTCACGCAAAAGTTTTCCGCCGGAATGCTCTCGCCCTCGCAAGTCACCGCCGTAATGGCGGAAATATGCCTTGCGTTCAGCCTAAGCTGGAAATAGTTGGAGCCTTTGACGGTCTCCGTCCGCTCTTTGGACTCCGGATCGTAGCCAAGGTAGTTGTTGACTATGTCCATCGCGCCGTCGGCGTATTCCTGCGGCTTCGTGTCGCTTTCGTCGGTGACTTTGTTCATGTAGTCGGCGAGAGCCGTCGCAGTCAAATAGGCCATTTTATTTTTCTTCCTTGACCTCTACGGCCAGCTTTTCTTTGACAAAGCGGGCGGCAAGGGCCGCGTCCATCTCGTGAACGCCTTCGTAAAACGTTCCCCATTCGCCGCACAAAAGGGCGTTTACGCGAACTTTCATTGTCTTCGCGCTTGGAACATACGCCGACTTTCCTTCCGGCGTTTCAATTTCTGCCGCTACCGGCTTTTTCTTATCGCTCATTGATTTCTCCCGTAGTCGATGTTTTTTGGGCCGTCTTCCCAAACGACCTTCATTCCTTTGGCGTTAAGCCAGCCGCACACCCAAGCGAGCGCGGGCTTTTGCTCTTTGTATTCGTCGCTGGCGTCCATTGGACACCCCGCGACGGTGACTTTTTCATATCCTTTTAGCCACGCAAGGCAAAGCGCGGCGCAAATGGTGTTGTTTATCGGAAGTCCAAGCCCGTACACCGCTTCCGGAATCTCGCGGAGCGTGTTTTGCCGTCCGGTATCTATTCCGTGAAGCTCTATGTACAAGTCGGCCCCGCTCCTTGCGTCGGTGCCGCAAGCCCACACATCCGCGCCGTTGAGACGCCCGCGGAGTTCCGCGAACGTCTCGCGCAAGTTAGCCTTGCCGCTTATGGCAAGCTCTTTCACGGCCTATCAGGTCGATTGGGCTGTGAGCTTCAAGCGGGCAAACGCGGCGGGCAATGTCGGCATTCCGTCGGCGAGAGTGTGGCCGAAGAATCCGACCTGGTTCTTTCCGGCGAAAAGCTCGTTGGCGATTGTCACGTCCAAGCCCTTCCAGTAGGCGAACTTGTAGTGGCTCAAGTCGGCCAAGGCGAGGGCGTAAGAGCCGCCTGTCTTGGTTGACGGAGCGTATTCGCTTTCAAGAACGGGCAAGCCGAGCAATGTAGACGGCTCTCCGGCGCGAATTGACTCGTGCCAGAGGTACTGGTCGTTCTTGTCTTTGAGCTTCATGATGTCGGCCAAGAAGGCTGTGTTCATGATCCAAACGGCCTTTCTGCGGTAGGCAGGGCGGAGTTTCATGTACACATTTACAAGGTCGTCGGAGGCGATTGTCAAAGCGGTCGCTGTCGCAACGTCGCGCGATGTCGGAATGCCGTCATTTGACGCTGTGAAAATGCCGAGCGGCTTTCCGCTTCCGTCGCCGGAAACGATTGCGCTTTCAAACGCGGCAACAAGCTTTTCCGAAATCTTGTTGCGGGCAAGCTCGTCCATTGAGAAGGCGCTTGCGGCAAGCAACTTCTTTGAAACCTTGATGAGCTTCGTCAAGTCGCTTGGATGCAACTCGCGCTTTCCGAACTTCCAAGAAGTGTCGGCGCTAATGTCGCTAGACGGAACCTCATCCGTCCAAGAGGCGGCGGAAGCATCGGTCTCCTCGTAAGGCAAGCCCAAAGAACCAGCGCCGTTTACGGGAATCTTGTCTACGCGGCCATAGAGAAGGGCCTCTTTTTCGACTTCCTTCTCAATCTCCTTGTAGAACTCTTCGGGAGCGATGGCCGCTCCGCCGCCGGGAGATGAGGTTGTTCCGACTGTCATGTCGGTGCGAAGCTCTACCGAGCCGTTTCTTTTTTCAACGCGAAGGAAGCCCTTGTTGTCCGAACGAGCGGCGGGCTTTTCGTCGGCGTTAGGAAGCTCGTTAGAGAATCCGGCCAATTCGGCGGCTCTCTGTTCGGCTTCAATTTCTGCCAAAAGCTTGCGGGCTTCGGCAGCCTTGTCGTCGAAGGACTTCTGTTCTTCGGCTGTGAGCGAGCGGCTTTCCTTTTTGGCCAACTCGTCAAGGGCGCGCATTTCGGCAATAAGCTTGGCGCGCTGTTCCTGTTTAGTCATAGGAATCTCCTAAAATTAAATGTCCAAGAGGGCGATTTCTCTTGCCCGCTTGTTTTCTTCCACTTTGCGAAGCTCTGCGGCCTCGCAAGCCTTTCTTTCTTCTTCCCTCGCGCTCTCCAGCGCGGCCTTGGCGCTTTCCAGCGTCTGTTGGCAACGGGCGTTGATTGATGTCTGCTCGTAGGCGGGGAACGTCACAGCGGACACCTCAAAAACTTTTCCAATGTCAGTGATCGTGCGGCGGGGCTTTTCGGACTCCAAATCGTCCCACTTGTCGCCGCGTGTCGTGAACATAAACGACATTCCGGTTACGTCTCCGCGCTTTACGGCGGAGTAAAGGTTGCGGGCGTCGGAATTATTCTCTGTGTCAAGACTGACGCGGATTTTCATTCCTTCGTCAACGATTTCCATTTGCATCGTTGAATTCGCGTTGTTGTTGCGGCTACGCGCAAGCGGCGTCATGTCGGTGTTGTGGTTCACCAAAAAGCGCACGTCCTTAAGGTCGGTCTTGTCCAACGCTCCGCGCGCGATTTTCTCAAAGTAATATCCAAGGTCGGTCTCCCGCTCAAAGACGATTGGAACGCCTTCGATGAAGTCCCCCTTGTCGTCGCTTTGGGCCGCCCGAATCTCAAAGTCGAACGAGCGAAGCTCCGTGTCTTTTGTTTTGAATTTAGGTTCCATCTGCGAACTCCTTTTATTTATTGTCATTGTTTTTGTCGCCGTTCATCGATTCCGACAAAGGCTTGTAGTTTTCAAGGCCGAAGTGCTCGTTTCCGTAAGCCTGCTCCACGCGCGGCATATTCTCAAAGTCGCGGATTTCGTTCAAAGTGAGCAAGCCCGCCTGGAAGTTGGCGCGGTGGTTGGCCCATCGTGTGTTGAAGTCCGCCCGGACAAGCGAGTCTGCGTCAAACTCTACATAGCAATCTTCGTTGTAAGGATAGGTCAAGAGGCGGTCAAAGTATTGCTGGAGCCGGACAAGCCAGGGCGTGAGCGTGTGGCGCAAAAAGAAGGTGTTGGCTTGTTCCATGTTGGAAAACTTGGAGTCCTCGCTTCCAAGCATAAAAAGCGGAACGCGGTAGATTTTGGCCACTTCCTTTTCTGAATACTTGCGGTTCTCCACAAGCTGGCTGTCGGAATTTGAAGGCAAGTCCAAGGGCTTTACTTTCGCCTTGGCAATTACAATCGGGTCGTTTTGCTTTTCCTTTCCGCCAAAAGACAACTTGAACTGCTCTATAAGGGCCTTTGAATCCTCTTTTTTCCAATTCCTTTTAACGTCGTCGTCGATTTCAAGAGCGAGCTTTTGATGGTAGCCGCCGTCAAAGCTGTTGTTCGTGTATTCGTCAAGCGTCAAGCCGAGCATGGCCGCTTGGCGGGCCATTTCAAGCGGAGACAAGCCCCGCAAACTGTCCACACGGTAGGCCGGAATATGAAGGATTGTGTAAGCGTTGTACTTGTAGTCGTGGCCGTTGCAATGGTAAATGTAATAGACTTCGCCGCTTTCGTCGCGCTTGATTTCAACTTTGTTCGGGTTCAAAACATAGAGCGCTCGCGGCGAAAAGTCTGCGTTCCTCTCTACGAAAATAAAGGCGTTTCCTTTGACAAGCAAAAAGCGCATCACCCTTTGCCAAAAGGTGAACGCGGTGTCGTCAAAATTCGGCGCCTTGTGGACCAGCGGATAGAGCGGAGCCTTGTCTTCGCGAATGCGGCCCTTGTCCGTCTTTTTGTAAACGTGGCAAGAGAGAGAGGCCACCGAGTCCGCGATAATTGACACGCAAGCGTTGACCGTCGTGTTTTCTTCCGGGCTTGGCTGGAGCGTGAAAAAGCCGCCGCTCCCTTCGTATCTGTCAACGGGAAGCTTTTTTGTTTCGTTTCTTACCCGCCGTATTTCCATTCCAAACAGTTTCATTTTGCTTTCCTTCCTGTATAGTCATTATTTAATAAATCATGTCTTCCACGCTTACCGATTGGCTGTAGGACTTTTCGGCCAAGCCAACGTCAAGGCGGTTGTTGGCCATTATGCTTGTTATAACGCCGTCAATGCGGCGGCTTGACTTTGTGAATTGCGGCTTTACGACTTTGATGTTGTCGTTGGCGTCCGTCCTTATCGTCGCGCAAGAGACCATCCAGCGCATGACGGGGTTGTTGTCGATGATTTTTCCGTCGGCCACGTCCTTTTCCCAAGCCTTTGACGGCTCGCTCATGTAGGCTATTCCCTGATTGAATTCGACCATGTTGAACGAGTCGGAAAGCGGCGCGATGATAAGGCTTGAAAGGTTTCGGTCATAGGCGATTTCCTGTATGTCGTAAAGGCTTGCGTCCCGCCGGATGTCTTCAAACATAAATGAATAGTCAACGGTTTCGCCGGGCGTGGCCACAATCCAGCCGCCTTTGATCCATTTTTCGACCAAGTAAGTGTCAGTCCGCATTCGGGCCTCTATCTGCTCTTGCGGTATATAAAAGCGGTGCTTTGCCACTTTGCGGCCGTCCGGAAGCGAAAAGTAAAGCGTCCAAGCGGTGAAGTCGGTCGTCTTGGACAGGTCCAAGGCTCCCCAGCATTGCAAGCCTTCAAGCTTCTTTTCGTCAAAGCGGCGTAGGCATCTTTGCCAATGCGCGTCGTCAATCCACACGTCGGCGTTGTTGATCCACACGTCCATTCGCTTTGTCAAGAACTCCGCCATTCCGGTTGACTTTTGGCGGGCGTTCTTAAGCTCTATCATAAGCTCGCTTGTCGAAAGAGCGCCTTTCACGTCAAGGTTGGGGTTGGCCTTGGGCCAATTCTTTGGGTTGGCCGGATCGTCGCCCTTGTCAAGCTCGTAGATGATTCCAAGGTAGGTGTCGTTCTCGTAGCCCTTGGCCCCGGAAAGCATTTTGCAAACGCGCTCGTATTCTTCGTGGCAAGGGTAGGACAATTCATGTCCGGCGGTCGTTATTATGAAGATGAGCGGCTGTTCGCGCGCTCCCATTCCCGATTGGATTACGTTCAAAAGCTCGTCGGTCTTGTGGGCGTGGTATTCGTCGATTATCGCGCAAGAAGGGTTCAAGCCGTCTTGCACCTTTGAATCGCTTGAAAGCGCCTCAAACTTTCCGTCCTGGAAAGTAAGGTTTTGCGCGTGAACCTTGATGAATTTGCCAAGCGTCTTTGAGTAGTTGACGGTGTTCTTTGCGTTTTGGAAGGCGATCTTGGCTTGGTCGCGCTTGGTGGCGGCGGAATACACTTCCGCTCCCGGCTCCGCTATCAAATCGTAAAGGCCAACGCCGGAAGCAAAGAAGGTTTTTCCGTTCTTTCGTGCGACTTGCAAATAAACGCGTCGAAAGCGACGCTTGTCGTTGTCCTTTCTACGCCAGCCGTAAAGCATCGCTATAACCCATTGTTGCCAAGGCTCCGGCTTAAGCTTTTGGCGGGCGAGCGCTCCCTTCGTGTGCACTTGCTCGCGGAAAAAGTCAATGGCCATTCTAGCCCGTTTGTCGTCGAAGTAATAGGGGAATGTCTTTTTGCTTGCCTTTAGGTCGTTGACGTGGCGGCGGACGGCCAAGGAAATGTTTTTGCAAACCGTGAGCTTTTTGTTGAGAACATCGTCTATGTAGGCGTTGTATTCGTAGGTCAAAACTAGCCTTGTCCTATGAGCGCCTTAATGGCGTTCGTTTCGTCGTCGTCATCTTTTTTGGCTCCGCGTATCTTTGCGGACTCTACGGGCGTGACTCCGAACTTCCACATGATTTTTTCGTAGGAGTCCATGTAGCGCCGCCACTCAAAAAGCAAGTCCTTTCCGCCTTGAAATGCGGCCAGATACTTTGCTGGACCGCCCAATTCGTCGATTTTGTCCATAAGCTGGTTGGCACAGTCAAGACAGCGGAAAGCGTCCTCCAAACTTTCAAAATCGGCGGCGGAAACCAAGCGGGCGGCGCAAAGCGAGCCGACAACACGCTTCCAGGATTCCTTGGCTTTTTTGCCGATCACTGTTTTGGGGCATTCCAAGGCCCCTTCTATCGGCGCGAGGCTTGTTCCGCGATTTTCGTGGCGGCATTTCTGATAAGTGCCTTCTTGTTTGTGTTGTTGAATGGATTTTGGGGGCCTTCCTGGCATGGCAACTCCTAAAAAATTGATTTTGCACGCGCGCACGAAAGAGTGGGCGTGTTGGTGAACGGCGCATCCGCCTTGGTTTTAAAACCCCGGGGGGCTTCTCCGATTCTTGAACCCGCCGTTTTCCCGCAACGTCTTGGCCGAGTGGCAAGACCAGCAAAGAGCTTGCAAGTTTCCCTTGTCATAAAACAAGGACAAGTCGCCGCGATGCGGGATTATATGGTCGGCTATCCTTGCCGGAGCTCCGCAACGGACGCAATAGGGATTGGCTTTCAAAAACTCCCTTGAAGTCTTCCGCCATTGGGCCGTGTGGTACAAGTCATGCCAAGCGGAGCTCTTTGTGCGCCTAGCATTGGCAAAGGCCTTTGCCTTGCCTTCAAGGGCTTTGTGGCGCTCGCAATAGCGAAGACCGGGCAAGGCGACGGCGTAACAGCCGGGAGCGTGGCAAACGGTGGATTTCATAAAACGGCAAAAGCCCCGCAAAGCCGTCAAGCCTTGCGGGAACGACAATAACTAGGCTTTCTTTACGCCGATAATGCCGAAAATGATTGTAATCAAGGCGACAACCGCTCCGGCGATTGCCTCAAAGACATTCGACTGCAAGCCGCCCAAAGCGACAAGAACTCCGCCCGCGACAGCCCCGACGATGACCACAATCGTTTTCCAACTAAAGCGGTTTTCGTCCTTGGCTTTCTTTACGGCGGCCACAATCAAGGCGGTCAAGCCAAAAGCCGCAAGGGCGATGGCGACGATGTCGGCGGATGGAAAGCTGCAAAAACATCCAACCGCGACGCTTGCGGCGAACAACACCGCTCCGATGATTCCTAGAACCTTGTTCATATTTTCTCCTTGGAGCCTTCCAGCTCCTTAATGCCGTTGTAATTTTTCTCTAATTCTTCGTAGAGAATCTTGAACCTTGCCACGTTGACAAACCATTCTTCCGGAACGGTGACGCTCCGGGCTTCCTTGTCGCGCTCCGCCCATTCCGCTTCCGGAAAAATAGGGAAGGCGAGCGGCGGAACGTAAAGCCGGTCGATGTATTCAACTTTTGGGCTTAGACAAGACGCCAATAGCGTTGTCAACAGCGTCGCCGCTATCAAGAGCGTTAATCTTCGCATTTGCTTCATCCTTGTTTTGTTTCATAACGTCAACAGCGGACGCAAGCCTTGCCGCTTGCGCCGCGTACTCATTCTTGGCCTTTTCGGTCGCCTCAAGCTTGCATTTCAAGACGCGAAGCTCCGAATTCAAGTGTTTTATCACGGCGGACAAAACAACTATGACGACGACTAGAGCCGCTCCGCCGATCAACGCGATCTTTCCAATCATTGCCTAGCCCCGAAAAACTTCTCTAAAATCAAATTCACGTCTATCGTTCCCGCTCCAAGAGCGTAAACGACAAACCAACCAAAACAAATGTCCTTTGTGCTGGCATTAGGCAACCAACCAAGCCAATAAACAAAAAGGCTCGCTATAAGGCCAAGCCCCGCAACAAACTTGAATATTTTGCTAATGTTCTTGGCCGTGACCTTGCTTTCCGCTTCGGGAGCCTCTTTTTCTTCTTCCATTTTGCCATCCTTACTTCAAACCGAGCCGAACGGCTATGAACCCCGCGAAAAGGGCGATAAGGCCCTTGAAGGCGTAGTCAAGCCAGCCCGTGTTCTTGGCAGTCAAGTGGTCGTTGACGGCCATGTTGATTTCTATGTTTTTGACCCGTTCGGCCAGGTCCTTTATCTCCGCCGTCCGGGTGTCCATCCGTACCGTCAAGTGCTTGACGTCGTTCTTAAGCTCGACAAGGGCCTCAAGAATCTTCTCAAACTTCTCGTCGTTGGTTGTGTCTTGTCCGCTCATGCCGGCCACTTCCTTAAATACCCGATGATGTTTTTATTGTCTCTCCAAGTGATTTTCGCTCCGGCTTGCTTGAACCCGTCTTGCTCGAACACCAGGACAAGGCCGTTGGCCAAAGCTTTAAGGACAATCGCGACATGGCCGTACTTGTTTTTGTCGGTCGCTCCCCAAACGGCGACGTCGCCTTCTTGGCCACACCATTTGTCGGTTATAAGCGCAAGGTGTTTCTTTTCGATGGGAAATTCGTTGTAGCGCAAGACTAAGTCCTTGGCTCCGCCGTCCGCTCCAAGCGACTCCGTGCGCGGAATCTGCCAAACGTCTTGGACGTATTGGCGGAACAAGTCCACGCATTGGGCCCCTGCATAGCCGTCAAAGTCAACGTTTGTCTTTATGTATTTTTGGACAAATTCCCATAAATCCATCTTGATTTCTCCCGTAAGAACGCCCGGGCAAAAGGCCGGAGGCGGTAAGACGGCCTTTTTGCCGGACTTGAACGGCGCGATACCAACCGCCCGGTAAGGAAACGGGAATCGAACCCGCTTTGTTCCGTTCCAAGAATATTGTCATTTTAATGACAAAAAAACGGCGGTTTTTTATCATTAGCCGCCGTTTCCTATCAATCTTTTGTTTTTCCTTTTTGGTTCCCCTCAAAAGTCGGAGAGAGCAAACAGTAAGCCATCCAGCCCGCGCGGAACACCCGCTCAAGCTCGTCCGCTACGTCCGGAGCGTTGGCAAAGCCGTCAATTTTCGCTTGCATTTCCTTGGGGAACTTCTTGTCACGCCATTTTTGGAACGCGTTACGTCTTTTCATTCCGGCTCCTTAAGGGACAACTCTTTGCCAAGCCGCTCCTTTGCATAATCCGGATCGAAGTCAACCTCTCCCTCGTAGTCCCCGTCCGTGAACACCGCTCCAAAAAACGAGCCGTCCGCCCGTAAACAGCCCGCATAGATTTCGTCCGTAATTTTGATTTTTTTTCCGCTGTCCAGCGTAATTTCGTATGGCGTGCACTCAAAAAGCCGCAACTTCTTTTTCATTCTTGTCCTCCCAAAGTATCGCCTTGCCTTTTTTGGCGGCGTATTTCAATTCTTGGATCGCTCCTTGCGAGGCCGTCCAATCGTCCAAAAAGTAAACCGCGTCGCAAATGTCTATCATTGCAAAACACACGTGCAAATAGTCGTCGTGGGAAACATCGGGATAGTCCGGCAAGACGCACGGAACGAAAACCTCATGTCCTTGCTTTGCCAGCGTTTCGCCCGCTTTTCCAAACTTGTCCAAGACGGCCTGCCTCGCAAGCCCCGTAATTTTTCCGGCCACGTAAATTTTCATTTATCACCCTCCTTATCCATTTCGCAATCGACATATCCTTGCGCGTAACATAATTGGCACAACCCCATAAGCGCGCCAGCGTGTTTTTTCGACAGCCTTAAATCTTTCAAGAACTCGTCACAATAGTTGTCAATCACCTCAATATCCCGCTTCAAGAACTCGTCAACCTTAACAGCCAACTCCTTTGGATTTATCATTTTTTCTCCTTTACAAGCCTTGGGTCTAGCAAAGACAGCGGGCTGTTGCCTGTAAGCCGTATTGTCGGCGTGTCCTTGTTGACCGTGAAATCCGTCAAATCCGCCCATTCAACAACATTGAAATCCTTGTCGTAGGTATGCGGATAAACATACTCTTTGCCTTGTGAAAAGCCGATTAGGATTTCTCCCCAAAGTCTAGCCTCTTCTTGCGTCAGCATCATTCTTTCATCTCCCATTTATCCAAATTATGACATTCCACTAATTTATCTTCTTGCAATGCTTCTTTAAGTCCGTAATTACATTTAAGTTCGTCACCCCAAAATGAATGATATTTGCAATTCTCACAGTTGCGAAGTTTCAAGATTGTCATTTTCATTTCCTCAATTCCCTTTCGGTAGCCCGCAATCCACTGCGTAGTCATAGCGTCAATCCAAGCGGAAACCTCTTCACAGCCGCAAGACTTGTGACAATCCTCAATGCCGTTCACTTTTCTATAGGCGAACAAGCACTGTTCTGTCCTTAACTTGCAATTTTGACAAAACAATTCTTCCGCCTTGTCGTATAGTTTCTTGTCTGCGTCTGTCATGTTTACTCCTCCAAAAAGTCCATAGCCCTCTGCCTTGCGTATTCATCAGAATTATCCAACAAGTCTTGAATGATTGTTTTTGCGTATTCAAGTTGTTCTTCAACGCTCTTTGTCTTGGCTTTTTCGTTTTCTTCCGCAAGAGCCATGCTTGCGCCTATTCCCCATAGTAAAGCGCCTAACATTTATTCGCTCTCCTTTAGTTCTGGAACAGAAATGAAGAAATATGCTTTCACTTCTTGCCAAGAAAAATTTCCTTTCCGAGATTCCCAAAATCTACCGTTATAAAAGCCAAAAGTTTTAATACCTCTTCCTAATAATAAAAGATATTCTTTTTTATCGGTTGGCAAATCTTTTTCATCTTTCACATAATGCCATTCATTAGCCTTGTTATAGCCGAACTCCGCGCCTTTTTCAAAACCTCCATCGTGAATTACTTCTTCTCTTGCACACCAAGCCTTTATTACTTTTGTAATCCTATCTTTACTTTCTTCTCTTGCTTTATAATAATCATCGTCTTTCTCAAACATAATTCACTCCTCCGTGTATTGCGGGATTTCGCACCAAGCGATAACTTCTTCACTTTTTTCATCAAAATCATTAAAATGCCAACTACTATCTTCACCGTTATGTGGTTTGTAATATCCGAGATAATAACTATCCCACATAAAAACTAAAACTTCACGAACTGTGTTCGGCAAATCTCCGTCAGCGACCTTGTGCCATTCATTAGCCTTGGCGCAAAACTTGATATAGCCTTTTTTGGCAAGTCTTTTTAAACACTCTTCATCAGAATTGCGTTTTTTCAGATTCTCATTTTCCTTCCGCAGTTTCAAGTTCATATCAACCAATTTGCGGTTGTAAGCGCTCAGTTCTTTTATAGTTATCATTCATCTACCTCCAACTTCTCGATTAAAGAAACGACACTATCTATCCACTTTTGAATGTCGCGCAACATATCTGCATTGTAATCAAACCAATCTTTAAGGCAGGCTTTTTGAAGTGCGTAGCCAACGGAATATTGAAGTGATTCCGCTTTCTTTAATAATGTTTTTTTTCGTTTTTCAGTCATTCAATTATTCCTTCAAAAATTCTTCAGCCATAATTACATTGTGCTCACCCATACAAGTAATCAATTCAACTCTCTCGATATGCTTGAAAACACGGCTAATAATTTTTCTCGCCGTGGCAAGTTCCGCTTTCAATGCGTCGTTCTCATCTCGCATTATCGCAAGTTCCTCTTTCAACATTTTCTCAACAATTTCTTGTTTGTGGCTGTAAATATTCACCGTAACTTCTTCCACAATCTTATCCCTCATAACTATTGACAAAATCTTCCGCTTGTTGAGAACGTACTTGAATTCGGGGTATAGCCCTGTAATTTTTTCAGCTTCGCTTTCGCGAAGTTTTCTTGTCCTGTGCCTAAACGCCGTCATTTTTGCAGTCGGACAAAAAGGCTCTTCCGGCTCCGTAAATTCATTGTAGCCCTTTCGCCAAAGGCTGTTCTTTTCTCCGGGAAAGGCTATGTAATAGCCGCCAACCGACGAATAATAAAGGTTCCTGCAAAAACAGTCGCCGCTCTCCGTCTCTTTATAAACGTCAAGCCGCTTGTCCTTTAATTTGTTCGCCACTGGAAAAGCCGTAACGACTCGGACTAGTTGGCCGTTTTCAATTTCAATTCGGTCGCAAAAAGTGCATCTATGCATAGCGGTCTCCTACAAGTCGAACAAAAGCTTTTGTCCGTCGTCTTTTTTTGGCGGCTCCGGCTTTTCAGTTGTTAAGGATTCCTTTACAACTTCCGAAGCGTTTTCGGCTTCCTTCGCTTTTTCCGCCGCTCCCTCTAGGTAGAAGTCGCGCGCCCATTTGTAAACCAAAGCGTCTTCAACCACGGCGCAATCGCCGTCGGCTTGCTTTCTCGCTTGCTCCGTTAT
>Ga0256405_10006513_pt1 | contig 18588 bp, 11 predicted proteins | sample RumenRJG_02DNA_FD_189096 | JGI IMG/M metagenome (GOLD analysis project Ga0256405, IMG submission 189096) | Bovine rumen microbial communities from Lethbridge, Alberta, Canada - RJG_02 | ecosystem: Host-associated > Mammals > Digestive system > Stomach > Rumen | place: Canada: Alberta... | reverse complement strand
GCCCTCGCGTGCGTGCGCGCCCGCGCCCGTGGTCTGGCTACATTTATATCCCGTCTGTCTACGGTAGTTCCTACAGTCCACGTGCGCGCGCGCGAGGGGAGGGGTTGGCGGCAACGCCGAACGGAGCGCCGCAATGCGAGGCAATTCTAGAGGGGCTAGACCGCTCGCTGCGCTCGCTGTTCTAGATCGCTCACTGCGTTCGCTTGTCTAGATATTCTAGATTAGCTCGCGCTCTGCGCGAGCGTACTAGATTAGCGTCCGCAAGGACGCGGTCTAGCGTAGCGAGCGAAGCGAGCGGTCTAGAATGTCTAGCCGGCGTGACGGTGGCGACGCTCGTCTTCGCGCCATCGCGTTTGGTGCCCCCGCGTCTAGCGTTCCCCTAGAACTTCAGGAGATACTTGCGCATTGCGATGGCTACGGCCTCCGTGCGGTTGGCGGCGCCGATCTTCTGACGGATGGCTCCGACATGCTCGCTGACGCTTTCCGTACTGAGCCCGAGCAGCTCCGCTATGTCGCGGTCCGTTAGGCCCCTGACCATCGACTCGAGTATCTCGCTCTGACGCGGTGTCAGGTCCGGTACCGGCGGATCCGCCGCGAGCTGCTGGCGTATGTCGGGCGATATGTAGTCGTCGCCCTGTGCGACTATCCTTATTGCCTTGGCGAGCTCCGAGTTGTCCGCATTCTTCAATACCGCGCCTCTGGCGCCGGCCCTCAGGGCGTGTGCGATGCCGTCCGACGTGCCGTAGGTCGTAAGAAGTATGGTCTTGGCGGACGGAGCCTTGCGGAGAAGCTCCTTCGTGGCCTCGACGCCGTCCATCTTTGGCATCATCAGGTCCATTATGACAATGTCCGGATGAAGCGCGACCGCATTGGATACGGCCTCCGCTCCGTTTTTTGCCTCGCCGACGACTTCTATGTCCTTCTCGGTTCCGAGAAGGGCCGTGAGCCCGGCTCGCACGATGGTGTGATCGTCTGCTATCAGGACCTTGATCTTCATTTGTTGTCCTTGTTGATTGGCGGAATGGAAATCGTTGCTTTTGCGCCTTCGCCTGGCGCGCTTTCGATCGTGAACTCGCCCTCGAGCGATTCGATGCGTTCGCGTATGCCGAGGAGTCCGTAGTGGCCCTGTGCGAACGACGGGGCTGTTGCGGGATCGAAGCCGGAGCCGTTGTCGCGTACGGAGAACTTCGCCCTGCCGTCATCTATCGCTCCGGCGATCCACACCTTCGTCGCGCCGCCGTGGCGCACGCTGTTGAGGACCAGCTCCCTGACGACGCGAAGGACAGCGTGTGCCGTGTTGTCCGTGAGGCGCGACCTGGGCACATTGACGCGCAGCATCACCTCTACGCCCCTCAGGTGCGGCAGCAGCGTCTGGCGTATCGCGTCGTTCATGCTGCTTGCCTCAAGCGCCCTGTTGCGCAGGTCCCACAGGCAGTTCCTCAGTTCGTCGCGGCAGGACTTCAGCGTCCTTGCGGCGATTCCCAGGTGCTCGCGTATGCCGGGGCCGTTTTCGTCCGCCAGCTTCTTCGCGGTGTCGATCTCAAGGGAAATGCCGGAAAGCGTCTGTGCAATGGAGTCGTGCAGTTCGACGGCGAGGCGTGTGCGCTCCTCGGTCTTCAGTTTGGCGGCGACGTGGCCGATCTGCTCCCTCATCAGTTCCCGACCCTTGCGTGCGGCGAGCCTCCTGAGAGAGGTGTTCCAGACGGTTACGGCGACGAGCATAGCGAGAAGGGCGCCGATGACTGCGGCGAGCTTCGCCGGCGTCCACCATGTCGGCCGCCTGACGACGGTGATGTCGGACGGCGTCCTCAAGATGATCGTGAAGCCCCTGAGCCTCGGTATTGCCGACGTGCGCTCCGGCGCGTCCACGTCAAGTGCGCACGTCCCCGAGACATCGACCACGGTGTTCTCCTTCAGACCGTCCAGCACGGCCGGCAGCGCGCTTGCGTCCACGTAGACGGGGCAGCCGTCGCAATCCAGCAGCATGCGCCCCTCGGGGTCGTCCTCGGGCATGGAGCGAATCGTCCCGTTCACGCGGATCGGGCGCCCGTAGTATTCGCAGTTGACTTTCCGCCGCCCCTGTGCGTCCTGCGTGAGCTCGCGCGGGGACACGGCTACGGGGTCCTCGTCCCTGTACGCCGGGCCGTCTAGCTTCGTCCATTGCGCATTGAACAGCGTGCGCCTGAAGAGGTCCGTCTCCTCCAGCCCGCTCGCCTCGACGCACTCCCCGTAAGACGGCAGGCGCGGGTCCGCCATGTTCACGGATATGAATTCGCTCCTGTCCGTCTTGAGGATCACACACCCCGCGCGTTTGCGCACGGCGACGACATGTCCCCGGACGCGCGTCCTTGCGTCGGGTGCGTCTTCAAGCGGACGGATGCACTCGACGCCGGAGACTTTGAATATGCGTTCGGTGTAGAGGCGCGGGCTGTGGTCGAAGGGGACCTCTATGCCGGTGACTTCGACCGGCCTCCCGATGAGCGCGTCCATTCTGTCGAACACCCCAGCGTCGAATACCGGGGAAGTGGTGAAGATGCCTCGCCCATTTGGCGCTTCTATCATGAAGAGCATGTAGTCGGGGTCGGTTTCGTTGAAGATGACGTCTTTTAGCACGCCCTTGAAGCGCACCAGCTTGTAGTAGCAGGAGGCGTTGAGCATCTCGTCGCGTGTGAGCTCTTTCGGAGTCGGCGCCTTGCCGTGTGACGCGAGCTCGTACGAATCGAGGACGGCGAAGTTGCGCCCGTAGACGTTCTCCCTGACCTCTCCGGTGAAGCGCGCCGTATCGCCGGGCATCGGCAGGACGGAGGGCCGGACATCGTCGGACGTGCACATGAGGGCGGTTCCCGAGGCGTCCTCCGCCGCGATGTTGACGCGCCTGTCGAAGTTGTTGGTGCAAACGTATGTGACGACGGCGGAGAAGTCGAACTTCAACCCTGCGCCGCCCTGCGCAGTCAGCGCCCGCGCGAGCGAGGCGGCGTCGTGCGCGGGTTCCCCGGCGTCCGCGCGGGACGCCAGCGCGGCGACGACGACCGAAAGAGCGAGTATTCCGTGAAATTTCATCACATGCAGATTATACCACAGTGTGAGCATGAAGGACAACACCTCGACACACCCCCAATTCTATGGGTGGCGCGAGGGGCGCGGAAAGTGGTATAATTTGCGGCGTGTGGGGCAAAGGGTGCCGCGCGGCAAACAAGGATGCAACAAGGATGCAATTACACCTTCCGATTCATACACCATTTGGTTTCAGAACGTAACCGAACCGTGTCTCAGCGGCTCTGCGTGAAGGACGAACCCACCTAACCACCGAACTTCCCAACCTCTCATCCAAACACCGAAAGGAACAGACAAAATGAAAAGACTGCTCATGATGATAGGCGCGATGGCGCTGTTGTCGATGACGGCAAAGGCTGGCAATGGCGATTGGTATGGCGCGACCGACAACAAATGGTCTACTGCTTCCAATTGGAACGGCAGCGATATCCCAAATAAAAAACTAAACGCTAATTTTCAAGGAGACAATTTCGCTCAACGGTTCAAAGATGACGGAAGAGTCGTGTTGTTCAACGGTCGGTACACAAACGAGTGGAAAGTCCATGTCAAAAAAATCGAAAGCGCTTCGCCCGTCGTGTTTCGCGCGACCAGCGCGGAGAACGGCTTGACGGCTGGCGCAACAAAAGCGGACGGTAACGATACGGGCTATTTGATTGGATACGATACAGGTGACGGATGGCTGGAAGTCGAATCCGGCACATATATGACATCTGCCGCCGACGGTGCCTGGTACGTCGGCAGTCAGGACTATGCGGGACATATCACTGTTTGCAAGGGCGCGACGATAGGCAGCGCGAACGATTTTGACTTCAAAAACGGGGCCGTTGATGTCAAAGGAGCGCTCACGGCAAAGAACATAAAAATTGGCAATTTTTCAGGCAAAACTGCGACGATGACCGTCAGCGGCGGCACTGTGACAAACACATCCGGGGCTACGTATATTGGGTATGTAAGCGGAGCTACCGGCGCACTTTATCTGAACGAGGGGGGGACACTTGTTACGAGAAATGTCTTTAAACAGAAAGAAGACGCGACCGGTACGCTCGTGTTCAACGGCGGAACTTTGAAGTCGCGAGAAGTGTACTCCAGCTACGGCGGATTGATCGGCACGACCGTCGCTGCAAAAGTCGGCGAAAACGGCGGCACGATAGACACTGGAAAGCTAAACATCACGCTTGGCACGCCCATATTGGATGTGGACGGCGAGGCTGGCGGCATGACGGTCAAGGGCGGCGGCTCGCTCACGGTCAGTGTCGCGCAGGGATATACTGGCGGCACGACGGTCGAGGCTGGAACGGTGCTCAAGATGACGACGGCTGCAAAGGAAGCGTTGGTCGAACATCCTGTTGTTGTCTCGGTTCCCGATGGCGGCGTGGCGGACAACACGGTCGTTCTCCAAATTACGGACGGCGGCACGTTTACACAAGAGGAAGTCAATGCGATGTCGCTTTCTGGAATAGCCGGGCCTTGCTACACGCTTGTGCGTGCAAACAGCAACCAGCGTGTCGCGCTTAAAGAAAAGACAGTTGCTACTGGCGATGGGAACTGGATCGGCGCAACCGACAACAACTGGGCTGCAGCCTCAAATTGGCAGAACGGCATAATACCCACGGCGGCTAAGCGCAATGCTCTTTTCAGCGAAAGCAATTTCAGCCAGAGGTTCAAGGACGGAGGGCGCGTTGTGCTGTTCGACGGCAAGAGGGTCAATACGTGGAAAGTCCACGTTAGGGCCGTCGGAAGCGAAAATGCGCCTGTCGTGTTTCGTGCGACCAGCGCGGAGAACGGCTTGACGGCCGGTCCATTAGACAGCAATACCAGCACTGGTGGTTATCTCGTTGGATACGATGGAGGCAACGGATGGTTGAAAATCGAAACCGGCACTTACAAGACCTCAAATAAGGGTCTTTGGACTGTTGGCGGCTCGTATGAGGGACATATCACCGTGTGTGAAGGCGCGACGATAGTCAGCGCGAACGAGTTCGACTTCGGAAACGGGACCGTTGATGTCGACGGAGCGCTCACGGCAAAATCCATCAGGATCGGCACTCTTTTTGGCAAGACTGCGACGATGACCGTCAGCGGCGGCACGGTGACAAACACATCTGGGGCTGCGTATATCGGGTATGTAAGCGGAGCTGCCGGCACACTTTATCTGAACGAAGGGGGGATGCTCGTCACGAGAAATGTCTATGCCGAGGATGGAACGGGTGCGCTCGTGTTCAACGGCGGAACGCTGAAGGCGAATAGTTCGTACTACGTCGCTCAATACGGCGGGGTGATTGGTAACACGAACATCCTATCCGTGGTTGTCGAAGCGAACGGCGGCACGATCGACAACGGAGGCTTTGACATCTATCTTACGAAGACTCTATCGGGCGTCGGCGGCATTCAGCTTGCGGGTTCCGGGACGACTGCCATAACAGCAAACCAGTCTTACACAGGCACAACGACGGTAAAGAGCGGAACGACCATTTCCGCGACGGGAGTGACTTTCGCGGGGGCCGTCGCGTTTGAGACGGGCTCGGCGGTTGCCGTACCGGAAATTCCAGAGGGGAAGAGTTCCGTCGACATCCTGACGGCGCCAACAATCACGGGTGTTGAGAATCTGCCCGGACCGGACGAAAACGGCAACAGGTTCTTCCTGAAGGGTTCGAATTGTCTTGCATGGGGTCGGCAAGGTGGCCTGATCATCTCGTTCCACTGACATGGACTTGACAAGACGGGAGTTTGTCTGCGGTGCGGCGGGTCTGGTCGCGACTGCCGCACTTGCGGAGGGGGCGGATTGCGACCCCTCCGCATCGGCTTCGGCCTGCAGGAGCGAGGAGCTGCAAAGCGAGTTGATCACGAAGTGGAACTGTGAGACGGAAGCCGTCTCGCCGCAAGTCTACGGGCAGTACCTGCGCGATGGCGATACACGCGGCTTCTGGGCGCTTGATGCGCTTGAACGTGCGTTCGAAAAAGTGATGCGCGAGGCGAAAGAAACGACTGTGGCGGGCGACGTTCCTGCGGTATGGAGCGTGTACAACATGGGCTACATCGTCAAAACGCGCGAATCACTGTTCTCCATCGACCTTGTTCACAGACGGGATGCGGAGTTCGCGCCGCTGCTGGATTTCGCGCTCATCACGCACAACCACGGCGACCACTGGCGGCAAGGCTTCTACGACACGATGAACGGTGCGCACAAGACTGTCGTATCAAACTTCAAAGACAACTACGGAGTGAAGAATTGGAAGAAGGACGGCGGCTATGTTCGGGGCGTAAAGACATTCAGCATCAAGGACGTGGAGATACGCACTTCGCTCATCGACCACAACGACTATCTTATCGACTTCACGACAGCGTTCGAAATCAAGACAGGCGACTTCATTCTCTACCATACCGGCGACAGCGGACGCGGAACGGAGCCGAAGCTGGGAACGGCATGGGGTCGCCCGGACCTGTGGTTGTTTTTCCCGGGATGCGGAGTCAATACCGCAAAGGCTGTTGAGAAGGTCAATGCGAAGCGCATTGTATTCGGACATTTGTGGGAGTTAGGACACCTGCAGGGGCATCGCGGTCGCCTTGACGAGCGAGACATACGGCCGCGCCTTGCGGCGGCAAAGACGGCCGGATGCGAGGACGTTTCCGTTGCATTCTGGGGCGACAGGATAATTTGATGAGAATACAAAAGGAAATAGCCATGTTGGAAAATGCCATATATGGAAAGCGACGTTCGGGAGATCCCGCCCAATCTTGCAATGTCTCGCGACGTGAGTTTTTGAAAGGCGGAGCGGCCGTGTTTGGCGGACTCGCCGCCGCGTCCGCGCTGCCAGCGTTCGCCGACGATCCTGCGCTCTTTCCCAGTCGCGGGCGATGGGAACGGCTTTCGATAGTTTCGCAGCACGTAAAGGCCGGAGCCATCAAGCCGTTTACTCTGCTTCATATCAGTGACACGCATTTGACGGCGGCCTATCCGGACGAGGCGGAAGGCTTACGTGTGCGGGCCAAGAACCGCTCGCGCACATTCGGAGGGTTGCAGGAGGAGTCCCTGCGTGATTCGCTTGCATGGGCCAGAGAGCATGTAGATTATGTCATTCATACGGGAGACCTGATCGATTTCCAGAGCCGGGCGAATTTCGACCTTGTGCGCAAGTACTATGGCGATGCGGGTGATGCCATGATGGGTTCGCTGGGGAACCATGATTTCTTTCACGGTCAGAAAGTGGAGACGGAAGAGACCAAGGGCGAGACCCGCGAGCTTGTACAGGCTGCATTTCCGTTCGATATTTCGCTCCAGTCACGCGTTGTCAACGGTGTGAACATCGTGACGCTCGACAATGTTTACGGAGAAGTGACAGCGGAACAGATGTCGAAGTTTGAGGCGGAGGTTAAGAAAGGGTTGCCGATAATCCTCTGCATGCACTGTCCTATCGCAACGGCGCGCATAGCCCGCGCCTCGTCGCGGTACTGGCGCAAGACCAACCTGAAAGCCGTTCCGGACATGGAAAACTACGTTCGCGTCTACAAGAGAGACGGCAAACGCACCGACACTGATGAATTCTACGCCTATCTTGAGGCGCAGCCTCTTCTCAAAGCTGTTCTTGCGGGACACATACACGTGACCGTGGCAGACCGATTTTCGCCTACGGCGATAGAGTATGTCATCGGCGGCAATTTCCTTTTCCACGGGCAGGAAATATCGGTATCGTGATTGATATGGAAATCTATGATAGGGAGTGTTGAGGGTATGAAAATGAAGGTAAGTACATTTGCGGTATCGGGCTTGATGCTCACGCTGACGGTATGCGCGGTTCCGTTCGAGACGAAAGTAGTCGGTACATGCGCGGGTGATGTGCGCGTTTCCTGCGAGGATACGCGAGGCTGGACTTTCGACGTGCAGAGAGTCGATGCGGACGGTGTGGACGAAATTGCCGTCCGGCTTTCTGCGGAGAAAGAGTCGTCGCCGCCGCAGTTCGAGGTGTTGTTTGAGTTTCCGCAGATTCGCATGAATCACGTATGGACGGACGGCTCGACGGATGGCAACCGCCTCGGCCCAGACTGGCGTTCGTGGCAGTGGAGCGACATTGCGCATGGACAGCCGCTTGCCTGTCTGCACGACGGCAACAACCGCAACCGATTGACAATGGCATGTTCCGAAGCGTTGCGTAAGGTGGAATGGCGCATGGCGCTCAGGGAAGAGAACTGCGTGGTCGTCGGAGGGTTCCGCTTCTTCACTGCGCCGGAGGCACCTCTCAGTGAATACGAAGTGCACATCCGCCTTGACGGACGCGACACGTTCTGGAGCGACGCCGTTCAGGAGTCTGCCGCATGGATTTCACGTGCCGCGAAACTGACGCCTTGCCGCGTACCCGAGGCGGCGTACAATCCGCTCTATTCCACATGGTACCAGTTTCACCAGAATGTGTTCGCAAATGAGATCGAGGAAGAGTGCGCAATCGCCGCGAAGATGGGCATGAAGACAATCATTCTCGACGACGGATGGCAGACTGACGACACGAACCGGGGCTATGCGTTCTGCGGAGACTGGAATGTTTCACCGCGGCGCTTTCCGGATATGGCCGCGCACGTAAAGAAGATCCATGATCTCGGCATGAAGTACATAGTATGGTATTCCGTGCCGTTCGTGGGAAAGAAAAGCGGGAACTGGGAGCGTTTCAAGGGGAAATATCTCTATGAATGGGGCAGCCAGGGAGCCTGCATCCTGGATCCGCGCTTTCCAGAAGTGCGAAGATTCCTTGTCGATACTTATGTCCGGGCGATGAAAGACTGGGATTTGGACGGCTTTAAACTCGATTTTATAGACAGTTTCAGGTTCAGCGGAAAAGACCCGGCCATTAAAGAGGCCTATGCGGGCCGAGATATCCGATCCCTGCCTGACGCGGTGAATCGGCTGATGACGGATATTCACGCCTCGCTCACGGCAATCAAACCGGATGCGCTCATCGAGTTCCGCCAGAACTACACCGGCCCAGCAATAAGGCAATACGGCAATTTGCTCCGCGCCCGGGACTGCCCCGGCGACAAGCAGCTCAACCGCCAGCTCATCGCCAATCTGCGGCTGACGAGCGGAATCACGGCGATTCACTCCGACATGCTCGAATGGCATCCGTCAGACACGCCGGAGGATGCGGCGCTTCCCATCCTCTCGGCAATGTTCGCAACGGTGCAGTATTCAATGATGCTGCGTAATATTCCGGAAAGCCACAGCGAAGTTATACGCCATTGGCTGGAGTTTTCGCAAGCCCATCGCGATACGCTGCTAAAGGGACATTTTCGAGCCTACCACCCCGAGTCGCAATATACGCTGTTAGAGGCGGAAAGCGAGGTGGAGCGGATAATCGGCGTGTATGCAGCTGGAATGGTCGTGCCATGCGGAGCGCTTGACAGGTCTGTCTACATTCTCAACGGTTCCGGCGGCGATTCGGCTGTGTTGGATTTTGCGGACGGAACTGCCGCGGCGGAAGTGTTCGATGCCTCTGGAAAGCCTGCCGGTACGGTGCAACTTTGTCGCGGCGTTCAGAGGGTTGCAGTGCCGAGAGGCGGATATCTGCGAATCGTCCGGCCTGTCGCCAGATCAAAGCCCTCGACCGACAGGTGTGACGGAGCTAGGGCTGTTTCCGGTCGGGATAATATCGAGAAGTGGGATTCGAATATGGCGGTGGAATCTGCCGTAATCACAAATGGAACGAAATGGATCGACGGGACGCTCCTGCCAATCGAAGGCAGGGCGTTCGATGACACGGAATGTTATTACGACCGTCTGCCCGCCAATGTCACAACTAATGTCAACAAGGGCGTGCACACCATGAAACGGCATACCGCCGGAATGCAGTTTCGCTTCACGACCGATTCGCGCTGGATTGTTTTTCGCTGGGTGCCGACGAGCGGTGGCCTGGCGATGGATCACATGCCGTCAACAGGCGTCAGCGGAATAGATATATACCGGTTTGATAAAAGCACAGACAAATGGTTGTATGTGTCAACGGGGCGCATAAAGTCGTCTAAAGGAGGAAGCGTAAAATTGGATTGGACGCCGGGCGTCCCATGCCTCGTCAATCTGCCGCTTTACAACGGAATAAAAGAATTCAAGGTGGGAATCGAGCCTGATGCGGCGATTTATCCGGTTGGTCCGCGAAAGAGCGGAGTGGCGAAGCCTGTCGTTTTTTACGGAACGTCAATTACACAGGGCGGATGCGCGTCGCGTCCGGGAATGTCGTTCGTAAATATCATCGGGAGGAATTTGGACGTGCCGGTCGTGAATCTGGGATTCTCTGGCTCTGGAGTGATGGAGTTTGAAATGAGCGAGCATCTTGCGCGGATAGACGCGAGCTGCTATGTGCTGGACTGTGTCAGAAACATGGGCACTGCAACCGGCGAGAAGGCGAATGCGGCGCACGGATATCTGCTCGGCCGCAATGTCGAGGAAAACTATGAGCCGTTCATTCGCAATCTTCGCGCCAGACGGCCGAATGTTCCGATTGTCATGGTTGAACAGGGCGATGTCTATCAAACCCAGCCTAATGCCAAAGACCGTTTTGTTCGCGCGCTTTATGAAAAGCTTGTCGCAGAGGGCTGGGAGAATCTGGTTTACCTGACCAAGGACGTTATGTTCCCGCCCGACATGGAAGGCACGGTTGACGGTACGCATCCTAACGACTGGGGCATGATGTCGCTGGCCGGTGCGTACGGCGAAGCAGTGAAAAAAGCTTTAGGTCTATGATGCTGCGATTGTGCTTTGACATGGTGTCAAAATATTCGGCAACAATCTGAAGAAAGAAAAAGGAGAGCATATTTATGACGAATGCAACTCTAAGGAGAAACCTGGATGCGGGGAATGCACACATATGGTTTCATGAGCGGAAAGTCTCATCAGGAATCATCATGGCTGTGGTCGTGTTGGTTGCGCTGCATGCATCGGCTGCACTTCAGGTTGTGCCGGCCCCTGGCAAGGTTGTACAGGGTGAAGGAACCTTTAAACGCACGGGCGATGCCGACATGCCGGTGAAATACGAGATTGACTCTTCAATTCCGAGAGAGGGATACCGCCTTTCCGTCAGAAAGGACGGAATCACGATCGTATCGTCCGACAAGGCTGGTGGATTCTACGGTCTAATGACCCTAAGGCAGATTGATGAGAGTTCTGAGAACGGATGCATCCCGTGCGTTGAGATTGAGGATGCGCCGCGTTATCCGTGGCGCGGATTCCATCTCGATGAGTGCCGCCACTTTTTCGGCAAGGAGACGGTGAAGTCGGTTCTTGATCTCATGGCACGATACAAGCTCAACCGCTTCCACTGGCACCTTACCGAGGATCAAGGCTGGCGCATTGACGTGCCTGGCTATCCTGAACTTGTAAAGTACGGAGCGGTGCGTCCCGCGAGCGTCGCGCACGGCAAGAGGGCGAAGCGCGGCAACAAGGAGGTCGCCGACAGGCTTAACGGAGTGAAGTACGGTCCGTATTACTACACAGAGGCCGATTTGCGCGAGATCGTTGCATACGCCGAGGACCGCCACATCCAGATAGTTCCGGAAATAGAGCTTCCCGGACATGTATATGCCGCGCTTGCCGCGTATCCACAGTATGCCTGTCAGCCAGAGAATCTGACGGAGCGCACGCCACGCATGGTTTGGGGGATTGAGAAAGACGTGCTATGCATCGGCAATGATGATGCGATCAAGTTTATGGAGGACGTATTAGACTGGGTGTGCAATGTTTTCCCAGGTGATGTTGTTCATATCGGTGGAGATGAATGCCCGCAGGTCCGCTGGAAGACATGTCCGAAATGCCAGAAAAGGATTGCGGACGAAGGGCTTGGAGATCACAACGGCCTTCAACCGTGGATTACGCGTCATTTCGTCAATTTTCTCGCTGATCGCGGCAAGCGCTCTCTTGGATGGGATGAGTATCTCCTCGGAGATGTCCCCAAAAGCGCGATCGGCATGAGTTGGCGAGAAGGGCGCGGCGGATGGCATGAGCACATCTCCAGCGCAACCGCAGCGATGCGCGGCCACGATCTCGTAATGACGCCGTGCAGTTACTGCTATCTTGATTACGGGCAGGGATTGCAGAACGATCCCTTCTTCTATATCGGCGGAAAAGTCACGCTGGAGCGTTGCTACTCGTTCGATCCATGCGCTGGTGTGCCGGACGAAGCCAAATTTCACATCTTAGGCGGGCAGGGCAACAACTGGTCTGAATACACCTGGAACGAGTATGATCTCGCATGGAAGGCCTGGCCGCGGATGCTTGCTCTGGCGGAGGTGTTTTGGCTTGGGGAGTCAAAACCTGGTTTTGCCGATTTCAAGTCGCGCGCTGCCGTACAGCGGAAGTTGCTGATACGACGCGGCGTAAACTGCGCACCGCTTGAATAAAGAAAATAGTGCCTGTCCCCAGATGCACAGTTCTAGATTCGTCGTGTCAATGACAAGTTGAAAAGGGGTATGGTAATCTCCCCGTAGACAAGGTGGCAAAGTGAGGGCGACAAATGGGCGTTACGCGATTAGAATTTATCAAGGGGGCGTTGGTCTCGCTCGGCTTCGGAGCATTTGGCGGCAGGCGTCTTTTTGCCGCTCCTCTCGGCTGGAAGCACGGCGGTAAGCCGAATCTCGTCTTTGGTGTTGTGAGCGACACGCATCTGCGGACCGCCTGGGACGGGAAAAGCGTCGACAGGAACTACACCGACAAATATTTTCTTGCCGCGCTGCGATACTTCAGGAGTCGGAATGTTGATGCTGTCATGCACCTTGGCGACATGGCGAACAACGGGCAGGTGGAGGCGATGCAGTTTCACGCGGATGCGTGGCGGAAGGTATTCCCCATGGAGCGTGGAGCGGACGGGAGAACCGTGGTGCGGTTATTCGTGACTGGCAACCACGATGTCGAGGGGTTCAAGTACACGAAGTTCATTGAGCAACTGATAAAGGATCCTGTCGAACGCGAAAAGCATCTGCTCGTCACCGATATGGCGGCGCACTGGGAACGGATATGGGGCGAACCATACGAGGAGGCGTGGCACAAAGTAGTCAATGGCTATCATTTCTTCGGGCAGCACTATCCGACTGAAGGTTTTGATGTGCAAAAGACGGCATCGACCGTAAATGCATGCCGTGGAGACAAGACGCTTGGTGATGGTGCCCGACCAGTATTCCTCCTGACGCACAGGCGACCGCATCTGTCGTCGATGGACAAGGCTGTGCGTCCGCTCGCCAATACATTCGGCTTTCATGGACACTGGCACAAGACCGCCACCGACTGGAATGTGATTGGGCTTGAAAAGGGCAGGGCATTTCCCCGTGTGCAATGCCCCGCGTGCCATTCTTCGAGAGGCGAAGCGTTTCCGATGATGTGCAAATGCGGTGCTGGAGTTTCGATTCACGGCGGCAACTGGAAGGCATGGCGAAGCCGTCAGGGGTTCGTCGTGCGCGTGTACGATGACATGCTTGTCATTGAAAGGCATGAGTTTGACAACGGTGTTGCAAGCGTCGGCCCGGACTGGGTGATGCCGCTTGGCAAGAATCCGCACCCGTTCTCGAAGGACGAGTTGAAGAAGGTCATCGGCGAACCGCAGTTCTCGAAGAGTGGAAAGTTGAGAGTTGAGAGTGTAAAGTTGGAGGGTACGGACGAGGCGGTTCGCCTTTCCATCCCCCTTGCCGACGGCAATCCCGATTCGCGGGTCTATGCGTATGAGATTGTCGTGGTGGGCGACGAGGGTGCGCCAAAACTTCACAAGGCGGTTTACGCGGCGGGGTGCAACATGGGTATTGGCCACGAGCCGAACGGCGGTGTGACGACGCTCGAAATCGCAAAAGACGAATTGCCGCCCGGCAAGACGCTGACCATAGCGGCGCGTCCGCTTTCCTCCCTCGGCACGTCCGGCAAGGCGATAGCGGCAGAATGGAAAATCTGAAAGGAAACATAACATTATGATGAAAATGAGAATAGCCGCGTTGGCGGTAGTGATGGCGGGTTCGATCTTCGGCGCGACGCGCACGGAGGCTATAAGGGAAAAGCTTGTGTCGGGCGACAGGAACTACGTGTTCGTCGCGATGCATCGGGGCGACTGGCGGAACTTTCCGGAGAACTCGAAAGGTGCGATACTTTCCTCGATCCGGCTTGGCGCGGACATCGTGGAGTTGGATGTGCAGATGACGAAGGACGGCAGGTTCATCCTCAACCACGATAACACACTCAACCGCACCACCACCGGCAAGGGCAAGGTGAGCGACCTCACGCTCGAGGAGATAAAACAGTTCAAGATGCGCGATTCGCGCGGCAAACCGACCGACTACGAGATACTGACTCTCGAAGAGGCCCTTGAGCTTACGCGCGGCAAGATCATCATGAACATCGACAAGTTCACCGAGCATCCGAGGGAAATCCTTGACGCGGTCGCCGCCGTGGGCGCGCTGAAAGAGGTGCTTGTGAAATCGTTGCATGATCCCGACGATGCCCGCAAGTTCTTCGGCCCGTACTGGAAGGATGTCGAAAGCGGCAAGCTTCTCTACATGCCCGTCATCCAGTTCTGCTGGAAGAAGCACAAGAAGGCCGCGCACGATCTTCCGCTATGGCTCGCCGAGGAGCCGCGCAAGGCGTCGATGTACGAAGTCTGCGCGGACGCGACGGAACACGCCGCCGCGTTCGGCGACGTCCTCAAGGCCAAAGGCGCTCCGCGCCTCTGGATAAACACAATGTGGGATTCCCTTTCCGCAGGGCACGGCGACTCTCGCGCACTCCTCGACCCGGAGGCCAATTGGGGCTGGGTGCTGGATCAGGGCGCGACGATGATCCAGACCGACTACGCCGCCGAGTTGATTGTGTGGCTCACGCAGAAGGGGCGGAGGAATTTCTAAGATGACGCGCGGCAGTGATCTTTCGGGCGCGGCGCTCGAACGCGCGTATGCCAGGCGGCGCATCCGCCAGGTGATGGCGATGCTGGTCGTGTATGCGCTTTTCTACATCTGCCGCCTCGCGTTCTCGGCGTCGAAGAAAGATATGATCGAGCAGGGCGCGTACACGGCGAAGGAGATAGGGGTCGTCGGCTCTGCGATGCTGATAGCCTACGCCATCGGCAAGTTCGTCAACGGCTTCATCGCCGACCGCGTGAACGTGCGGCGCTACATCATGTTCGGGCTTTTCGTCTCCGCGCTCGCCAACTTCGTGGTGGGCTTCCACATTCCGGCGCTGATGCTCGCGGTGGTGTGGTTCGTGAACGGACTCGCGCAATCGACGGGTGCACCGTGTTGCGTCGTGGCGCTCTCGCGCTGGTGGCCGAAGGAGCGGCGAGGAACGTACTACGGCATCTGGTCCTGCTCGAACAATCTCGGCGAGGTGCTTGCCTACATCCTCACGGCGGGCGTCATGGTCTGGGCGGGCGCGCATTACGGCGCGGACTACGCCTGGCGCAGCTGCTTCTGGGGCGCGGCGGCGATGGGTGCCGTCGGCATTGCGGCGGCGTGGTTCTTCTTTGGCAACGCACCTGAGGACGAAGGCTTGCCGCCCGTCCCCGTCGATGCTGCGGAGGCGAAGGTCGATACCGCCGGCGGGCAGAAGATTGCGCTCACGACGCCCGCCGTATGGCTGATTGCGATAGCAGGCGGCCTTTTCGCCGCCAGCCGCTACGCCGTCATCGACTGGGGGATATTCTTTCTTCAGGTCAAGAAAGGCTATGCGGGCACGGATGCCGCGATGATCGTCACGGTGAACTCCATCGTCGGCGCGGTGTCGTCCGGGCTTTCGGGGATCGTCTCGGACAGGTTTTTCAAGGGTAGCCGTCAGGAACTCGCGGTTGGCGCAGGGCTGGTGAATGTTGCCGCGCTCGTGCTGTTCATGCTCGTGCCGGGGCGGCATCCGTGGCTGGATGTTCTGGCGATGGTACTGTTTGGACTGGCGGTCGGAATCTTGCTGACGTTCCTCGGCGGGCTGATGGCGGTGGATCGCGTCCCGAAGTGCGCGGCCGGCGCAGCATTGGGCATCGCGGGAATCGGGTCGTATCTCGGCGCGGGGCTGCAAAGCGCGTTCTCGGGGTGCCTCGTCGCGCGCGGCGCGGACGGCACGGCGTCGCTCATGGGCCATACCTTCGCGAACGGCTGGACGCTCGACTATCTCGCCGTGTTCTGGATCGGCGTCGCCGCGCTTTCGGTGGCCTTTACGATCGCCGCCGGCAGATGCGGCAGAAATAGATGCGGCGGGAAAGGTTGAGACAGGGGGTGACAAGAATGAGCAAGAACATGACAAGACGTGTCGCCGCTTGTGCGGCGATTGTGATTGGCGCGGTGCTGCCGATATGTGCGGCGGAGCTGACACACCGCTGGAGCTTCAACGGCGACTGGTCGGATTCGGTCGGCGATGCGGATGCCGTGAACGTTGGTGAACGCGTATCGCTCTACGGCAATCGTGTCCACATGGGCTACGGAGGCTGCTCGCATGGATCAGGTTATGTGAACCTCGGCACGAACATGCTCGACACCACGGCGGCGACTATTGAGCTGTGGGCGCGGCACGACGGAGTGGAAAACTGGTCGCGCGTTTTCGACTACGGCGCGGACAATGCGCACTACTTCATGCTCGCGTGGACGGGTGGGACGGATTTCTCCAAGGACCGCGCGGGCGCGAAAAATCCGGGCGAAACCGCGACGGACAACACGATGGCACCCTACGAGATCGGGGTGGACTACCATATCGCCGTGACATTCGAGCGACAGGGCGATGCGACGCTCGTCAAGTGGCAGCGGCGCGACGCGGCGACGGGCGAACTCCAGAAGACCGGCACGATGACCATGCCGGACGGCATACAGAAAATCGTAGATCCTGTCCTGTATCTCGGGCATTCCCAATATGAGCCGGACAGGGACGCGCTCGCGGCATACGACGAAGTGCGCGTGTGGCGCGGCGTTTTGACTGACGCGCAGCTGGAGGCGAGCGCGGCAGCGGGGCCGGACGCGGCGATTGCGGTTTCGGACGGCGCGCCGCAGTTCACGCCTGCCGAGCCGCCGGACCCGCCCGAGCAGAGGGCTGCGGTTCCAAACGGCGGCTTCCGCATGATGACCTACAACATAAACTACGCCTACGATGCCGCGACGCAAACCATCATCGAAGACCGCATCGCCGACCGCATCATCAGGGAGAATCCTGACTTCTGCTGCCTAAACGAGATTCGCGACACCGTCGACCATCCCGAGGCCACCGTGCTCGCCAAGCTGACCGGCATGCACAAGACGTTCTACGGAGAAGGCTCGCAGGGCAACTGCGTCTTGTCGAAAGAAGAGCCGGTTTCATGGAAATGGACGGCACTCTCGCATGCGGGATACAAACGCTTTCTAGTGGTAGCCGAGTTCGACAATGTCGTCGTCGCGGCAACGCACCTTGAGCAGGCCGGAACGGAAACGATCTCTGCGCATGATGCGCGCATGGCCAGCATCCCCGAAATCAGGGAAAGCCTTGCGCAGTACGCCGAAAGCGGCAAACCCATTTTCCTTTGCGGCGACTGGAACGCCGGGCCGGGCAGCGAAGAAATCGCTCTGATGAAGGAGTTCATGACGATAATCTCGCCGACCAACGGCGTGCGTACCTACCACGGCCGCAAGGCGACTGGCGGGTCGATAATCGACTACATCGCCGTCGATACCGCACACGCGGACGACATCTATACGGCTTCCGCATACGTGATAGACGACATCGCCGCCTCCGACCATAATCCCGTCTTTGCCGAAATATACCTTCGTCCGGCGGCATCGACGCTTGGCTGGATCGACGAGCGTTTTCTCACGACCGGTCGCACGGGGACGTGGTCGCCCGCCGTCGCATGGAACTCTGCGTCATGGACCGCGGAGCTTGGCGGGGCATATTCGTTTGAGGCAAACACGCCGTCCGGCGGCAATGTCGTCACGATGACCGTGACGGCATCGTTCGACGCCATCCCCGAAGAGGAGGCGACGCCGGACGAAACGGCGCAGGGCGCGGTGTGGATCGGAACCAACGGGCTTTTCAACGTTTGGACGGTGGACGGGTGGATCCCTGTGGAAGCCGAGGGCGTCACGCCGCAGACGGGCGTCGAGTATACGTTCAGGGTTGTCTTCAACTACGCTGTCGGGACATACTCGGTGTATGTCAAGACAGGATTGACAGAATTTGCAAGATTGAGAGAGAATAATCCTGTAAATCCTGTCCAGAACTTCCCGCTCGCCTCATCCGGCTCCGCGCTCTCCTCGATTGGGTTTGACGGCGACGGCATCTTGCGATCCATCTTCGGCAATTATGTGTCGGGTTTCAGCCTTCGGTTGAGATGATTGCACAATGAAGGGAGAATCGTTGTGAAGTTAGAAGATAAGGCCAGACCAGAGGCGCTCTACAAATGTTCGCCAAGGGAGAATGACGATGCCGTCCGTTTCTCTTTCTGCCGGCTCGTTGCACACGAGAAGCCGCTTGGTGAAGGAGCCTTCGTCGGCGATCGCGCGAAGCCCCTTGATGTCTTCCTTGCTCGCGTTTCGCGTTGTCTTGGCCTCAATCGCGATTTCACTGTTGATGACAAAATC
>Ga0256405_10006511_pt1 | contig 18590 bp, 17 predicted proteins | sample RumenRJG_02DNA_FD_189096 | JGI IMG/M metagenome (GOLD analysis project Ga0256405, IMG submission 189096) | Bovine rumen microbial communities from Lethbridge, Alberta, Canada - RJG_02 | ecosystem: Host-associated > Mammals > Digestive system > Stomach > Rumen | place: Canada: Alberta... | reverse complement strand
GATGACCGCCTGCGTGATCGCGGGCAGCGCCGCGCCGCCGAGCATGTCGTTAAACACCTGCTTGAACTTCGGGATGACGGCGACGAGCAGGAACGCGGTGATGCCGATGGCGGCGACGAGGACGACGATCGGGTAGATCATCGCGCCCTTCACCTTGTTCTTGATCTTCTCGGACTTTTCCGCGAATTCGGCCAGACGCCCGAGCACGACTTCCAGAACGCCGCCCGCTTCGCCCGCCTTGACCATGTTCACGTAGAGGTTGTCGAAGATCTTCGGGTACTGCGTGAGCGACTCCGAGAACGTGCCGCCGGCGGCGATGTTGTCGGCGATGCCGGTCAGCGCCTCGTTCATCTGCGGGTCCTTCATCTGGCGCTTGAGGACCTCCAGGCCGCGCATGAGCGGCAGACCCGCGTTGACGAGCGTCGCCAGCTGGCGCGTGAACTGGGTGAGGACCTTCGTCTTCACCCTGCCGCGCATCCAGCTCGGCAGCTTGATGTTGATTTCCTTGCTGCCGAGGCCCCCGCCCTTCTTCGCGACGGTGCCGCCCGCCTTCTTCGCGGGCTTCTTCGACGGCTGGGCCGCCGGCGCGTTCTTCACTTCACCGAGCGCGGTCGGCAGAAGCCCCTGCGCACGAACTGCGGCGATGGCGCTTGCGCGGTCGCCGGCCTCGATCTGGCCGCGGGTCTCGTTGCCCGCGGCGTCCTTCGCGATATATTGGAATGTCGCCATAGAATCCTTTTGCAAGTTTGAAAAGATTATATCACATCTCAACTACGCCAGTCAACGGAATCGGGCGAGGCTTCTAGACTCCTAGAATCCTAGCCCCTACAGATTCTTCAGGAGCTCGGCGGCGGCGCGCGATTCCGCTTCCTTGCGGCTCGACGCGCTGGCCGTCGCCTCGCCCACGTCCGCCACGGACACGCGCACGGTGAAAATCGGCGCGTGCGACTTGCCCGCGACGCGCACGAGCGTGTATTCGGGCTGGCGCGGCGGCGTCATCGCCTGCGTCTTGATCTGGAGATCGCCTTTCGGATTGCCGCTCCACGCGCCCGCCTCGGCGTTGACCTCCAGCTCCAGCGCGTCGAAGACGGCCTTCGCGGCCGCGAGCCCGCCGTCGAGCCACGCCGCGCCGATGATCGCCTCGATCGCGTCGGCGAGCGTCTTGGACGTCCGCGGCAGTTCCGCCGCGCCGCGATTGCGCCGCAGGTGCGCGGCGAGGCCGAGCCGTTCGGCGGCGGCGCAGAGCGCGGCGGACGAGACGAGGTGCGTGCGCTTGACGGTGAGCGGCCCTTCCGCCTCGTCCGGAAATTCGGCATAGAGGCGGTCGGCGGCCAGAAAGCCGAGCACGGCGTCGCCGAGGAATTCGAGCCGCTGATTGTCATGCGCCGTCGGCTCGCTCATGCGAAACGACGGCGTCGTGAGCGCCTCCGCGAGCAGCGCGGGGTTGCGGAACTCGTAGCCGAGGTTCATTCGGCGGGCGCTGCTTCCGCTTCCGGCTCCGCAGCCGTTTCCGGCGCGGATTCGACTTCCGCTTCCGCCACGGGTTTAGCTTCCGTTTCCGCCACGGGTTCAGCAGGCGTTTTTTCTAGATTTTCTAGATCAGCGCCCGAAGGGGCGCGGTCTAGCGCAGGGGCGGCCTCGCCGCCCCGGTCTAGCCCCTCTAGATCCGCTTCCGGCTCCGCCGGCTCTGCCGGCTCCGGCGCGGGCGGCGGCGCAAGCCAGAAGCCCGCGTCTTCCGTAAAGGCGTCGAGCGTATCGGCCACCAGCACCGTCTCGCCCTTGAACGCGGCGTAGCGCCCGAAGCCGTACTTCGGGTGGCGCTCGCCGAGCGTCAGCGCCGCGAGCTCGCCGCCGTTCGCATCGAACACCTTGACGGCCAGCGGGTTCTCGATTGTCTTGCCGCGCACGACCTGCCCCACCTTGAGGTCGAGGAGCTTCAGGAGGTTTTCCGTGATCTTCGCGCGGTCGGCGGGCGCGTTCGTCGCCGCCGGGACGATCCAGCCCTCGTTGCCCGCGACGAGCGCGAGCGCGGAACCGATCTCGATTTTCGCGACCTTCTCGACGTCGAACGGCTTGACGAGCTTCTGGCCGTTCAGCGCCGGCGCGCGCGTGGCTGTGCCGCGGGAGAGGAAGAAGGCCGCGCCGCCCAGCACCACGGCGGCCACGCCCAGGATGATCAGGTTCTTGTTGTTCATTTTTCAGCTCCTTTTGCGCAGGAAGAACCGCGCGAGACCAAAGAGGACGACGAGGACGGGCACCAGCACGATGTTGACGCACTTCAGGGTGAACCCGAGCGAATCGATGTCGGCCGTCAGCTCCTTGCGGACGTTCTTCAGCTCGCGGCGCGTCTCGGCCTGCGCCTTGCGGAACTTGACGATCTCGTCCTGCTGCTCGCGCGTAAGCAGCATCCGTTCGCTGCCGCTCTTCTGCGCCTGGAGCTGGTTGATCTTGGCCTGCGCCTCCTGAAGCTTCTGCTGGAGCGCCTCTTCCTTCTGCTGCCACTTCGCGAGCGCGGCGGCCTCGAGCCGGTTCACCACCTCGAAGGGGCGGTCGCTCGGCCCGCGTGTCCTGACGCCGATCAGCTCCGCGCGGCCCGCGAACTGCTCGATCACGTTGGAGAAGAGCGCGAGGTTGTCGTTCAGCGGCTGCGCCATGTTGCCGAACGGCGTGCGCAGGAGCCGCACGCAGAAGTCGTCGGCGAGGAAGTCGGAATCGGCGAAGAGCATCACGCTCGAACGCCCTTCCTGCGTCACGTTCTCGACCTTGTTGGAGCCGACCGTGCCGTCCGCGAACGCCGACTTGAAGGTGCCGTCGAGCCGCGCCGCCACGACGCGCGCAACGCCGTCGGGCCGCGCCTCGCGCGCGCCGCCGCCCATCAGGATGCTGAACTTGCCGACCGCGCCCGAATGCGCGGCGGACGTCGTGATGACGGGCGTGAACGCGAGGTCGCTGCCCTCCTTCGGCGCGAAGGTGAACGCGCCCGCGAACGGGAACATCACCTGCGTCAGGCGCGAGACGAGGATGTCGCCCTTGTCCATGTTCTCGGCGCCGAGCGTGAGGAACGACGGCTCCTCGGCGACACCGTTCGCGCCGTTGTTGAGGCGCGTCGCGGCCGACAGGTCGCTCGTCACCTTGTCGGTGTCGAAGGTGACGCCCCATGCGTCGAAGAGTTTGCCGAGCGTCGAGGGGCCGTCGCCGCCGAGCATCAGCCCCATGCCGGCCTGCTGGCTCTGCGCGGCCATGACGTCCTTGAGCGACATCGGGTCGACGCACGCGATGAGCCGCCCGCCCCGGAGGACGAACTGGTCAATGGCGAAGAGCGTCTCGTCGGAGAGGTCCTTCGCGTGGATGAGGACAAGCGTCTTCACCTCGTCGGGGATCTTGTCCGCGTCGGGCGCGACCGTGCGCACGTCGTAGTCCTTGGCGAGCTCGGTGAGCGCGGCCCAGCCCTGCGGCTCGTTGCGGCGGCGCATCATCGGGTTTGCGCCGTCGGCGACGACGCCGTCGAGCGACGTCATCACGCCGATGACGGGCTTCTCCGGCCACGCGACGCGGGTGACGAGGCGCGTGACGTCGTATTCGAGCGTCGATTCGGTGCGCGGCGAGAGAACCCCGAGCGTCGCTTCGCGGTCGCCGCAGACCGCGACGAGGCCGAAGTAGACCGGCGCGCCGAACGGGCTGGCCGTCTGCGGCTCGACGCCGTAGCGCTGCGCCCATTCCTCGGCGTCGGAATCAGGCTTCGGATCGTACTTCTCGAGGACGAGGCGGCCCTTCGCCGCGCGGTCGTACTCCTGGAGGAGGTTTTCGACCTGCGTCGCGTAGAGCTTGAGCTGCGCGGGCATGTCGGCCGCGCTGGAGCTGACGTAGTACTTGAGCGTCACGTCCGTGTCGAGCTGGCCGAGGACGGCGCGCGAGCCCTTCGAGAGCGTGTAGAGCTTCTCCGCCGTCAGGTCGGCCCGGAGCGGCAGCTTCGCGAGGATCACGTCCGCCGCGACGACGATCACCGCGAGGATGACGAGGCCCGCCGCGCCCTTCGACGCGCCGCGCCGCCCGTCGGTGACGGTCTTGGCGGCGGCGAGGAAGAAGACGATCGCGCCGGCGTAGAAGCCGATGTCCGCGAGATCCGCGACGCCGCGCTGGAGCGACTCGAAGTGCGTCAGGAGCGAGCAGCCCGCGAGCAGGTTGACGAGCGCCGTCGGCACGCCCCAGCTTGCGATCGCGCCGATGAACGGGCTGAAGCCGATGATGAGCAGCGCGAACGTCAGCGCGAGCGACACCACGAAGCCGACGACCGACGAGCGCGAGAGCGCCGACGCGAAGACGCCGACGGCCGTCGCCGCGCCCGCGAGAAGGAGCGAACCGAGGTAGCCGCAGAGGATCGCGCCCCAGTCGGGCGCGCCGAGGTAGCCGACCGTGAAGACGACCGGGAACGTCAGCGCGAGCGCGATGCCGATGAAGGCCCACGCCGCGAGGAACTTGCCGACGAGGGCCTCCCACACGGTGATCGGCAGCGTCAGGAGCTGTTCGAGCGTGCCGTTGCGCCGCTCGTCCGCCCACGTGCCCATCGTCGCGGCGGGCACGAGCAGCAGATAGACCCACGGATGCCAGAAGAAGAACGGCGCGAGGTCCGCCTGGCGCAGCTCGTAGAAGCGCGCGACGGCGAACGTCAGGAAGCCGACGAGCGCGAGGAACGCCGTCAAAAAGACGTAGGCGACGGGCGAGTCGAAGTAGCTCCTGAACTCGCGCTTGAAGATGGTCCACACGTTTCTCATTGCGCGCCTCCCTTCGTCAGATTGCGGAAAACGACGTCGAGCCGGCCGCTCGGATCCATCGCCTTGAGCTGGGCGGGCGTGCCGTCCGCCTTGATCTCGCCGTCGGCGATGACGATGGCGCGCGTGCAGACCGCGTCGACCTCCTCAAGGATGTGGGTCGAGATGACAATCGCCTTCTCGGCGGCCATTTCCTTGATCATCTCGCGGACGGTGAACTTCTGGTTCGGATCGAGACCGTCCGTCGGCTCATCCATGATCAGCACCTTCGGGTCGTGGATGATCGCCTGCGCGAAGCACGTGCGCTGGCGGTAGCCCTTCGAGAGCGTTTCAATCGTCTTGCGCGCGACGGGCGCGAGACGCGCCTTTTCGATGACGCGCGCGACAGCGTCACGCGCGGCGGCGCCCGTGAAGCCGCGGATTTCGGCGATGAACGTCAGGTAGTCCTCGACGACCATCGCGCGGTAGCTCGGCGCGGACTCGGGCAGATAGCCGATCGCGGCCTTGGCGGCGACGGGCTCCAGCGCGATGTCGTGGCCGTCGATCACGGCCGTGCCGCTCGTCGGCGGCAGGAAGCCGGTGATCATGCGCATGGTGGTCGATTTCCCCGCCCCGTTGGGGCCGAGGAAGCCCAGCACTTCGCCCTTCTTGACCGAGAAGGAGATGCCCTTGACGGCCTCGAAGTCCCCGAAGCGCTTCTTCAGGTTCTTGACTTCTAGCATGTTTTCCCCTTTCAAATGTCTGCTGTCACGATTTCATTTCGGCGGCGAGCCGCGCGAGGAACGCATCGAGCTTCATCGCGCCGAGGTCGCCGTCAGCGCGCGAACGGACGGAAATCTGCTCCGCCGCCTCGTCGCGCGGGCCGACCACGACCTGGTACGGCACCTTCTCCACCGTCGCCGCGCGGATCTTCGCGCCGAGCTTTTCGGCGGAGGAATCGACCTCGACGCGGTAGCCCGCCGCCGCGAGCGCGGCGCGGATCTTCTGCGCGTAGGCGGCGGCCTTGTCCGAGATCGGCAGGATGCGGACCTGCTCCGGCGCGAGCCAGAGCGGGAACGCGCCCGCGTAGTGTTCGATCAGAATGCCGATGAAGCGCTCGAGCGAGCCGAGGACCGCGCGGTGGAGCATCACGGGGTGGTGCTTCTTGCCGTCCGCGCCGATGTATTCGGCGTTCAGGCGCTCGGCGCTCGGCAGCTGGTAGTCGAGCTGGATCGTGCCGCACTGCCATTCGCGGTCGAGCGCGTCGGTGATCTTGAACTCGAGCTTGGGGCCGTAGAACGCGCCCTCGCCCTCCTGGATCGCGTACGTCATGCCGTTGGCGACGAGCGCCTGGGCGAGCGCGTCCTCGGCCTTGCGCCACGTCGCCTCGTCGCCGACGTGGTCCTCGGGCATGGTCGACAGGCGCACCTTCATGTTCTGGTCGAAGCCGAAGTCGGAATAGACGTCCTTCAGGAGGCGGCAGAACTTCGCGACCTCCTCCTCGATCTGCTCCTCGGTGCAGATGATGTGCGCGTCGTCCTGGACGAAGCCCCTGACGCGCATGATGCCGTGGAGCGTGCCGCTCGGCTCGTTGCGCGCGCAGTGGCCGAACTCGGCGAGCCGGAGCGGCAGGTCCTTGTAGCTGCGCGTGCGGCTCTTGAAGATCTCGAGCGCGCCGGGGCAGTTCATGGGCTTGACGGCGAAGAGGCGCTTTTCGCTCTCGGTGATGAACATGTTCTGCTGGTAGTGCGCCCAGTGGCCGCTGCGCTCCCAGAGGCTGCGCGGCATGAGCGCGGGCGTGTTGACCTCCTGGTAGCCGTCCTTGACGAGCTTGCGGCGCATGTAGTCCTGGAGCGTCACGTAGATCGACCAGCCGCGCGGGTGCCAGAACACCTGGCCGGGATCCTCGGGGTCGAGGTGGAAGAGGTCGAGCTCCGTGCCGAGGCGGCGGTGGTCGCGCTTCTTCGCCTCCTCCTCGCGCGCGAGGAGCGCGTCCATCTCGGCCTGGTCGCGGGCGATGATGCCGTAGATGCGCTGGAGCATCTTGTTGTGCTCGTCGCCGCGGTAGTAGCTGCCCGCGACGCGGCGGAGCTTGACGACGCCGATCTGCTTCGAATGCTCGACGTGGGGGCCGCGGCACATTTCGACGTAGTCGCCGACGGTGTAGGTGCTGATGTCCTCGCCCTCCGGGATGTCGGCGAGGCGCTCGAGCTTGTACGTCTGGCCGGCGAGCATCCGGGCGCATTCGTCGCGGCTGACGACCTTGCGGACGAACGGCTCGTCGAGCGCGATGAGGCGCGCGATCTCGGCCTCGATCTTCGGGAAGTCCTCGGGCGAGAGGCGATGGGGGAGGTCGAAGTCGTAGTAGAAGCCCTCGTCGGTCGCCGGGCCGATGTCCACCTGGACGTTGTCGAACACGTTCTGCACCGCGCGCGCCATCAAATGCGCCGCCGAATGCCGTCTCATCTGGTCAGTCACTTCGCTCATATTGCTCCTTGTAAAGGACGTTTTCTTCGTTCAAACGGAATAGTATATCACAAATCCGCCGCCCTGTGCGCAGCAGGGGCGAAGCTCGCATAAGGGACGGAGGTATGGGCCGCCTCCAGAAGTAAACGCGCTTTTATCGTTCGTTTACCCTCCGTAAAGATTGGCCGTCCGAAAATTGCCGCTCCGCCGCTATTCCCAAATGCCGGGAAATATGGTAAAATACTCTTCACATACCGCGAAACGGTCGAATACCGCTCCGCTTGTCTGCGCACAAGGAAGAACAATGGCTTGGAATATAACTTATAGAGGCAAGGATGGACGCCAGGAGACCATCCAGATAGAGGCGGCCGACCGCCAGGGCGTGTTCGCGGAACTCGCCAAGCGCGGCATTTCCGCCGTTCGCGTGGAAGAGGCGACCGGCAAGGCGAAGCTACGCAAGACTTCGCCTAAAGGCGGCAGCAAGCCGTCTGGCGCCTTCAAGGGTGCAATTGCAGGCTTGATCGTAGTCATCGCCGCTGTCGGCGCGTGGTTCTTCCTTACGCAGAAGCAGGAAACAGCAAAGCCCGACACAGAGACGAAGAAGCCGTCGAGAATTGCTGAGGTCACGCCTGCGCCGGCCGCCCCGGTCAAGCCTGTTGAACCCAAGGAGGAGAAGCCGAAGCCGCTTCCGCCCCAACGCATAGGCGAGACGCGCGACGGCAAGGTGCTGCTTCCGGACGGAACTCTGCACACAGTCAAGGGCGTGATAACCTCTGGCGTCGCCCGCGTGTCGCTTATCGACCGCACGTTCAAGCACGACACGGACTGCATGCTTGCGCACCTCCTAGTGGTCGAGCCAGGCGAGGGTTTTGTCGGCGACAGCGAATCCATCTACAGCGGTTTCGAGAAGGAGTTTCTCAAGACGCTTGACGATCCAATCGTCTACGACAAGGACGACAGCGACTATGTCAAGGAGCTGAAGATGGGCGTTCAGGCGATGCGCCAGGAGCTGAAGGACATCAGGGCCAACGGCGAGAGCATCGAGAAGGCGTTGATTGAAACGCGCGACCAGCTTCAACAGCTCGGCCTATACCGCCAGGAGCTTGAGCAGCAGGTGCTGGCGATGTCCGAGGACGGAATGAGCCAGCAGGACTACGACGACCTTGTGGCTGCGGCCAACAAGATGCTTGAGGAGCGAGGTTCAAAGCCTCTTGAGCTGCCCTCGGCCGTAAAGCACGCCGTTCGCCTAGGCAGGTTGATCAAAGATAATGAAGAGAAATCAAAGGAGGATACGAAATGAATATGAAGTCGATTTTTGCCGCCGCCGCCATGTGCGGTGCGGTTGTAGCGTTTGCCAACACTGAGACCGCAAAACCCAAAGTGGATATGTCGCCGGAGGCGCAGTACAAGCGCACAGGCGGCCAGCTGATCAAGAAGGGAACGTTCACCGGCAAGGTTGCGTTCATCGACACACAGGACGCAGTTCCTTTCGAGGTCGCGCAGAAGATCGCCAAGCTCCTCGCCGACACGGTCGAGATAAACGTGGTCGCCGAGAAGTCCGCCAAGGGCAAGCCAGAAGAACTCCTGAAGGCTTCGGGCGCAACCGTGGCCGTTGTCGTCGTGAACGACGATACGACTCCTGCGATGCTCCTTGCACCCGAAGACCGCTGGGGCGTTGTCAACGTCGCAAAGCTTGTCGGCGACCTTCCGAGCGACAAGGCAAAGGACAAGTTCCGTCCGACTCGCGCTGGCAAGGAGATGGTGAGGGCGTTCTCGCTTCTGTGCGGTGGCGGCTCCTCGCAGTTCCCAGGCAACATGATGAACGCGCCGACCCTTCGCCAGCTCGACCTCACCGTCGATACGATTCCTATGGACATGGTCGGCTACTATCAGGAGTTTCTGAAGCCCCTGGGTGTCACTCCGAAAGAGTACACCACTTACAAGCGTGCCTGCCGCGAGGGTTGGGCTCCGACGCCGACAAACGATGTTCAGAAGGCAATCTGGGAGAAGGTGCACCAGCTCCCAGACAAGCCGATGAAGATTGAGTTCGACCCCAAGACCGACAAGTGAAGTTCGTCTATTCATATAACACACATCAGAACGAGAGGCGCGAAGGTTTGGTAATCTCCGCGCCTAATCGTGATGCTGCCTTTTCAGAACTAAACAAACGCGGGATAAGGCCCTACAAGCTCTACCCTGCCCCCGGTCTGTGGAATAAAGTCAGCTCGATAGGCTGGCGAGGGTTCGCCATCGTCGTTCTCGTTGCCGTGCTTGGGCCGACGATTGTCATTTCCCTCATGCAGCACAAGGAGCTGGAGCGAAACGAGGACGTGCGTGGAATCGTGTCCAGCGCAATCACGTCCAAGGTCAGGCGGCAGCTGATTGGCGACCAGGGCATCATCGAAAAAGGCATCCGCACGGGCTGGTCTGACGTGTTCGAGCATGAGGGCGAGAGGTTCCTCGCGTCTTTCGCCATCCCCGGCATCGCGGCGACTGTTCGCACAACCAACGTAGCCAGTCTCGAAGAGGCTCTTAAGAGGGAGATACCCATCGCAGAGACAGACGGAATGGAAGCGATGCAGATCAAGGCTATGGTTGACGGCATGAAGGACGAGCTGCGCAGTTTCGTAAAGGCGGGAGGCACAATAGAACAGTACGGACGCAGACTCGTGGCTCGTCAGGATGCGGAGATTGCCATTTACAATCGGACGAGCAACGAGATAGAGCAGGCGGTCAAGAGCAACGTCGGCAAGGCAGAAATCGCCGAGCTGGTCGACCGCCGCAACGAAGAGCTGCGCCGGATGGGAATTAAGCTCATCCAAATGCCCGAGATGCAAGATTAAGTTCTTGCGTTTACAGCGCAAACCAAGGCCGTCCTCGATTGAGGGCGGTCTTCTGCATTTCTCTGCACCTCAACTGCCCGCCCTCAAAAGCGGCAAGCCGTGTTTATACGAGCTTGCCGCTTTCAATTCATAGTGGGTTATGTGAGTGAAGACACATACACAGGGAATTCGAGCTTCACAATGCTCTCGCCTGCGTTTGCAACGGTTTCCGCTACCGATGGATCGGCAACACTTGCAGATTTGTCAGTTACGGGTTACGAAGCTCCATACCAAGATGAAGAAGAAGAATGGGATGGCGGCACTGCCGGTGAGTTCCGTCTCCGCCTTCTCAATGCCGATGGCTCAACCGCCGCGATGTACTATTGGGTTGACAATGGAGAAGTCGCTGCGGGTTGGTATGCGAACAATATCGGCTCCAAGGCTATTGCGGGAGGTGCATCGTCCGTTAAGATACTGGCAGGTCGTGGAGCGTGGTGCTCTACTAAAGGATATAAGCTCCAGTCGGCTGGTGCGGTCAACGAAGAGGACGTGGCGTTTGAAACCAACAGCGGAAGCGGTTATACAGCTTGTGGTAATGCGACACCAATCACCCAGACCCTCGACAAGCTTTATGTCACTGGATATTCCGCTCCATACCAAGATGAAGAGGAAGAGTGGGATGGCGGTACGGCTGGCGAATTTCGTTTGAGGCTTCTCAATTCTGATGGTTCGACAGCAGCGACATATTATTGGGTTGATAATGGCGAGGTTGCTGCTGGCTGGTATGCAAACAATATCGGCTCTAAGGCTATTGAGGGTGGAGCGGCTTCGGTTTCACTCGTTCCCGGAAAGGGTATGTGGTGCTCTGGCAAGGGCTACACGCTCAACATTCCAGCTCCCGAACTCTAATCAATTTTGTGCGGCGCATGGTGTGCCGTGCAGATAAAAAAAGGAAAACAGAACAATGAAGAAACTAATGATAGCGCTTGCAGTTGTCGCTTGTGCGACAATGGTTCAGGCATCCTCGATCACGTGGGGACTTTCCACTGGTCGTCTCTACAACGGAACAGGTAGCACAGGATCTGCAAATTATATTGCAGCTGAAACCCCTGTCTATTTGCTTGTTGCTACAGCGGGATTTGGTCAGACAGACCTCGTGGCCGCTTATGCTGCGGCGAAAGGAGATTCTGCCAAAACATTGGCCGCAGCAACAACGGCTGGTGTGCTGACAACTACGGCAGGCGAGGTAGCTTCGGGGCGTATCGGATCGGTTGAGAGCACCTACAGCGCAGGTGGAGCGACCGCAGAGAATGTCTACTTCGTCATCTTTGGAGACAAGCAGATGTACCTCTCTTCGGTTGAGACGGTTGAAGTTAATCCTCTCGCCACGAGCGAGCATGAGATTGCCTTTTCGTCTCAGACTGACTACTCCAAGGCGCTTCCTGGTCAGGCATCTTCCTATACTGGTGGCGCGGGCTGGGTAGCCGTCCCAGAGCCGACGAGTGGGCTTCTTATGCTTCTCGGAATGGCTGGACTCGCTCTCAAGCGCAAGCGCGCGTAATTCTGAAAAGGGTTAACGCACAAGGCCCGTCCGCATTGCGCGGGCGGGTCTTAAATTTTCAAAGGACACAGTATGATTGCACCACAGACTAGAACAAACATCAAGCGACCAACGAATAGACGTCCGTGGCGTTTTGCATGGGCGGTATTGATTTTAGCAATTATGGGCATCATTGCATTCTTGTGCTCATCAAAGAGCAACCCACGGGAAGAACCATCCCACAAACCAAATGCCACTAAGAGAATCGCCGAAGTAAAACCGTTTCTTTCGCAAACCAGCCACCAATCTACACTCAAAAGCACTGAATCAGTCCAAAAGCCGCAAAAACCTTTGCCGCCACAAAGGGTTGGGGAAATTAGGGATGGCTATGTGCTGCTCCCGTCTGGAGATTTACATAAGGTCAAGGGGATTATTACATCAAATGTTGAACGAACAAGCATTGAAGGACGGACGTTCAAGCATCATTCGGACAGAATGCTTGCACTTCTTCTCATGGCGGAACCCGGCGAAGCCATGCTTGGAAGCCCTGAAGAGCTTTACGAGGGCTTTGACAAGGAGTTCCTGAAATCTCTATCGGATAAAATTGTCGATGAAGCGGATGACACCGAATTTCAGCGGGAGCTGAAATCAGGTGTAAGAGATTTAAGGAACGAACTGAAGAGCCGTCTCGACGCTGGTGAAGACATCGTCGAGACCATGGTCGAGACCCGTCGTCAATTGCAGGAGCTGGCACTCTATCGTGACGAGCTGGAAGCGCAGGTGATCAACCTTTCTACTGGAGACTTAACAGAGAAAGACTACGAAGATCTGGTAAATGCGGCAAACCTTATGCTAGAAGAGCGAGGTTCCAAGCCCCTGGAAATGCCTGCAAGTCTCAAACATGCTGTACAACTTCATAATCGTTTCAAAATCAGAGAAGAACAAGAGCGAGAACGACTGAGGCAAGCTACAGGAATAGAATAGCAACAAAGAAGCCGCACTCGAAGGAGCGCGGCTTCTTTATGCTTTCTAGCTTCGCTCTATTAAGCGCGCTTGCGCTTGAGGGCGAGACCGGCAACGCCGAGGAGGAGCAGAAGCCCGCTCGTCGGCTCTGGGACGGCAGTAGCACCGTACCAGCCAGCACCGACATAGCCGCCAGCGACGTCGTTGAACGCCTTAGAGGAAGAGGAAATGCTGCCGAACGATATCGTCGACTCACCCACTGCCGCATAAGGAGCGTCCGCCTCTATGGAAACATACATATTGTCGCCATTGAAGACAACGAAGTAAGCAGTCTGGTTTGCGGTCACATCAGCAGTAAAAGCATCTGTCAACGCAATCCTAGAATTGCTTGCAACAGGTGCCGCATTAACGGTCTTGCTCGCAACAGTCGATGCAGCAGCAGCCGCATCGGTAGCAAAAGCAGACACGAGATCGCTCTGCGACATGACACTCGTAAACATCAGGTATGCAGTTCCGGATGTCAACTTGGCAGGTGTATCAGCACCATCATAGAGATAGCCGCTCTGGGCTTTCCATGAAAAACTCGCCGCATTCGCCGCAACGCCAGCTGCAACTACTGCGAGAGCAATTATTAACTTTTTCATTGTTCTTTTTCCTTTGTTGTTATCTGCACCGCACACCATGCACGGCACAAAATCGATTAGAGTTCAGGAGCGGGGATACGAAGAGTCATTCCGCGGCCCTGAATCCACATGCCGGCACCCGCCGAAATACTGACAGAGCTTGCACCGCCGGAGATTTCAGACCCATTGGCGTTATACCACCCCTTGGCCTGTTCGCCATTGTCAAACCAAGCATACTTGGATTCAACTGTGCCAGAAGCAGTAAGGAACTGAACTACGAAGTCGCCAGCGCAACCATCGACCCATTCCTCATCCTCTTCATTCCACGTCGGCTCATCGTAGCCGCTTACCACAAGTTTTGCAAGCGTGAGAGCCACAGGCGTGGTGTTGCCTACCGCATCAAAACCACTTGCACGGGTAGCGTACATAACGTCGTTTTCATTTACTGCCCCAGCAGAAGTAAGAGTCATTCCGCGGCCCTGAATCCACATAGCCTGACCAGCACGAATAGAAACCGAAGCCGCACCGCCGGAGATTTCAGACCCATTGGCGTTATACCACCCCTTGGGCTGTTCACCATTGTCAAACCAGGCATACTTGGATTCAACCGTGCCAGATGCGGTAAGGAACTGAACTACGAAGTCGCCAGCGCAACCATCGACCCATTCCTCATCTTCTTCATTCCACGTCGGCGCATCATAGCCAGAAACGGTGAAATCGGCAAGCGTGAGTGAACCATCTGAAGCCGAGACAGCCGTAAACGACCCAGAGGACATGTCGAATCCGCTTGCACGGGTATCATTCCCCAAATAACCCACAATGAGCGAATGCTGCTATAGCCCTGCAATCACGGGCTTTCGCTTGATGCCTCGTGCCGTTGATAGGCAGTAAACGGCAGAAGGACACCTGCGCTTCGCAGATGTCCTTCTGCCATTTAGCATCGATTCGTGTGCAGCTTCCCCGGCGGCACTTATACTTACAGAAACATTGCCATGTAGAGCGGCAGGTGGACGATGCCGTCCTTCTCCATGACGTCCTTGGTGTAGAGGATGTACGGCTGTCCGAGCCTGTCTTTGAACTTGGCGCGGAATTTGTCAAGCGAGGCGTGGCTTTGGTACTTTCCGCTTTTTACTTCCACGGGGCATATTGCGCCGTCCCGCCGTATGAGGAAGTCGATCTCCAGTTCATTCCTGTGGGATTCCGGGTTCCGTCTCGAATAAAAGAAAAGCGGGCGTCCGGACATGGCGAAACTCTGCGCGACGGCGTTCTCGGCTATCATGCCGCTGTTGAAATAGATGTCGCCGGTGAAGACGGCCTTGTAAAGATCTCCGGATGTCGCGTTTTCGTCGCCAAGGGCAAGCGTCATCAGAAGCCCCGTGTCGCCCATGTAGAGCTTCATTGTGGAGAAATCGGACGACAGCGCCATTCCGACCGTCGGGTCGGTCGCGTTGTAGCACGGATTCGCAACCTTGGCGTCTGCCAGCCAGACGAAAGAATCCTCGTATTCCCTCATGCGCGCGGACTTGCCGAGGCTCGCGAGAGAATATCGTTTCTCCTTTTTCGAGAGCTGCCCCGGAATCTGGTCGAAGATGCTCCGGACCTTCGCCGCATTCCCCTTGGCGAACTTGGCTATGTCGTCCCGGTACAGTTTCAGAATATCGCGCTTTACAAGATCTGCGCACGATATGTCCTTTGACGCGGCGTATTCGGCGACGGCCTGGGGCATTCCACCGACGCAGAGATATTCGCAGTACCGGTTCATTACAGTCTGGTGTAGGGCGCCAAGCGGCTTGGACTTGTCGAAACATTCCCGAATGAAGCCGGGCGTAACGCCATCGTCCAAAGCCCAGCAAAACTCCTCGAAGTCCATCGGGTGCATGGAGATGCGTTCCTCCTCCGATGGAATCAGTATGCCTTCGGACATCGTTTTCAATGTAATGAGAGAGCCCGTCTCGATATAGTCGTACCGCCCGTCGGCGACAAGATGCTTTATGAGCTGCCGAGCCTTGGGGCAAAGCTGCACTTCGTCGAATACGATGAGGGTTTCCCTCGGATAGAGACGGGTGTGATATTCGAGCGAGAGGCGGTTGAAGAGTCCGTCAAGATCGTGCGGCGTATTGAGTATTGCATCAAGCGTCAGGGGTTGCGGACTTGAAAAATCGACTATGACGTGGCTTTTGTATTCCCGTCTGGCGAATTCCGCGACGGTAAAACTCTTGCCGACGCGGCGTGCGCCCTCGACAAGAAGAGCCGTCTTGCCGTTTCTTGACGCTTTCCACCGCAGGATTCGGTCGTATATCTTTCTTCTGAAGTTCATTTCTCAGCTTTCTCTTGTGGCGAAGTATATTTTATCAAAACTTCCACGATTGCGCAATAGTGCACCTGTCAATTTTTGCACGAAAGCGCACACTATTACATGTGCCAATCTTCACGACTGCGCACCTTCTTACGGTCATAATCCTGCACATCTCTGCACACTGGCGGCACAACAGAATCAACCTTGCGCCTATCCACACGGCGCAAGGTGGTGGTTCATTTATAGTGGGCTATATGGGGAATGACGCACGTTCTTCGGGTGCTACTATGATGGCTGGATCGTTCAGCACAGTCACTGCTAATGATGGCACATTGACACTTGCTGATTTTACGGTCAGCGGCTATGACGCACCAGAATGGAATGAGGATGACGAGGAATATACGGGTGGTTGCGATGGAAACTTCGTCGTGCAGTTCCTCTCCGCATCTGGCACAGCGGAAGCTCGCTATGCGTGGTACGACAATGGAGAGGTCGCCCCTGGATGGTACAACTCTAATGGTAGTGCAATTTCGGGCGGTGCTTCATCTGTTTCAATCGCCCCCGGTCAGGCGATGTGGATACAGGGACGTGGCATGAAACTCACTTCCGCAGGTCAAGTCAATGAAAACGATATCGCATATGTAACCAGGGCTAGCGGTGCTTCGGCGGTTGGTAACACCACTCCTGTTAACCTCACGCTCGCCCAGCTCGTAGTCACAGGCTACGACGCCCCTGAATGGAATGAGGATGACGAGGAATACACGGGTGGATGCGACGGAAACTTCGTTGTGCAGTTCCTCTCCGCGTCTGGCACGGCGGAAGCCCGCTATGCGTGGTACGACAATGGTGAGGTCACCCCTGGATGGTACAACTCTAATGGTAGTGCGATTTCTGGCGGAGCGTCCTCTGTTGCCTTTAATGCTGGCCAGGGTGTGTGGATACAGGGTCGTGGCATGACTATTACGATTCCCGCTCCAGAGCTGTAATAGATTTTGTGCCGTGCATGGTGTGCGGTGCAGATAACAAAGGTAAAAAACAATGAAGAAACTAATGATAGCACTTGCGGCTGTTGCCATCGGTCTGATGTCCAACGCTGCAACGTTCACTTGGAAAGCCACATCTGGCTACATCTATGATGGTGCTGAGACGCCAGCCAAGTTGACGTCTGGTACGGCATATTTGCTGTTCACCAGCGCTCTTACTCAGAGCGACCTGGTGGCTGCGTTTGCTGCTGATGCTGCAACAGCCGCATCTACCGTCGCTACGAAGGCAGTCAACTCTACCAGCGTTGGCTCTAACGCGCGAATCGCGGAAACGGCAGAATTCACCTCTGACGTTACCGCCAATCAGACAGCATACTTTGTCATTTTCAACAATGACAATATGTATGTTTCGATTACCGCTGATGCAGAATACATGGCGGTAGGAACATCGGGGATTGCCTTTGGATCTGTCTCAGCATCCTCAAAGGCGTTCAATGATGTTGCGGGTGGCTATTCCGCCGCTGGCTGGTACGGCGCTGCTGCTGTTCCGGAGCCGACCTCTGGTCTGCTGATGCTGTTGGGCATGGCTGGTTTGGCTCTTCGCCGCCGCCGCGCCTAATTCGGATCAATCCGATAACAACAAAGAAGCCGTCCTCGATGCGAGGGCGGCTTCTCTGTTTCTTGGCTTGTTGTTGCCTTACGCGCGCTTGCGCTTGAGGGCAAGGCCAGCCATACCGAGGAGCATGAGAAGCCCGCTCGTCGGCTCCGGGACGGCGTACCAGCCCGCGCCAGCATATGTCGTGGTGGTGTCGGCGAATGTAGCCTTGGACACGGATGTCTGAGCTCCAAACTCAATGGCCTTTACATCCGTTGGGTTGAGAGCATCGTAGGCAGCGCCTGCAGCAGCTGAGACATACATTTTGTCCCCGTTAAAAATTACAAAGTATGCACTCTGGGATGCTGTTGTGTCATAGGACGCGCTCGACGAAATCTTCCCTTCGCTATCAACCGTGGCGGAGGCAATCTTCTTGCTTGTCACCGTTGATTGAGCGGCGGCTGCGTCAGAGAGGTAGCTCTCAACCAGTGCGTCCTGCGCCACAACTGATGTAAACATCAGATATGCGGTCGTGCCCTTGACGTAATAGTCTGAGCCCGTGTTGCCGCTACCGTCGTAGAGGCGACCAGTCGTCGACCATGTATAACTTGCCGCCTGCGCCATCATGCCGACAGCAATCGCAACAAGTGCTATCATTAGTTTCTTCATTTTATTGTTTCCTTTTTTATCTGCACGGCACACCATGCACCGCACAAAATCCATTAGAGTTCAGGGGCGGGAATGTAAAGGCTCTTGCCTGTTCCATAAATCCACAATCCCTGACCAGACGGGATAGATACTGACGAGGCACCGCCTTCAATAGCTTTTCCAGTCGCATCGGCATACCATCCAGCGGATATGCCCGATGACAAAGGAGCATCAATCCAATAATACCTATCAGACGCGATGCCCGTCTCGCTCAGGAAGTTCAGGACAAACGAGCCAGGAGTCGCTCCTCCTACATTATCCTCTTCTTCTTCATCGTAATGTTCAGACGCATAACCTGTGACATAAAGTTGCCCGAGTGTAAGATTTACAGGAGTTCCATTACCGATAGCAGACTGACCGACCTTTCTAGTTGTAAAAGTAATATCCGACGTCCCAACCGCGCCAGCAGTAACAAGCTTTTTGCCTGTTCCATAAATCCATAATGCTTGGCCAGCCTCTATTGTGATATTTTTCAAATCACCATCAATGGCTTTGCCATTCATATCAGCATACCAACCAGCAGATATACCCTTAGACAAAGGAGCGTCGATCCAATAATAGCGAGATTCTGCGATTCCAGTCTCGCTAAGGAAATTCAGCACGAATGCGCCAGGGGTCACACCGCCAACATTGTCTTCTTCCTCCGCATCGTAGTGTTCGGCCGTATAGCCTGTAACAGAGAGGTCTGCAAGTGTGCAACCTGTTTCCGAACTAACTGCCAAAAATGTAGGAGCAGTCATCGTCTGTCCAACAGTCTTCTGTTCTAGGTTTTGGTAGCCCACTATAAATGAACCACCACCTTGCGCCGTGTGGATAGGCGCAAGGTTGATTCTGTTGTGCCGCCAG
>Ga0256405_10006509_pt1 | contig 18596 bp, 15 predicted proteins | sample RumenRJG_02DNA_FD_189096 | JGI IMG/M metagenome (GOLD analysis project Ga0256405, IMG submission 189096) | Bovine rumen microbial communities from Lethbridge, Alberta, Canada - RJG_02 | ecosystem: Host-associated > Mammals > Digestive system > Stomach > Rumen | place: Canada: Alberta... | reverse complement strand
GCTGCCATTTTGTCCCGACCAAGGTCGGGTCGGAGGGAAGGTGGTGGAGCGGGTGGTGGCAGTCTGCGTGCTATCTTAGTCAGCTGCCATTTTGTCCCGACCAAGGTCGGGTCGGAGGGAAGGGGGGTGGAGCGGGTGGTGGCAGTCTGCGTGCTATCTTAGTCAGCTGCTGTTTTCCGGCTGCATGGACAAAAAAAATGGCCGGCGAGCGCCGGCCAATGCCCATCAGGCAACCGGGGACATGGGTGGGAGGGGAAAATGTCCCCGGTATTTAAAATATCGTCCTTAGTAGCGGAAATCTTTAATAAATTCAGCAAAAAAGTGCAGAATATACGGTTTTTCGCATGCGGGCAGGATTCGCATGGCAACGGCTGAGATTTTTGAGCGTCTTTATCCCGGAAACCGTTTTTCGTGATAAACGGTTTTCTGAAAACTTGTTTTCTGAAAACTTGTTTTCCTTATTCTTCTTCTGTGATGGAGGCATCAACCGAAAGCGCGATGGTGTAGGAGCGGCCTTTGACCACATTGACGGTTCTGACGGTTTCATAGTTACCGATGACGAACCTTACGGTGTGCTCTCCTTCTTCCGCTACGAACGGCGTCTTGACGGTTACCGGCTGGTCATCAAAATAAGCGGCGGCAGTATCGGGATAGATAATCTGGACGGTGGGCGCTATACCGCGCAGCGTGATGGCGACATCGCAGTTTTTTGCCTGCTCTATGTGCACGGTACGCACTTCATTGCGGTATGCTTCTGATACGATTGAAACGGTGTGCGTACCGGGATCCAGAAAGATTCCGCGCTCTGAGTTGCTGTAGGCAGTGCCGTCAACGAACAGTGTGTACGGCTCAAGCTGTTTGTGGGGCCCTGCCAGACTCAGCCTGAGCCTGCCCTGGTCGATGAGCACCGGTTTTATGGTAACCTGCATCACCGCATTGCCGAATTCTTCAGGCGTACCTTTCATAGCCTGCTGGAACCTGATGAGCAGCGTACGTGCAGAAATATCCGGAACCCTGTCAAGCGTGTACGTGTAGGGTGAGCTTGCTATGGTATGATCCTTGCGAAGGGGGATGATGCAGCTCCACGAAAGCCGGGTGGGCAGCGTACCGAGCTCAATATGTGAGCCTGAGTAGTCTATTCTGTCGGAGGCCGGTGCAGGGGTGATGGCATCAAACAATGTCCATGCCACGGAATCCTGCCAGCTTGCTATGATCTGGGGAATCTTTATATCTATCTCAATGCCCTGAATGAAAGTCAGGTCTTGCGGCAGCTGTACGGCCACCGCCTCGTTGATACCGACATTCTTAGCTTCCGACGCCGGAAGTGTAAAGACAGTGGTTTTGCGTACCCTGAACTGCTCTGCTGCCGCCGGAAGCGACAGAATCAGGCCTGCGAGCGTACAAATGAGTTTTAATGGAACTGACCGTCTGTACATATGCATCATTTCTTTAAGAGCTTCCGGGGATCTTCGGACACATTGTTGAGTCTGACTTCAAAATGAAGGTGCGGGCCGGTCGCGGCTCCGGTCATACCAACTTCGCCGATCTTATCCCCCTGCAGAACACTATCTCCTTGTCCTATCAATATTCGTGACAGATGGGCATAGACGCTTGTACGGCCGCCGGTATGCTGCAGAATAATATAGTTGCCGTAGACAGGATCGCCTGTTTTGCACAGTACTGCGGTGCCGCTTTTGCATGCGTACACGCTGGTTCCTGTCGGTGCCGCCATGTCAATGCCGTTATGGAATTTCTGCTTTCCTGAGATAGGGCTGATGCGCATGCCGTAGTCTGAGGAAAGCCAATAGCTGTCCAACGGCATTTTTAGAGAGGCATCGAGAAAGAAAGCCCGTTCCGTTGAGCTGAACTGCTCGTTTTCAAGAAAACAGAATTCTCTGCCGTTTATACTATACCATATGTTTTCATTTTCTTCCAATATCTTAAGGTGTTTTTTATGCATTAATATTTCGATGGAAGAGACCGGTTTTTTTGCCACGAAGATGCCTTTGGCGGCGGGAAGTATGAGCGTTCTGCCTGCAATCCGTTCGTCAGTACTTGAGATGGCGTTTACGGTGGCAATAGTGTCGTATGTAACGGAACAGGACGCCGCAATGCGTAAGAGCGTGTCTTTTTCATCTGCGGTATACGCATAGAACGGAGGTATGAACTGCTCCTTGTCAAAGGAGCGCTTTGCTGTATGTTTATAGAAGTTCTCTATGTCGGTATCGAACTGACGGTACAGCAGATCTTTGCTGCTCAGCTTCTTAATGGCGGGCAGATGTGACGGGGTGATATGGACTGTCTGCTGCGCACGTGCCGTATGCGGACATATGGTCAGCAGGCACAGTGTGCATAGTGCAACAAGGTTATTTTGAGTCACGGAAGCCGAATCTGCAGATTCCGAACAGGATGAATGCTGCCGCGAGCACCGGTATGGTAAGCACGCGATTGCCGTGCAGTACGCACAGCACGCATCCGGCGGTACCGGCGGCTATGACCGCCGTCTGGAGTATGCAGGAAATGACAGTCCGTGCCGGAATCTTCCTGCACTTTTTTATGATGAGGTACAGCAGACCGCCTGTGAAAATCAGACCGATTGCCGCGGTGTAGAAAATCGGAAACACGGTGGCGAGTTTCCACAACGGCCATACGATACCGAAGCCGCAGCCAAGACAGACCAGCAGCAGTACCACCAGCCTGAGCATGAACAGCAGCGTCTGTTTGTACCCTTTTATGATTTCTTTAATCATAGGTTACAGTATATAAAAAAAAGGACTTTTGCTCTACGCAGAAGTCCTTTTTCAGGCAAAAATTCTTTACCAGATAAATATCGCTGATTATGCCTCAACAATAGCTTCGGCGGGGCACTCTGAAGCGCAGGTACCGCAGCTGATGCATTTGCTTTCATCGATTACACGTGCGCTGCCTGCATCGCTGATAGCTCCTACCGGGCAATCGGGTTCACATGTTCCGCAGTTTACGCATTTGTCTGTTACTTTGTAGGCCATAGTGTTCTCCTTAAAACAAAAATATACCTTAGGTACTATAACTATATAGTATAAAATGTGTGCGCGCAAGCTTTCGTTTGTATCCGCTAACTTTTTTTTATCTCTTTTTGACGGCAGCAGGTTGTGCTGGCCTGACCTCAGGCATGACTGCCAGTATCACCGCCGGTATCGCCGTTGCGGCGACGGCGGCCTGTATGATATAGTGCTGATGTGAAAAAACAAAAAACTTGTACGCTTGCCGGAATCGGCATGGGAAATCCCGACATGCTCACGGTATCCGCGCTCCATATGCTGGAGCAGGCTCCGCTTATTACCGGAGGAAAGCGCATTCTGGACTGCCTGCCGCCGTCCATAGGCGGCGAGCGCATTGTGTATACGAGTATCACCGACATTCCTGATATATTTGACCGCTGGTATGCGCAGGAGCAGTCAGGCGTGCCCTGCGCGGTGTTCAGCGGCGATACCGGTTTTTACAGCGGCGCCATGAGCGTACACCCGCTGCTTGAGCGCAGGGGATATGATGTGACCGTACTGCCCGGCATCACCACCGCTCAGTATCTTGCGTCACGTCTGTGCTCTCCGTGGCACCACTGGCGAATTGTGTCGGGACCGCTTGAACTGCTTACGCTCGGTGCGGAGATTGGCCGCAGCCTGTACACGCTGTTCCTTACGGACGAGCGGATCACCCCTGAGGTTATCATCAGGTTTTTGACGGAGCACGGTGCGGGTAACGCGAATGTGACGGTGGCTGAGAATCTTTCGTACAGTGATGAGCGGATTACCAGCGCTTCCGCGCTGCAGTTCAGCAGACAGATACAGGCAGGGCAGTCGTTTTCGATGCTTTCGGCGGTGCTGGTTGACCGCAGCTCAGGCGGAGTGCAGAAGACTTCAGTACGTCAGCAGGCAGCCGCGCTGCAGCGTACCTGCGGCTTTCCTGATGATTTTTTTGTCCGCGCTGCGGAAGGCGAGAAAAACGTTCCTATGACCAAACAGGAGATCCGGGCGGTGATTATGGCAAAGCTCGGTCTGAAGGACGGGGAAGTGTTTTATGATGTGGGCGCGGGAACCGGTTCGGTGAGCGTTGAGGCCGCGCTGGCGTGCCATTGTTCCGTGTATGCCATAGAGGAGAATGCGGCAGCCTGCAGCCTGATTAAGAAAAACCGTGCGAAAGCCGCGGCTTCAAATATAGAGGTTGTGGCGCAGAGCGCCCCGATGGTGTTCTCCCGGCTGCCGGTACCCGATGCGGTGTTTATCGGCGGCTCGCATGACGACACCGGCTCCGATGTAACGGCTATTATTGCGGCTGTGAAGGAAAAGAATCCGTATGCGCGTATTCTTGTCTCGGCGTCAGATATGGAAACGCTGCGGCAGGTGACCGCTGTGGACAAACAGGCCGAGGTAATACAGCTCAGTGTGACGCGCACGCGCAGAGCCGGCAGATTCCACGTGTTCAGCGCGCAGAATCCGGTGTTCCTTATTTGTCTGACGGCGGCTCAGTGACGGCGGTATCAGCGGCAGAAGCTTCTGCTATGGCGGCGTTGATCTTTTTGATCAGAAAATGGTCGCGCACGATGATGATGCCGAGCACCACAAACAGCGCCGCCATAATCAGGTAGAACAACGGCTGCGTGTCAGAACTTTTGCTGTGACGCCATACATCAGCAATCAGCAGAACCATGACCGCGATCGCGATATAGCGGTTCTGCTCGCAGAGCCTGCGCTTATGCGTAAGCCGTATTATTTTGTCATTTTTTTCTTTTTCAGTCATATGTTCCGTCATAGTCTCTCCGCATTTCAGCTGCCTTCAAACAGCAGCTTTTCTTTTTTACCGTCCTCTACATACAGGCGCAGCGACTTGCCGTTCCACCTCATGGTGCCCTGCCTGCCCATGATCTTTTTTATGCCTGTGGTTTTCGCGGCCACCGTATCTTCATCTCCTGAAAGCAGGTAATACGCAGTGCGCAGCTCCTGCTTTTCAGCCGGTGTGTCAGTCAGCGGCGGCAGACAGTCCGGCAGCTCTATGAAGATATGGCAGGAGTCGTCCAGTACCAGCAGATAACCCGGAAAGACGGGCGTTTGGGTGAGCATGGAAAGCTCCGCAGAAGTTCTGGAGCCTTTTGCTCCTGATGTGCCCGTATACAGCTCTTTAAGTCCCTGATCGCTCAAATAGTCCGGATACGTGTTGCGCAGCCGTTCGTCCACCTGTGCGCTGTCTTTTATCTTGAGCTCTGCCAGCAGCATTTCGTAGCTTTGAATCCGCCGCTGTATGAGCCGTATAAGATAAGGGTAGGTAAGCGTACGGTATTCTGTCATGCTGCTCAGATTGCTTGCATTTGTAGCCAGAATGGTTCCCAGATGGGTCGTCACGTTTTTTATTTTAGGAAAGTTGATTTTATTCAGGAATGTCACGCGCGTCAGAACATCAACGGTCTTGAAGCCCCACTTAAAGTTGCGTGCGTTTTTGTAAAATTCATCGTACATCTTCATTTCATCCTGCAGGTCGCTGATGTACTGCCGGTTTACCTCAATGACGTGTTTGATAAGCTCTGTGTCATTGTCAGTATAGAATCTGCCCGGCTCAAGCAGCAGGTCCGTGCCCGCATAGTCCTGCAGCAGCGGCTGTTCATACAGCAGCTTGCTTTTATACATGCCCGGCATAAGGTCGGAGTTGTCCTTTGTCATGAACAGCGTATAGTTATTTGACTGGCGGTTTATATTCAGCTGGAAATAGCTTGACGTGGCCTCCGCGGAAAATGCGTACAGCTCAAGGTTTGTTCCGTCCAGCATATCATGTATGAGCGCGCTGAATTCGCTGCCGGTTTCGGAGTCGGTTCCGGCAACGAAACCTGCCTGCCCGCTGAATGACGGCGTGACAAAATACGCCGTGGTGCTGCCGTCAAAGGCCGGTTTATATCGTATCTGTGAATTCCAAAGCTCAAGCGTATACAGCAGGGTGCTGAAGCTTTCCTGTCCGTCGGTGATAGTGAGCGTACAGCTTCCTTCCGACGTCAGAACAGCATCCGGTATGGAGCAGCGTATGTCTTTGACTATGCTGCCGTTTTTGAGCAGATATCCGGAGAAGCTGTGCTCGTTCTTTGATGCTCTGACCGCATCGGCTCCGTCTGACTGCAGAAAGTCCTGCTCTGCAAGCTCCAGCGGTGTTTCCTTGAACTGCCAGCTGCTGTCCATGAGCTGCTTATAGTAAAATCCTGTTTTGCCGTCCGGTGACAGTCCCGCCACGCGCAGTCCGCGGGCAAAATTGCCCTGACCGTTCTGAAAGATACAGATGTAGCGCGTCAGCCGTGCCTGTCCGGTAAGAGGAATCTGCGGCTGACGGTACCAGTCTTCGTTCGGCAGGCCCCACGGGGTATAGTTTGAAAGATAGTCCCTGCCGGTGTATTTCTGCTCAGTTTTTTTATACGAATAGGTAAAGAAGATGGGATCGCTGCCCATAGTGTCAAAGTCTATGAGCCTGGTGTACATTTCGCCGTAATCATTGATAAGAAACAATGTGTCGCCCGAGACGCTGATATTGCGCGCTATAAAGCTCCCGCGTTCGGGTCCCAGTATGGTACGGCTGAAATCGGCGGGAAGCCCGGAATCGGTGAACCGTATCTCCCTGCCGTCTGCGGTAAGATAATAGAGCGTTTCCAGCCCCATGGTGCCGAAATGGTGCTGGTTACCGAAAATGTCTTCATACCACAAAATATCCTTGCGGCGTACGCCCATGCCCCAGCCGCGCTTGCCGGCAACCAGTGCATTGAGCTTGAAAATCTGCTTCTTAGGAAAACCGAAGTTGTTGAACCAGGTAAAAGCAGGATCCGCCGTAGTGTCATCCAGATAGCAGCGGTAGATCTGCCCGTTGTCGTCATAGACGTAGATACAGTCCGCGTCGGCGCAGATTTCTTGTACCGCGTTCGGAGGATCGAACCATTCGTTTCCTGACAGCCGTCTGGAGCCTGTACGGTGCGGAAGGCCCGTATCAAGAAACAGCGCCCATTCGTGCTCTCCGTCTTGTTTCATCCAGATGCGGCCGTCGTGCAGCGAAAAGCTGTAGCCTTTGCAGAATGCCTGTGTAAGCGTAGAAACATGCACGGTTTCAGGCATATAGCCGTTGATACTGGTATGTGCGGCGGTGCTCTGCGGCTGTACCGCCGAAGCGGGGATTCCGTGCATGAGCAGCGCTGTCAGCATAAGGCATACGGCAAGATGCAGTTTTGACGGTATGAGCGATGCGGTAAGACAAATTACAAATATACCTGCGTTCACAAGCACTATGGTGGCGCCTGCCGCGGATCCCGCATAGTAGGAGACGGCAAGCCCGATGATGCCTGAGAAAAATGAGATGACCGCCGACCAGCACAGATACTGCCTTGCATTACGGCTGATGAGCCTGCTTGCAGCTGCGGGCAGTACGAGCAGCGAATTGATGACAAGCAGTCCTGTCCAGCGGATTGATACGGTGACGATTGCTGCCGTTACGAGCGCGAACAGCTGCTCGCAGGCGAATACACGGATGCCGCGGCTTTTTGCAAAGGTTGCATGCAGGTTTACGAGCAGCATCTGGTTATAGAACAGCAGCCAGATGACGCACAGCAGAACTGAGCATAAAAGCAGCAGCAGAATTTCGCCGGGCCTGATGCTCAGGATGTCGCCCACCAGATACCGCTGGTATTTGCCGAAGTTGCCGCCGGCGCTGAGCAGTACGATTCCGAGCGCCACGGCGGTGGAGGAAAACACGCCGATGATGGTGTCCGTAGATGTTTTGCCCTTGATCTTTACGGTGATGATGGCAAAGCCGAGCAGCAGGCTGAATCCCACCATGGCGATCGTAGGATCGCCTATGCCGCATATAATGCCTATGGCAATGCCGGTGAGCGCCGAATGCCCTATGGCATCGCTGAAAAAGGCCATGCGGTTCGAGACAACCACGCTGCCGAGCGTACCGAACAAAGGACCTGCGAACAGCAGCGCCAGAAATGCGTTTTTCATGAACACCGGCCTGAGCCAGCTGAACGGCAGGACTGCCGATATAAGGTCATATATGTACTGCATCAGAAATGCTCCGTGGTTTCGATCATGATGTGTCCGAACGTCTGTATAAACGGTTCGGATCGGTACACTTCCTGCGCCGTGCCCTGAGCGGCTATGCCGTGATCTATGAGCACCACACGGTCGGCATGGCGGGCAATGATATCAAGGTCGTGGCTGATGAGCAGGATGGTGATGTCATATTCTTTGCGCAGTTTGGACACAAGCTCATAAAACAGCTTTAAGCCGCTGCGGTCTACGCCTGACACGGGCTCGTCAAGGAGCAGAATGTCGGGTACCGGCTGTATGGCCAGCGCAAGCATAACGCGCTGTATTTCGCCGCCTGAAAGGTCGCTTACCCGCCTTTGAGCCAGGGATTCAGTGTGCGTGCGGGACAATATGGTATGTACGAGCTGCTTGTCCTTGGCGCGCGGCGGAAGCCAGACCGGGTATTTGGTCAGACAGGAGCGGATCAGATCCTCCACGCTTACCGGACTGCCGGGCTCCACTGCAAGCCGCTGCGGTACATAGCCGAACCTCGGATGGCGTACGGTGCCGCCGCTGCCTTCCTGCTCAAACAGAATGCTGCCGGTGTGCGGCACTTCATCGAGCAGCGCTTTCAGAAATGTTGTTTTGCCGGCGCCGTTCCTGCCCACAATGGCGGTGAGCTCGCCGCAGTGCAGATGGAGGTTTACGTCCTCCAGGATAGGAGTATTACCGGCAGTTACGGACAAATGCTCTATACGGGTAAGGCAGACATGCTTTGATGTACAGACCGGACAGTTCGTGTTGTTCATCTGCGGCCTGCCAGTGCCTGCTGCAGTACCTGCGTGTTTTTTTCCATGGCGGTAAGATAGGCGTCTTTGTCCATTATACCCGTGACTGCCGGATCAAGCTCGTATACGGTAAGACCGGTCTCTGCGGCGATCACTTCCGCGGCTGCAGAAGAGTATTGTGTTTCCGCGAACAATGATACACCGTCTGCTCCCTGATGTGATTTTACGACGGCGATAAGCTCCGCAAGCTCCTTTGCGCTGGGCGAAGTACCTGCTTCCCGCTCTATGACGGCGGCCGTGTTAAGCTTGAATTCTGACGCAAAGTACGGGAACGCTTCGTGGAACGTAATGATGGATGCTCCCTGAAAGCCGTCAAGCGTTTGATGCATGCGGGCCGAAAGCTCGCTGAGCTTTGCGCAGTAGGCATCGGCATTTGCTGTATAGGCGGCCGCATGATCCGGATCAAGCCTTGCAAGCCCCCGGGCTATCTGCCGCACTTCATGTGAGGCACCCTTCGGAGATACCCAGATATGGGCATTATCATCTATAAGGTCATAGCCTTCTGAGGCAATGATGACGGCGTCTTTTTTTTCTTCCAGAACTTTTTCCAGAAAGTCCTCCATGCCGGCGCCGTTTGCCACAATGATGCTGCACGCGCTGATTGTCTTCATGTCCTGTGTGGTAAGCTGATAGTCGTGCAGACACCCTGTTTCAGCCGGCGCAAGCAGCGTAAGCGTAACGCCCGGTACATTGTCCGTGATGTTCATGAGCATGATGTACAAAGGATAAAAGGTTGCGGTAATACTGATGCCGCCGGATTCCTGCCGGGACTGCGGGTGCTGCTGCTCCTGCTTGACGCAGGAAACGCTCAGAAAAAGAGCAGCCAGCACGGCCAGTACCGCCGCAGCGGTATGTGATTTCATAGAAACCTGCTGTGTCATAACTGTACTATAATGGAAAAAAAATGTATCGGCAACACATGAGGCAGTTTCAAAAGTCTGCGGACTTCGGTTTCTCCCCTTGGTACGTGCAAAGACTTCACCTGTCCGTAGGCGGCAGCGTCACCTGGCCGTAGGCGGCAGCGTCACCTGTCCGTAGGCGGCAGCGTCACCTGTCCGTAGGCAGCAGCGTCACCTGTCCGTAGGCGGCAGCGTCACCTGTCCATGTGCAGCAGCGTCACCTGGCCATGAGCAGCACTTTCACCTTACCAGGCGAGAAGTTCTTTCTGATGCCGGTTCTGTATAAATATGCATTCCGGATAAGTCTTACTGCATAATTGATATAAATCATTCTTTTCAGTAATATAGTTTCATGCTAACTCTTAAGTTTGGCGGCACATCCATGGGCGGTGCCCGCCGTATTCTTGATTCTGCTGATATTATTATCGGACGCGCCCGGCAGGAACGGGTGAGCGTGATTGTTTCTGCCGTAGCTGGTGTTTCAAACGGCCTGCAGGCCGCTATAGACGGATGTGTTTCCGGCAAGGAAGCCTCCGGATTCGTACAGGAGCTGCGCGGCATACATTCAGGCATCTGCTCAGAGCTGCAGTCAAAGCTGCCGGGATTTGATGCCTCCGCCGTTATGAAAAAAATCGAGCCGGTCTTTGCAGAGTGTGAAAAGCTGCTGACGGGCATTATGGCATTCGGCGAATGTCCTGACACGGTACACTGCCGCATCATGGGTATGGGCGAGCTTTTAAGCTCTCCCATCATGGAGGCTGTACTGCTTGCGAAAGGGCAGAGCGTGCTGTGGCTTGATTCCAGAAAATATATTATTACGGGCGGCAATCAGAAAGAAGGCGACCCTGATTATGCCAAGACGGCGGAGCTGCTGCTGCCGTTCCGTGACGGTGAGTATAAATCCCAGACGCGTATTCTGCTGTTCCCCGGTTTTATCTGCTCATGGATCGGCGGTACCGGTCAGAAGCCGCAGATGGGGCTTTTAGGCCGCAACGGTTCTGATTTTTCTGCCGCCATCATCGGCTACGGCCTCGGCTCAAAGAAAGTTGAGTTCTGGACAGATGTTGACGGTATCTATACCGCGGACCCGCGTATTGTAAAGGACGCGCTGCTTGTAGACGATATGAGCTATGAGGAGGCCATGGAGCTGTCGTTCTTCGGCTCCAAGGTGCTGCATCCAAAAACGCTGGCACCGCTTGCGGCGAAGGGCATAGAGGCATGGAGCCTGAATTCTATGAGGCCCGAGGTACGCGGAACCCGTATCGGCCGCGGTCCGTATGATGCGTCCGTAAGCGCCGTACGGGGCATTTCCTGCCTTAAGCATACAGCCATGATCAGCGTGAGCGGCTCCGGTATGAAGGGACGTACCGGCATGGCAAGCCGTATATTTGCGGCGGTGTCACGGATCAATGTGTCCGTGCTGCTCATCACGCAGTCTTCTTCTGAATATACGATTTCTTTCTGCGTGCGTGACAGCAGCGCCGATGCGGTGAACGATGCGCTCAAAGCGGAATTTGATCTTGAAATCCGCGACGGTGTGATTGATCCTATCGCCGTGCATAAAAGCTGCGCCATCGTGTCCATCGTGGGCGACGGCATGATTAAAAAACAGGGAATTGCAGGCAAATTCTTTGACGCGCTTGCGTCCTACGGCGTGAACATTCTTGCTATCGCGCAGGGGTCTTCGGAGCGGTGTATCAGTACCGTCATTCACGGTGAATACGGTGATATGGCTGTTCGGGCCGCGCATCTGTTCTTTTTCCACACGGCGCAGTCTCTGGACGTATTCCTGTTCGGAGCCGGAACGATCGGCAGCGCACTGCTTGCGCAGATCAAGCAGCAGCAGGAAAAGCTGCTGCACCAGAATATTGATATAAAGGTTGTGGCCATAGCGCGGACAAGCCGCCTGCTGCTGAATCCCGACGGCATCAATCTGGATACTTGGCGGGAAGATCTGGCCGAGTCGCCGCTGCGCTCAAGTCTGGATGAAATCCTTTCATTCGTAAAGCAGACCAAGCCGCTGAATCCGGTGTTCGTTGACTGTACGGCATCCTATGATCTGCCCGAGCGGTATCTGGATATTTTCAAGGCCGGTATGCATATTGTGACGCCGAACAAGCGGGCCAATTCTATGGACATCGGCTATTACCACCAGCTGCGCAGCACTGCCAACGGCATGCACCGCCGCTTCTTGTATGAAACTAATGTCGGCGCGGGGCTTCCGATCATCGACAATCTGCAGAATCTGTTCAAGAGCGGTGATACGCTCAACGGCTTTACCGGCATTATGTCAGGCTCTCTGTCGTATATTTTCGGCAGGCTTGACGAGAATGTGCCGTTCAGTCAGGCAGTGCTTGAGGCCAAGGAAAAATGCTTTACCGAGCCTGATCCCCGTGATGATCTGAACGGTATGGATGTGGCGCGCAAGGCGCTTATTATTGCCCGTGAGTCAGGCATGAGCCTTGAGCTTGACGATATTGTCATTAACCGCGTGTTCCCGCCGAGCTTTAACTCCGAGGGAACGGTTGAGGAATTCCTTGCACGTCTGCCTGAGATTGACGGATGGTTTGCGGACAAGATCGCTGCGCTGAAAAAGCAGCATAAGGTTCTGCGTATGGGTGCTTCCATAAAAGACGGGACCTGTACCGTAGGCATGCTTGAGGTGGATCAGGATAATCCGTTGTATGCGGTCAAAGGCGGCGAAAACGCATTCGTGTTCACCACCGAGCGGTACAGTCCTATTCCGCTTACCGTACGCGGCTACGGAGCGGGCGCAGACGTTACCGCTGCGGGCGTGTTCGGAGATATTCTGCGTACTGTAAGCTTTAATCCTGAGCTGTAGGACGCGTGCCGCACGGCCTGCCGTGCAGCGTTGTTGGAGAGAGTAGATGGTTATTGTATTAAAAAAGAATATTACCGCAGAAGAAAAAGAGCGGATTTCTGCTTTCTTGGGCGGACAGAATTTTAAGACGAACGAGATTGCAGGCGAAGAAGCTACGATTATCGCTGCCGTGGGTAAGCTCATGGTTGATCCTCGTGAAGTGGCCATACTGCCGGGCGTGGAGCGGGTTATTCCCATCAGCAAGCCGTACAAAATGGCGAGCCGGGAATTTAAGCCTGCGAATACCGTAGTGGAGATTCCCAACGGCCGCGGCCAGATCATCAGGGTCGGCGGCCAGCGGGTTGTGGCCATAGCAGGCCCCTGCGCCGTTGAAAGCCGCGAGCAGATGATGGCGGTTGCGGCCCGTGTGGCGGCAAGCGGCGCCGTCATGCTGCGGGGCGGCGCGTACAAGCCGCGTACATCTCCGTATTCCTTTCAGGGACTCGGCGAAAAAGGGCTGCAGTACCTTAAGGAGGCGGGAGAAGCATTCGGGCTCCCGGTTGTAACGGAGATTGTTTCTTCTGAATATATTCCGGTCATGAAGGACTATGTGGATGTGTACCAGGTCGGTGCCCGCAATATGCAGAACTTTGATCTGCTTAAACGGCTGGGTGCGCTGAATAAGCCTGTCATCCTGAAGCGCGGACTTTCTTCCACCATAGAAGAATGGCTTATGTCCGCGGAATACCTGCTTTCAGCCGGTACCGACCGTGTTATTCTGTGCGAGCGCGGTATCAGAACCTATGAGCGGGCTACGCGCAATACGCTTGACCTGAGCGCCATTCCGGTGCTGCGCTCACTGACCCATCTGCCCATTATTGTTGATCCGAGCCATGCCATCGGTATCCGTGACAAAGTTGCTCCCATGGGGCTGGCTGCCGTGGCCGCTGGTGCCGACGGTATTATTGTCGAGGTGCACAACAATCCTGACAAAGCGCTTTCTGACGGCGCGCAGTCTCTGTATCCCGAGCAGTTCGACAAGCTTATGCGGGATATAGAAGCTCTTGCCCCCGTAGTGGGTAAGGAAGTTGCGCATATACGGCAGGAGCATCCTGATGCAGGCGGTGCAGGAAAAAACTCTGTTTCTGCCGCAAAAAAAGACGGCTCTGTAGTCTGTGTATACAGCGGTAATCGAGGCGCCTATGCGGAGCAGGCCATAAGCCGCTATTTTGACAAGGGTACGCAGGCTGTTGCCGTAAAATCATTCCGGGATATATTCCAGGCGGTAATAGATGGTAAGGCTGACTACGGCATGGTTCCGATAGAAAACAGTCTTGCCGGATCCGTATACGAAAACTATGATAATCTGTCCCAGTTTGAGGACGTGAGCATAGTCGGCGCGCTTACGCTGCGTATCCAGCATTCCCTGCTGGCGCCCGCAGGTGCGACGCTTGATACCGTAAAGCATGTGTATTCGCATCCGCAGGCTCTTGCCCAGTGCTCCAGATTCCTTTCTGAGCATAAGGAATGGAAGAAATACGATGCGGTCTCTACTGCCACCGCGGCTACATTGGTTGCCGAAAAGGGCGGCGTTGAGAACGCCGCCATCGCCAGCGCAGTAAACGCGGAGTACTATAATCTGACTATTCTGAAAGAGGGTATTGAGAACGATCCGCGCAACTACACACGCTTTGTTGTTATAGCCCCGAACCATTATGAAAAAGAAGCACGGAGCGCCGCTGATGCGGCCTTCAGATGCCAGTGCGGTGCCGGAGTGCATCCTAATATGGCATCATTCATATTCTCCGTGAAAAATGAGCCGGGTGCGCTGTATGAGTGCCTGGGAATATTCCAGCAGTATAAGCTGAACCTGACGCGCCTTGAGTCCCGCCCGATTTTAGGCAAGCCGTGGCGCTACTGGTTCTATGCCGATGCCGAGCTAAAATCCTATGACAAGGAGACTGCCGAGTATGTGAGCTCCGTACTGTCTTCTCTGAAAAGCAAGGCAGAGGATGTACGCCTGCTTGGTGTATATGCAGAAGGAGGTAAATAGTTATGGAGCGTTATGTTCTTTCAGTGCTTGTGGAAAACCATGCCGGCGTTTTGAGCCGTATATCAGGACTCTTCAGCCGCCGCGGCTATAATATTGACAGCCTTACGGTATGTGAGACTCATAATCCTGAGCAGTCCCGTATGACTATAGTGGTGCGGGGCGATCAGTACATACTGGAACAGATTGAAAAACAGCTTTCAAAGCTTGTGGAAGTGATCTCTATTTCCCGCTGCGACAGCTCCCGTACCTGCCAGCGTGAAATGGCTTTAATAAAGGTTCATGCCGAAGGTGAAAGCCGGGCTGTCATTATTGAGACATGTAATATTTTCCGCGCCCATATTGTTGACGTGGATGTGTCTTCCGTTATTGTAGAAGCAACCGGCAGTGAGGACAAGCTGAGCAGCCTGATCCGTCTGCTTGAACCGTTCGGTATCCTTGAGCTGGTAAAAACAGGTCTTACGGCTATGGGCCGCGGTTCCGAGGTTATGCAGTAAGGCTGCCAGTAAGGTTGTATGATGCTGCAGCTCTCACCGTCTGCCTGCCGGCAGGCGGTGAGAGCTGCGGATTTCAGTCCTGTTTTCCTGAAAAATGAAAGTCTCCGCTTTTGCCGCCGGTTTTCTCTACCAGATGGATATTGCGGATGACCATGCCTTTATCAACGGCCTTGCACATATCATAGATTGAAAGCAGTGTGATGGAAACGCCGGTGAGCGCTTCCATTTCTACGCCTGTCCTGCCGTCTGAAACAACGGTGCATTCGGCCCGGATCAGATACTCGCCGTTTTCTTCACGGCTGGTAAAATCAACCGCACATTTATCCAGCGGAATGGGGTGGCAGAGGGGTATAAGATAGCCCGTCTGCTTTGCGCCCATAATGCCGCCAAGCCGCGCTACGCCGAGCACATCGCCTTTTTTCATCGTACCGGCGGCAACCATGTCATAGATTTTTTTGCTTACCGCAATTTCGCCGACAGCGGTTGCGGTACGGTGTGTTATCTGCTTGTCGGATACATCCACCATGACGGCATTGCCGGCCGCATCAAAATGATTAAACGAATCAGCCATTATTCTTTATCCTTCTAATGTATTTAAAACGGTGCGGCGGATGCGTCCCATAAAGAAGAACGTCATGCCGAGCGCCGATACTTCCGCTATAAGAAAGCACCACCAGATGTTATGTATGCTGCCTGTGCGTGAAAGCAGATATGCGCAGGGCAGCAGCACAATAAGCTGGCGTACGAATGAGATAATCATGCTGTAAAACGCATGGCGCAGCGCCTGGAATACGGAGCTCAAGCTGATTGAGACCGCTGCGCCCAAAAAACTCGGAGCGATGATGCGCAGCGCCGGAACCCCGATGGCAAGCATATGGTCAGATGCGTTGAACAGCTGCAGCAGCCGGGCCGGAATAAGCTCGAACAGGATGGTTCCGCAGGCCATGATGCAGAATGCGAATTTGATGCCGGTCCTTATGGTTTTATAGATACGAGCTTTATTGCATGCGCCGAAGTTGTATGCCACGATAGGAACAATTCCGTTGTTCAGACCGAACACCGGCAGGAAGATAAAGCTGATGAGCTTAAAGTAAATACCGTATACTGCGATAGCCGTTGAGGAGAACGTGCCCAGAATCATATTCATTGTATAGGATGTGACGGAATTAATAGAGCCCAGCAGTATTGACGGTACGCCCACTTTATAGATCTGCCTGATAATCGACAGCGACGGTCTGAATCCTTTGAGGGAGAACTGTATTTCTTTATTATAGCGGATATTAAACTGCCATGAGAGAATACAGCTCAGTATCTGGCCGGACACCGTGGCGTAGGCCGCGCCTGCAATTCCCAGCCGGGGAAAAGGTCCGATTCCGAAAATCAGAATCGGATCAAACACGCAGTTGAACACTGCGCCTGCGCACTGCGAGATCATGGTGAGCACGGTTCTTCCCGTGGACTGCAGCAGCCTGTCAAACGTGATGACCCCGAACAGGCCGAATGACATTGTGGTTACAATGCGCAGGTAAATGATTCCGGACTCTGCGATCTCTGGATCCGAAGTCTGCTGGTACATATATGCCGGCATGCACAGCGCGCCGACCACAAAGAACAGCACAAAGCTGCAGCAGGCCAGAAACAGACCGTTGAGCGCGCTTTTATTTACTTTATCTTGTTCCTGCTGGCCGAGCCGCATAGAAACCAGCGCATTGATACCGACTCCGGTACCGGTTGCCATGGCAATCATTATGCTCTGGATCGGAAACGCCAATGAAACGGCGGTAAGCGCGTTCTCACTGATTTTTGCAACAAATATGCTGTCAACGATGTTGTACAAAGACTGGATGAGCATGGCGAACATCATGGGAAGCGAGATGCTCAGCAGCAGCCGGGTTATCGGCATGACGCCCATTTTGTTTTGTTCTGTTGCGGATTCTTTCATAGTGTATGTATACTATAAAGATACGTGTTTTATGTCAAACTGCAATGATAGATTACGGGCTGTTTCCAGTACCAATATCTGTTCAGAACATCTGTCCGAGCCGGCAGATGTCCGCAGGTGCGGCGTGCGGACGCAGCAGCCGGGCACATGGGGCACATGGTACTTGACGCATGGTACTTGACGCACGATCCCGGGCACACTGGACCTGTTCCGGACTGATTGAAACTGCGCCCATTCCGTGGTATCGTACTAAGTAATATGGAACAGATTATACACAGCTTCCTTGATACTGATTTGTATAAATTCAGCATGGGGCAGCTTGCCATGCGTAAGTATGGTGATGCGAACGTGGAGTGGAAATTTGTATGCCGCAATAAGGACGTGCATTTTACTCCTGAGATGGTTGAAGAAATTAAGCGGCAGATCGCACTGTACTGCCAGCTGGAATTCAAAAAAGAGGAGCTGGATTATCTTTCGTCCATAAAATGGCTCGACAAGGGATATATTTCGTTTCTTGCAGTCTGGCATCCTATGCTGGAGCACTTTATCATCAATACTGAGGCAGAATGCGGGCTGAATATCCGTACGGTGGGGCCCTGGTTTCTGACCATCTATTATGAGATTCCGGTACTTTCTATCGTTAATGAAGTGTACTTTCATTTCCAATACAGCAGCCGGTATGCGGAGATTGAAGAATCCGCACTGTCCCGTGCGCGCAAAAAGATAGCTGATCTTGGCAGCGGCAGATACACGGTGGGGAACTTTTCTGAATTCGGTACCCGCCGCAGGCTTAACTATGATATCCAGCTCAAGATTATCCGCATGTTCAAGGAGGCTGACCTTAACCATCAGCTGGGCGCGTCCTCGTTCGGCGGTACGTCCAATGTGTATATTGCCATGCAGGAAAATCTGAAGGCCATAGGCACTATGGCGCATGAAGTGTTCATGGTGACGGGGCAGGGGTATCCGGAGCGGAATCCTGCCTATTCAAATAAGTTTGTTATGGATGACTGGCATGATCTGTACGGTATCCAGCTCGGCATAGCGCTTACAGACTGTATCACCACAGACTGCTTTCTGCTCGACTTTGACGTAAAGAACGCCACGCTGTTTTCCGGCGTGCGCCATGACTCCGGTGATCCGATAGAGTGGGGCGAAAAAATGATTGCCCATTATAAAAAGCTCGGAATTAATCCGCTGCATAAAACGCTGCTGTTCAGCGACAGTCTTGATTTTGCGCGTGCAGACACTATTTACCGCCATTTTAAAGACCGCACGCGTGTAGCATTTGGAATCGGCACATTCCTCGTGAACGATACCTGCGTGCCGCCGCTGAATATTGTGATGAAAACGGTAAAGGCGAACGGCGTGCCGGTGGTCAAGATTTCTGACAGTATTGGAAAGGGAATCGGTGAAAACAAAGCGTATGAAGAATACCTGCAGCGTGCCATTAATTGGCGGCTGGGGCGCTATTAAGTAATGCGGGCGTCTGCTCAGACCGCAGACCCGACC
>Ga0256405_10006508_pt1 | contig 18597 bp, 15 predicted proteins | sample RumenRJG_02DNA_FD_189096 | JGI IMG/M metagenome (GOLD analysis project Ga0256405, IMG submission 189096) | Bovine rumen microbial communities from Lethbridge, Alberta, Canada - RJG_02 | ecosystem: Host-associated > Mammals > Digestive system > Stomach > Rumen | place: Canada: Alberta... | reverse complement strand
TGAGCGTCGATTTTCCGGAGCCTGACGGCCCGATGATGCTGACAAACTCCTTCGGATAGACATGCAGATTGGCATGATCCAGAGCGTGAACGCGTTCATCACCGATCTGATAAATCTTTGAAACATCTCTCAGTTCGATCACGATTCCGTCCTCCGCTCAGCGCCCGTAGCTTCCCGGACGGCCGTTCATGCCGGGGCCGCCCATCATCATATAGAAGTTGTTCTCCTCTTTCTCTGTGTAGTAAACCGTGGTCCCCTCTTCGATTCCGCTGCGGATTTCCGCGAAATCATCGTTGGAGATTCCGACCTCTACCGGCATGTTGCCGCCGAAAGTCTTTGTCTCCTCGTCATAGGAAGTGTAGACAAAGGCGCCGGCGCTCGTACGGTGGATCGCGTCCGCGGGGACGATGAGCACATTCTCATCCCCCTGGATGTTCACGATGACATCTGCCGACATTCCGCTGAGCATTCCTTTTTCCTTGGCAAAGGTAATCTCCGCCGAATAGGTGGTCACGCCGCCGCTGCTGTTGGCCGTCCGGTCCACGTCCGTCACGGTTCCGTCAAAGTGGTTCTCCCCCACCGACTCGATTGTGACTTCCGCCGCCTGTCCGACTTCCAGCGACAGGATGTCCGCCTCGTCGACGCTGATGTTCACCAGCATGCTGACATCCGGCGCCATCGTCACAATCACGACGCCGTCTTCGTCTTCCTGCGTGGTTCCCGACGTCGCCGCGGCAGAAGATGCGGCCGCCGCGCTGCTCCCCATGGCGGCATACATGCCGTAGGAGGACATTCCGGACTGAGACGCAGAAGCGGCCGAAGCATCCGCGGCTGTCGCTGTCTTGTCATTTTCGTCATAGTCGATCCGCAGGATCGACCCGTCGAACGGCGCCCGGAGCGCGCCGCCCTGGTACAGGCCCAACAGCTCCAGCAGGGTTTTTTCTTTCTCCTTGCGCTGCTTGAGCACACTGTTGTAATGCGCGCTGTAGCCGGTATCCGACAGATTAAAGAGGATGCTCGCCGCGTTCACCTGCATGTTCTCGCCGAAGGTAACCTGGGACACCGTTCCGGTAAAGCCGGTCACCCGGAACACACTATGAATGCTGAGGGCGCCGCGGCCGAGTTCATCGCCGTTTTCGTCCAGGATGCGGACTTCTTCATCGACTTCGGGGCCGTTGTCCGTCATGAGCACTGTCACCCGTTCCCCGACCCGCTTTTCCACGCTTCCGTCGATCACGCTGCCGTCTGCCCGCTCCACGCGCACCTTGTCCCCGGCGGCCAGGCTGCTGTTTTCAAACTCCACCGCCATCTTTCCGTCCAGCGAAATCAGGGCCAGCGCGCCGTTTTCCACCATGCAGGCTGCTACATCTGTTTTCGGGCCGGCATAGATCTTCTTCACCCGTCCCGAGACTCCCGCCGTCACATTCGTGTTGACCCGGTCTCCGCTGGAGGAGGCCAGTTCCTTATCCAGTTCATCCAGCTCTTCCTGAACCGACGCCATCGTGCTCAGGACCGACGTCAGGTCCAGCGTGGCAATCAGGTCGCCCTTCCGCAGCTTGTCGTTCGACTTGACCATCACTTCGTCGATCTCAACTCCCTCCGGAACCGTGACCTTCTCCGTGTCGACATCCTCAATGGTGCCCGAGCCGCTGACCCGCGTGCTGATGCTGCCGATGGACGCGTCATATGTGAGGACCTCATCGCCCTCTGTCGCCATGCTGGCTTCCACGCGCCTGCGCAGGACATTGACCGCATACAGGATGCCGCCGGCCACGAGCGCAAGAATGATCAGCACGGTGATCCATCTGCGCCTGCGTTTTCTTCTCTTCGCCTTGTTGAGCGCCTCAAACAGCGCATCGTCATTTCTTCTGCCTTCGTCCATGGGGTATTCCTCCGATATAAAGCGTCTGGCCGTTATCATACTCCGGGGCCGGCAGGTGTTGGTGAACGTGCGGCACCCGTATTATGAATATTCTGTGAATCTTTATTCTGCTTTATTCCGTCATTCTGATCGAAATTGCTGCATGAATCACATCCCCTGCGTCCTCCATATCCAGATTGGTCAGTTCGTGGATCCGCCGCATTCGATAGATCAGTGTCGTCCGGTGGATTTTCAGCGCTCTGGCTGCATCCGTCTGACGCAGCCCGTTCTCCAGCAGGCAGCGCAGTGTCTTCACATATTCCGTCCCGGTCTCACGGTCCAGCCTCTGGAGCTGCAGCACGGCCGGATGTATCAGATCTTCCGGGTATTCAGCCGCTTTCAGATGGCGGATCATCCGGCTGAACCGCACTTTTTCGTAGGGAACGATATCCCCCTCCCCCAGCTCAAGCGCCGCCTCGGCCTGCATATCATGGCGCGGCGTTTCGAGGAGATCCCTGTAGGCGCTGCTGATCCCGCAGCGCATGTGATGAGCCGCGCAGTAACGCCGGAGCAGTTCTTCCGTTCCCTGCTTCAGTTCTTCCTCTCCTGTTGTACAGAGAAAGCATATGGCGGTCTGTTCTCTGTGGATCACACTGCCGATTCCGTTTAGTCCGCCCCGGTACAGATCTTCCAGGTTCTGCGTCCATTGCATCTCGTTGAGAAATGACAGCCGGGATGTAAAGCGCAGGAGCCGGAAGAAGCTTCCCGGTTTCCAGCCGGATGCGATCATCCGGGTGTTCAGCCGTTCCTGGGATTTTACCCGCCCCGCGATCAGGTCGTGCAGCAGCCGGTCATTCAGCGCCACCTGAGTCATCCGCTGCTCTTCGTTGTCCTGAAAGCGGACCGCGATCGTGTCGGCAAAAATCTGAAGCAGCTCCAGCTGTCCCTGCGTCAGCGGCGCGTGATACTCGATGACCGTGACCATACCACAGCGTTTTCCGCGTACCATCACATTGCAGCTGTAGAACGGATCGCTCATTCCTTCCCCGATATGGCGGAAAGGCTTTGCGCTTCTGTCCAGTCTGGAGACATACTTCAGCAGTTCATCCGCTTCGGACGACGTCTCTACCCTTGCGGTGCCGGAGCTGACGGTATCCTTCCACACATTGTCGTCTGTTCCGTCGTCTTTGGTAAAAGCCAGCACCTTCATGCTGCGGTCATACAGAATGATCGGATTGCGAAGCTGTTTGTGCCCCTCCCGCACCACGGCAAACCAGGACGATCCTTCCCGGATCGCTTGCAACAGATTGTCGTACCATTCGTTGTAGGAGGCAAAGCAGTCCTGAATCAGTTCCAGGACTTCCGTTTTGCTTTTCCCCGTGCGAAAGACTGCTGCCGCGCTCCCGTCCGGAATGTCAGGGATCCGATCCGCCGCAGCCTCATCCTTCTCTGCGAGCAGGATCATTCTGGACAAAGGCGTCCCTGTCCAGGAGGCAAGATCCTCCGTACTCAGGACATAAATCCAGTCCTTCCTGGTCTGTCCCGGCAGCCGGTCAGAAACGCCCTTTACTTCCGTACCCTCCGGGATCCGGCAGAGTACCGGCGGCGTCTGAAGCGCCTCGGAAAGCCACTCTTCTACGAGAGAAAATGTATATTTCATGCGCCCTCTCCTCTTCCGGAATTCATGTGTTCTTATTGTACTACAAATTGCAGTAATCACAAGTCAAAATTTCTACTCTGTGACGCTTGAAAAGGCCGGGCATTCTGTTAAAATATTATTAAGTGCTATTCTGCCGTGTACAGCACAAATCCTGATATCACCATTTGAAAGGAGCACTCCCATGAAACCTGTAACCCGCAGAGATTTCCTCAAGGGCCTGGCCGCCGGCGCGGTCAGCGTCGGAGCCTTCGGTCTGGCCGGTACCGCGAATACCGCCGCCCTCGCCGAGGACGCTTCCGCTGTCCTGTATCAGCCCGGCACCTACTCAAGCACCCAGGCAACCGAATTTGCCAAAGTGGAAGTATCCTGCACCTTCTCCGAGAAGGAGCTCACCGATGTGAGCTACAAGCTGCTGGAAACCTCGACCGACGACTACTTTGCCAAGATGGACGGCGCCGTACAGGCATACTGTCAGCGCATCCGGGACGCCGGCAGCACCGCCGGCGTGGACGGCATCTCCGGAGCCAGTCTATGTACCGCTGCCATTCGGGACGGCGTCAACGCCTGCCGTGCCCAGGCCCTCGGGGTAGTGCTTCCCACCGCTCCGGCCGGAGGCGCGAAGGTCATCAATCCCCAGAGCACCGATTTCCATTCCAATTCCAGCCCGGACCTCTCCAAGACGGCGCTCTTCTCCGACTGGCAGCTCGGCGGCCGCACCTTCAACCACCGCATGGTAAAGTCCGCCGCCTTCCAGCTGGCCTTCCTCCGTCATAACCCGGATGAATACATCAACTATTACAAGCGCATGGCCGACGGCGGTGTCCAGATGATCTGGATCGAAGACTTCGCCGACATCTGGGAAGTCACCAGCGGCGGCCCGTTCAAGGCACCTCTGGACGCCTATGACGTCAAGGGCCTTGTCGACACCCTCCATGCCGCTGGCTGCACCATCGGGTATCAGTTTGACACCATGGGCGCTCCCATCGGCCCGCTGGATTTCACGGAGCCCTTCCTCGGCAACTATGACACCGGCACCATCAAGCAGTGGGTTCAGGACATCATCGGCATCGGCAAGACCCTTCAGGACTATGGCTTTGACGCCTTCGAGCTGAACTTTGCCGCCAACAACCTCGGCCAGTCCTTCTTCTCCCGCGCCCGCAACAACCGAACCGATGAATATGGTCCCCAGACACTGGACAGCCGCTGCAAGTTTGCCACCGAGGTTGTGACCGGTCTGAAAGAAGCCTGCGGCAAGGACTTTATTGTTCAGGTTCTCATCAACGGCGTGGAAGAGAACGACAAGGATCTGGGCAACAACGACGATTACAACACCATCGAAGAAACCATCGCCATCGCAAAGAAGATGGAAGAGGCCGGCGCGGACAGCCTGCATGTCCGGATCGGACCCTGCGGCCAGCATATCGCCCAGTTCGCCGGTGATCTCTACTTCGCCTGCCGCGGCTTTGAGGGCTTCAACGGCTACGGAAAGCGCCTCGACTTTGACCGCCACTTCCAGGGTCTGGTCCGCGGGAACAACTCCGGCGTCGGTCTGAACCTCGACATCGCCGCGAAGGTCAAGGCTGCTGTCAGCATCCCCGTCGGCTGCGCCACCTATAACGATCCCGCACAGGCCCCCGACCTGTTTAACGCCGCCATCGAAGAGGGCAAAGTCGACTTCCTGGTAATGAACCGTCCGTTCTGCGTGGATCCGGACTATGTCAACAAGATGCGTGAGAACCGTCTTGACGAGATCGCGCCCTGCACCCGCTGCCTGCACTGCTTCTATGACACGCCGGCAGACGGCTGCAACCTGGAGCACTGCCGGGTGAACGCAGCCAACTTCCGTGCCTACAGCGAATTGATGCCGGAAGGCTTTGATCCCCTGCCAGCAGAGACGAAGAAAAAAGTCATGGTCATCGGCGCCGGCCCTGCCGGTCTGGAAGCCGCCAGAATCGCCGCACAACGCGGTCATGATGTCACGCTCTATGACAAGGCGGACAGTGTCGGCGGTCTGCTCGGCTTTGCCGAAGCGGTCAAAGGCCCCCACGAGAATCTCGGCCGTCTGCGCAGTTATCTGGCGCGTCAGGTGGAGCTCGCCGGGGTGAAGGTCGTCCTCAACACCAAAGTGGACAAGGCTCTGATCGAAAGCGAGGCGCCCGACGCCGTGATTCTGGCGGTCGGCGGCCAGCGCGATACCCTCGGTTTTGCCTCCACAGGCGCCACGAAAGTGATCTCCGTCGATGATGTTCTCGGCGGCGGAATCGGCGAAAACGTCGTGATCCTCGGCAGCAATGCCCAGGCCGTCGACACGGCGATCTATCTGATGAGTCTCGGCAAACAGGTCACCATCGTCACGCCTTCTGCCAAGGAGGACTTTGAAAAGGGCCACTCCGTCAATATGAAGGAATTTGTCCAGCCCACTTTCTTTGCCAACGGCGGACGCCTCTTCCCGAACGCGACCGTGACCGGCGTCGGCGACGGATTCGTATCCTTCACCGCGGAGTCCGGTCTCCCGTATGAATATGCCTGCGACACGGTCATTGAGGCCCTCGACATGCTGCCGAACACCGCCCTCATCGACGGGCTCGATGTGGAGGCCATTGCCGTTGGCGACTGCAGCATGCCGCTCAACATCGCAAACGCCATCGCCACCGGCAACGTCGCCGCCCGCAGTCTCTGAGCGGACCGCTCAAAGGGCGGTTTGATCTCAAGAGCCATCCGAAGCGGCAGGTTCCCCGCGTAAAGAACCTGCCGCTCCATGGACAATAATATTTGATTTCAGGAGGATAACAGCATGGCAACAACTCTGTCCAGACGCAACTTTCTGAAAGGCGTCGCCGCCGGTGCGGCAAGCATCGCCGCCATGGGCGTCGTCGGCTCCGCTCCCAAGGCCTCGGCCGAAGCTGCCGAAAGTGCCCAGATCCCGTTCGCCTCTCCTCAGCAGGCCGCAACCACGCTGCTCAACCCGCAGAAGTGCGAGATCTTCCGCTGGGACGATGCCCCCGACATGGCTTCCAGCATTCTCTTCAAGCCCTGGCAGTTCGGCGGTCTGACCATCGAAAACCGTCTCGTCAAATCCGCTGCCGGTTCCGCTTACCTCCCCACCGAGACCAAGGAGAACATCATCGCCGAGTACTCCAACTGGGCCCGCGGCGGTGTGAAACTGGTCTGGATCGAAGACTTCATTAACCTCTATCCCGCCTTCCCCGCGCATTACAAGGTCTATGACCGTGAAACCGGATACCTGTCCGAGCTCACCGAAGCCATTCATGCCGAGGGCAGCTACTGCGGCTATCAGCTCTCTCTCATGGGCGCGTCCTTCTCCGGCTTTGACGCCTCCACTGCCGCGGAGTTCGAGTGCGCCAGAGCCGACCAGATGAACCATGACGAGGTCAAGCTTCTGGAGGAGTCCTTCATCGACGCTGCGAAGTACCTCAAGAGCCAGGGCGTCGACTGTGTGGAGATCAATGCCGCCGGCAACAACATCGGTCAGGCCTTTCTTTCCCGCAACCGCAACGCCCGTACCGACGAGTACGGTCCCCAGTCCTTTGAAAACCGCACCCGCTTCCTCTGCGAGATCATCCAGGGGATCAAGAAGGAATGCGGAGAGGACTTCCCTGTTCAGATTCTGATCAATGCCGTTGAGGAAAACGACAAGGAAATCGGCCAGAACAACAAGCTGACCACGGTGGAAGAGAACTGTCAGATCGCCAAGATGCTGGAAGCGGCCGGTGCCGATTCGCTGCACCTGCGCTGCGGTCCATTCGGCCAGCACGTCGCGGAATTTGCCCAGGATCTGTACTTCACCGGTTTCGGCATCGCCGGTACCACCGGCTTCGGCACCCAGTTTGATTTCAGCCATCATTTCCAAGGTAAGCTGATCAGCGAGAATTCCGGTGCCGGTATCCTGCTCAATGTCGTGAACGAAATCAAATCCGCCGTCAGCATCCCCTGCGGCTGCGTGGGCTTTATCGCGCCGGACCGCGCCCCCAAGTATTTCGTGGATGCACTGGAGCAGGGCAAGGCGGACTTCTTCCTGTTGACCCGTCCTCTGATTGCAGACCCCGGCTATGTCAACAAACTGAAGGAAAACCGCTTCGACGAAATCCGTCCCTGCAACCGCTGCATGCACTGTCACTTCGATTTTGACGAACAGGGCAACTTCTATGAGCACTGCCGTGTGAATGCGGCACATATGCGCGCCTATCACGGCGACGTGATGCCCGAAGGCTTTGAGCCCGCTCCGGCTGAGACGCAGAAGAAGGTCCTCGTCATCGGCGGCGGCCCCGCCGGTATGGAAGCGGCTGCCGTGGCTGCCAAACGCGGTCATCAGGTCACCCTGGTGGAGAAGAACGGCTATCTGGGCGGGCTGCTGCTCTTTGCCAACGCCATCAAGGGTCCCCACGAGAACCTCGCCAATCTGAACACCTATCTGAAGAAGCAGCTGGAGCTCAACGGCGTCGAGATCGTCACCGGCCAGACTGCCGACGCGGACTATGTGAAGTCCGCCGCGCCGGATGTCGTCATTCTGGCTGCCGGCGGTGTCCGCGACACCCTGGGACTCACCGCAACGGCCGGCACCGCCGTCGTCCCCATTGAGGACGTGATCCGCGGCGTGGAGGGCACCGAGATGGTCGTGGTCGGCGGCAACGCACAGGCTGTGGACATCACGCTTTACCTGCAGGCGCAGGGCAAGCACGTGACCATTCTCTCTCCCGAACCAGCCGAACTGCTCGGAAAGGGTCAGTCCAGCTGGGTCCGGACCTTTACCAATCCCATGATCTACGCCCGCGGCACCCGCGTCTGGCAGAACTCCAAAGTCGTTTCCGTTGGCGACGGTGAGATCACCTTCAGCTGCGAGACAGGCGTCGACATGACCATCAAGTGTGATGCCGTCATCGAGGCCATGGACATGCTGCCCAACACCGGTCTGCTTGACGAGCTTGACGGGATCGAGGTCTATGCGGTCGGTGACTGCGCCAAGCCTTTCAACATTGCAGAGGCCATCGGCGCCGGCAACATGACGGCAAGAAAAATCTGATCCTGGCTTCCCGGTATATGAAGGGGCTGCAGCAATCGCTGCAGCCCCTTTTGGATTATTTCACTTCATGTATGTTCATGCCATGTCCGCTGTCACCGCAACAGTCTCTCCTTGTGATTCTCTCAGCCTTTCACTGAGCCAGCGGTCATACCCTTAACCAGTGATTTCTGCGCAATGAAGATAAACAGGGCTGTCGGGATGGTGGAAAGTGTTATCGCCGCGGCCATGTTGCCCCACTCCACTGCATAACTGGTGATAAAGAAAGAGGTTCCGACGGTTGCCGTGATTGATTTTTTGAAAGCCAGTATCCCACTGAAGAGATACTCATTCCAGCTGGTGATGAATCCCAGAATGGCGGTAGAGCCGATCCCCGGGAGCAGCACCGGAATCAGAACACGGCTCAAAATCTGAAGCGTGTTTGCCCCGTCGATGGCAGCGGCTTCTTCGATTTCCAGCGGCAGATCCTGGATATAACCAATGAACAGCAGCAACGAGGTCGGGGTGATAAAAAGCGTATGCATAAAGATAATTGCGATCTTCGTGTCCAATAGTTTGAATCTGTTGAAAATCAGAAAAACAGGAATCGCAAATGCCAGCGCAGGTGCCAGGCGCAGAAGCATGGTCGACCCGAGGATCAGGTCCCCTAGGCCGTGATAGCGTACAATAGAATACGCTGCCGGAATCGTCAGAGCAATCGCAATGGCCGAAGAAATCACCGCAATCACAAATGAATTCCAAAGATACAGGCGGAAATCAAAGCTTCCCTTTCCGAGCACATTGCGGAAATTATCCAAGGTCGGTTTAAATATCCATTTTGGCGGACTGGAAGAGATGGTAAACGGACTTTTGAAAGCGGTCAGGAGATTGGTAATCAGGCCGATATCCAGGACGAGAATGAGAATAATGACGGCAACAACAGTAAGGATCGTGCCAAGGCGTTTTTTCTGTTTTCTGCTCATCTTATTTATCCCCTTTTGTATTTCGTCTTACCAGATAGAGAGACGGAACCAGCAGAATCAGCGCCAGAGCGAAGGATGCCGCACAGGCCATGCCATAATCCGAGCGCTGGAAAGCCCTGCGATAGATGAAAATAGAGACGGATTGTGTAAATGTTCCCGGGCCGCCGGCGGTCATTGCAAAGATCAGTTCGAAGATCAGGAAAGACTGCAGCAGTTTTTCCAGAAACGTAATGCCGAAAATGGAAGAGATCGTCGGGATTGTTACATGGATCAACTTCTGAAAAGCATTCGCGCCATCCATGGTTGCCGCCTCCAGCAGTTCCTGTGGAACACCCTGCATGGCGGAATACATATTGATAAACACAAATGGCATACGGTTTATTGTATCCGCTCCTATAATTGTCGGATTCACCCATGCCATTCCCAGCAGCGCTGTCGTTCCGGTCAGTCCCGAGAGCAGATATGCGATCGGGCCTACAGACTCGTTGAAAAGCAGGCGAAACATGGTGCCCATCAGGAATGGGGCAACCACCATCGGCATGAGAATCAGCGTTGTAGCCAGTCCTTTACCGGGAAAACTGCGCTGAAACAGCCAGGCGATTAAAATTCCGAGGACCATCTGGATCAGGGTGCATATGACCGCAAACTTCAGGCTCCACAATAATGACTGACCAAATTCGGAATTGCTGAAGAGTTTGACATAGTTTTGCAGCCCGATAAAAGTCGGATTGTCAATATTGTTAATCCGGGCATTAAACAGGCTCAAGCGAAGCCCGTAAAGAATCGGATAAAGCGCAAATGCCACAAGCCAGATCGTCAGCGGCAGGAGAAGCAGTATACCGACTATTTTTTTCTTTTTCATAGAATTCACAAAACCTTTGGTCTTTTAAATAGAATAGGACGGAACTGTTGCTCCGTCCTATTCTGAAACTGAATCAAGTCTTACTGCCAGTAAGACATTTCTTCGGTGGCTTCCGCCTGCAACTGGGACAGAGCAGTATCAAAATCGATCACGCCATTCCAGGCATCCGCAAGCAGACCGCAGGCCATATCCTCGATAATGCCTGCTGTTGGCGGCAGGTTCCTGCCGCAGTCGTTCAGCACATCAACCATGTAGCCATAGACCGGGAACTGGTCGGACATTTCTTCCAGGACAGCCTTGGACGGGGCAATGCCGCCGGCCTCGGCGTAAAGCTTCGCAGCTTCATCGGTGTACAGCCAGGCAGCCCAGCGGGCAGCTTCTTCCTTATGCTCGGAATACTTGCTGATGCCGACACCCAGGGTGTGGTTATAGGCGAAGTGGCCTTCCGGGCCGGCAGGAGGCGCACAGACCTTAATCTTGCCGTGAACCGGAGAATCTTCCGCATCAATGGTAGCATAACCTGCATTCCAGTGGACGGTCATGGCGCACTGTCCTGCGATCATCGCTTCATTGTCCTCAGCAAATTCACCATTCACAGAGGATTCCGGAGTCAGACCCTTTTCAAAAGAGGTCTTCCAGACTGCCAGTGCCTGACGGGCTGCATCGTTATCGAAAGCAACATTGCCGTCAGCATCGAACCAGTCGCCGCCGAAGGACCAGTAGCAGTTGGTCCACAGGAAAGCGGTCGGGCCCATGACCTTGCCATGAGTGAAGTTGCCGTATTCCGTCGGGGAATCCGGATTGTAAGCCTTGGTAAAGAAGAAGGACGCGGCAAGATAATCGTCCCAGGTCCAGTCCGCAGGATCTTTCGGTTCGAGTTCTTTTCCGAGTTGTTCCATGGCGATCTTCTTGTAAGTGGCCTGCCACTCCTCATTGCTCAGCAGTTCATCAATCAGGTCGCTGCGATAGTACAGGAAATGGTTGGACAGATCCATCGGCACACCATAGAGCGTTCCATCCAGCCAGCGGAAACCGTCAACCGTGGCAGGAATGCGGCCTTCCGTGTCAGCCCCGTAAATATTGATTTCCGGGTTGTCCAGATACGGCTGCAGCGGTTCCATATGCATCCAGTATTTTCCGAGCCAGCGGGAAGCCGTGAAGAAGAGGTCCACATCCGAGGACTTCGCCGCCATCAGGGCTTCTTCCTTCAGCATGATATTGTCACGGCCGAACAGTTCCTGTTCCACATAGAAGCCGGCTTCCTCAGCCTTGTTTTCATTCCAGTACTTCAGAACGACGTCCATTGCATCAGATTCCGGGCCGGGCCAGTAGACCATACGGACGGTATACATATCGTCCGCGGCAAAGGCTGACGGGGCGATGCAGAGCATCATGGCTACGATAATGAGTGCTACTAGTACTTTTTTCATTTTTACCTCCTCTTTTTTTCCGATCTGATCATTGATCGGGTCATTCTGTAAATGATTGAATACTGGCCGCTTCTATTTTTTTATCTCATTCCTATTTCCCCCTTCTGTCGAGGATCAAGATTTCGTTTAAAGAATTGAAGCAATTATACCATCTTTGTGCGAATTGTCAATATAGTCCTGAAAAAGCATAAATTATTCTGCCGCTATTAATCATTATGCACAATTCCAAAGGTGTGTTTCTAAAGATCTTATCATCTTGCACAAAAACCGGATTCTCCGTTTTTCAGTTCGTGTTCAGCAGATCCGAGCAGATGCATATTTTGACTTTTCCCTTTACTTTTTTCTTCCTTTTCTTTATACTGGCTGCAATCTGAAAGAACGAGGAATCTTTATGAGCAAGAACATTCTCATCGTCAACGACGACGGCATTCACTCAGAAGGAATTGTCCGCCTTGCCCAGGCCGCCTCCCGCTTCGGTCATGTCTGGGTTGCCGCCCCGGATGAGCAGTGCAGCGGCATGAGCCAGAAGATCTCGATCTTCGATCCGATCCTTGTCCGGCCGTATGAGTTTCCCGTCCCGGTGGAAGCGGCCTGGAGCATCGGCGGAACGCCGGCCGACTGTGTGAAGGTCGCCGTCGGTTATCTGCTGGAGGGGGCTCCGGATCTGGTTCTCTCCGGCATCAACAACGGCTACAACGCCGGTTTCGACAACGCCTATTCCGGCACCATCGGCGCCGCGGCAGAGGCCCTGATGAAGGGGATCCCGGCGATTGCGTTTTCCAGGGGGCTGAATGCCGATTTCGAAGTGGCCGAACACTATCTTCCGCTGTTGCTGGAGGAACTGACGGCCGCTCCGCCGGTACCCTGGGAGCTCTGGAACGTGAACTTCCCGGCCGTTCCGCTCCGCGACTGTAAGGGCGTTCTCTACGGCCGCAGGCTTGCGCCGGTTCAGCTCTATCAGGAGCTTTATCACCGCGAAGACCGCCCCGACGGAAGTTTCACCCTTCTGAACACCAGTACGCCCATTGACGCTTCCGCTGCGCCGGAGGACAGCGACATATATGCCATTCTCAACGGCTATGTCTCCGTCGGTCCCATCCGCTGCGCCGTTCTCTGAGCGCAGCCTGACCAGTTTCATCAGGCCAGTCAAAGATCAGTCAAATATAGAACGGGGAGAGCGATCACCATCGGTCGCTCTCCCCGTTCTGTTTTCGCTTGTTTTCTCTTGTTCTTTTCCTTCAGCCCTGTGCGATGTTATTTTTCTGAAGCCAGCTTCTCACGTTATCCGGAATTCCTTATTTTCCGGAGACATATTCTGAGGCTGTGCCGGCACCGCCGCGGGCGCTTCCGTCTGTACGCTCTGTGCTTCCTGTGCCTCCGGACCCGCCGCCCAGCCGGCGGTGTCGAAGTCCGCCGCATTTTCTCCCGGAAACGCCGTGTTCAGAACAAAGCCCAGGATGGCCGCCGCGGCGATGCTGCCGGCGATGAGAGACGGTTTTTTCATTCTCTGCCGGTTTCGCTTCAGGCACAGCGTGGCAATCTGCGCTCCGGCAAACACCCAGGCGCTCAGCATCAGGGCATTCTCCAGGAAAACAAGCCAGAAGGATTTCTCATAGTCCAGGAAGGCAAACGGGACACGGAAAAAGAGATAATTGGGCATTCCGTTTCTCAGAAACAGCCAGAGGCCGACGCCGGCGACTCCCGTACAGAGGAGTGTCGCCACCGTTCCGCGGCTGCCTGCCTGCTTCCTCTTTCCCGCCATGAGCGGAACGTGAAGCCCGAGGTGCAGGCCCATCAGGACAAAGGCCCAGTGGCTCATGGCCAGATGGGTCGGGCGCACGTACATAACGCCTCCCGTCCAGTAGAGAAAGGGAACGGCGTACTCACTCATGGACATGCCGCAGAACGCCGTCACCAGCATTGCCCCGAGCAGGAGCAGATTGACGGCGGTCGTCACGCTTCGATAGGCGTTGTACCTGCCCTTGAAGAGCGACGCATACCAGCGGCGGTTCAGGATCTGGTGGAGGATCACGGTCAGGGTCATGGTGATCCCGGTCCATTCGTGCTTTTCTTCTCCCGTGACCTGATAGGACATCAAGCAGAGCAGGAGAACGACCATGCACACATCCACGATTCTCCGGAAATCATACCGTTTTGTTTTCTGCATGAATTCGTCCTCCTGTCGTCAGTTCAGCTTCTGCTGTCGATCCACTGCTGAAGGTCTGCTTCGGATACGCCGCCGCTGAATCGGGTCGAGGAGAGGAAGGTCCCTGTCCCGGCCTGCTCGCCCAGCGTTTCTCCGGTCCGCCCGGCTCCGCTGCCGCCGGAAGTGCAGAACGGGATTACCGTGATGCCGGTGAAGTCATGGCTTTCCACGAAGGTGCTCATGATGCGCGGCGCCTGTCCCCACCAGATGGGATAACCGAGATAGAGCGTGGTGCAGCCGTCCAGCGAAATCTCATTGGCGATCTCCGGGCGGGCGTCCGGCGTGTTTTGCTCCACCGTCGCGCGGGTGGTCCGATCGTTGTAATTCAGGTCCTCCGTCGTATAGGGCTGGGCCGGAACCAGATCAATCAGCTCCGCGCCGGTGAGTGCCGCGATCTTCTCCGCCACGCCGCGGGTGGTGCCGGTGCAGGAAAAGGCGACAACGAGGCTCTCGTTTTCCTGTGCCGGGGCCGGCTCCGCTGCGGTCTCTTCCGCCTCGGCAGGCGCCGCATCTGCCGCTTCCTGTACCGGAGCCGGAGTCTCTTCCGGTGCCTGCCCGGGAGTTTGTTCGGGTGCCTGCTCAGGCGCTGCCACGGGTGTCGAAGCGGGCTGTGCCTGTGTCGCGGTATTTCCGCATCCCATGGAGAATACTGCCAGCGCGAGCAACAGGCAGACGATCATCGCTTTTTTCATCTCTTCGCTCCTTATCTATGCCTGTTGCGACCCCAGAAGGTGTTGTAGCGGTCGGGCTGCCAGCCGGGCTTTACGTCCTTCACGGCCTCTGCCGCCGTGATGACGGCATCGCCGTTGTCGATGTCGATCAGGGTATACCGGTCATGTCCCATGCCGAGTTCTTTCATATAGCTGAGCTGGCGGAGTCCGTGACGGGATTCCACACGTTCAATCAGATCTTTTCCCGCTCCCTCCGGCAGATTGTAGATCAAATCCATGCAGGCATTGTCCACGGCCAGGATATCCAGCGAAGCCAGAATGCCGACGTCCGGCGTGACCACGGGTTCGGCATTGGCGCCCGCGCAGTCGCAGTCAATGGACATGTTGCGCATGGTATTGATGTAGCAGACATGAGGCACGAAGTGATCAATGGTCGCCTTGGTGCTCTCGGAGATCCGCTCCATCAGCTCTTCCTCGGAAATGCTCCACATGTCACCGTCCGGCCGGGTATGGATCTCCTTTTTGCCGACCTGTCCGTCCGCGCAGCCGATCCCGATGTTCTTGTTGGAGCCTCCGAAACCGCCCATCATGTGCCCCTTAAAATGGGTCAGCACCAGCAGGGAGTCATAGTTCAGCATGTTCTTTCCGACATGCATCTCCGTAAACCATTTGCCGCCCTTGACCGGCAGCGCGGCCACGCCGTCCGCGTCGGTGATGTCCACCGGGCAGAAGGTCCAGCCGTTGATCGCCAGTGTTTTCCGGTGAGCCTCGGTGGTATAGCGGCTTCCCTCGTAATAGGTGTTGGTCTCGATGATCGTCGCGTCAGGAAGACGCGTGTCGATCAGTTCCTTTACCCAGGGGCGCGGGATGATATTGGGGCCTTCGGCCTCTCCGGTGTGCAGCTTGATGGCCACCCTGCCGGTCAGGACGGAGGACACTCTGTCATAGACCTTCTTCAGTCCTTCCTCGGACAGATCACGGGTAAAAAATACCACGGAGTTCTCGCCCGTGCGCTCTTCAAAGGGAATATATCTGTTGCCGTCTTTTCCGGGAACCGGTTTACTGTTGCTCATTGTTTCTTCTCCTTTTCCTGTTTGCTCAGTCTTCGTTCCAGATCTCCTTGGCCTGGCGGAAGACCGCCCAGCCCTTGGGCCAGCCGACGTACATGGTGGCATGGGTGATGATGGCGGCGATCTCTTCCCTGGTCACGCCGTTGTTCTTTGCGTTCTGCAGGTGATAGGCGAGGGACGAGTCCGTGATCCCCGAGGCCATCAGGGACACGACGGTGATGATGCACTTGGTCTTGACATCGATGGCTTCCTCGTTCCAGACTTCGCCGAACAGCACGTCGTCATTGAGGTGCGCGAACATCGGCGCAAACTCGCCGAGCTGATTCCGGCCGGCTGTCTGTGTGATTTTCTTACTCATGTTGTTTCTCCTTCAGCGTTTGATAAACTTCAGATCTTTCTCCGGCAGACCGGCGTCGTCGGAGACAAAGCGTTCCACCTTCATATGCAGATCATACTTCTCCCGCAGCGCCGCGATCTGCCCCATCATGGGGGAAGCGTGGTGTGCGTCGATCGCCTTCTGATCCCGCCACTGGTCGATCAGCAGCACGGTCTCGGGATCCTCCATCGGGAAGAAGTATTCATAGCGCAGATTGCCGTCCTCGGCGCGGATCGCCGAGACAACGCCGCTCTGAACCATCTCTTCCGCAAAAGCGCGGGCGCGGCCGTCTGTTCCGGTATAATAAAGATTCACGGTGATCATTGCAGTCCTCCCAGTAAGGTCCGGATAAAATCACAGGCCATTTCATAGGTACTCATGTAAACATAGGAAATTCCGGCCTCCTGCATGGCCTGCCGCTGCTTCTCCGTCACAACGGTGTAAGGATACAGGCCGTAGACGAAGGGCAGGAAAGCATAGAGAAAGGTCTGCCTGCTCTTTTCCCCCAGGGCAGGGACGAATTTCTGCAGGCAGCAGTCCAGCGCTTCCTTCGATTCGCCGTAGGCCGCCTTGAATTCCACCAGGCGCTCCATGCGGGAATTGGCTTCCATATCATAGAGATTCATGCTCAGAAGCTTGAGCATCAGGGGCCGCCGCTCCAGTGCACGGGCAAGCTCCGAAGAAAGTTCGTCAGTTGACAGCGTCTCCCTGTGTTCGCACAGTCCGTCCAGATCTTTGGCAAACAGTTCATATTCCTGTGTAAACAGGGCAAGAAAGATTTCTTCCTTCGTCTCAAAATAATTGTAAATGGAAGTACGGGTGAAGGAGGTCTGCTGTCCGATCTCCTTGAGCGTGATGTCCTTGAAGCTCATGGTCTCATAGAGCTTCCGGCATGCGGAAATAATTTCCTCCTTCCGCGCTAAGGTCAGTTCCGGTGATCCTTTCGGCATAAGGGATACTCCTCTCCAACAAAATGGACGGCGGTTTCCTCTGCGTTTTCTCAGCCGTCGAGGTTCTGCAGGGTATAGGTTCTGCTGCCGAGGCCGATCTGTTCGGCATACTGCAGCGTGTGCAGTCCGTCGCGGGATTCGATCCTGCGCACCAGGGATTCATTTCCTTCCGCCTGCCAGACAAGGTCAACGCAGGCCTGATCCAGCGCCACCGGGTCTGTGGACGCCAGGATGCCGATGTCATGGATATCCGGCTCAGCTGGATTTCCGTCACAGTCACAGTCCACGCTCAGACGGTTCATCACGTTGATATACACGATATGCTCCGGCCCCACATGGTCGCGTACGGCGGTGACCATCTCGGCCATGGCCTCCAGCCAGGCGTCCTGATCGCTGTGCATGATGCTGCCGCTCGTTCTGGTTCCGGCAGAATGGACATATACCTTGCCGCTGGGCGAGGACATGCCGATCCCCACATTCTTGATGGCCCCGCCGAAGCCGGCCATGGCGTGTCCCTTGAAATGCGAGAGAATCAGCCAGTCGCTGTAGTTCTCCGCATGGCTGCCGACGACGGCGTGTTCCAGGCGCGTTCCGCCGGTCACCGGCCACTGTACTTCCCCTTCCTCGTCCATCAGATCAAAGTCCGCAAAGGAGGTAAAGCCATGGTCTGCCGCCACCTGCAGGTGCATGGCCGAACTGCTTCGTGACCCGCCGTAGGCGGTGTTGCACTCCACAATGGTACCGTTCAGGGACTGAACCAGCGGTCCGATGAGATCGGCGCGGAGATAGTTGCTGGCGGGCGGCTCACCGGTGGAGACCTTGACGGCCAGCTTTCCCGACGGTGTCCAGTTCAATGCACCGTATACCGCCTGCAGGCCCTCCGGCGAAATGTCTGAGGTGAAATAGACAAGCGGTGCGGCTTTCTCCGTCGGCGATGCGTCCGTTTTCGGTGCGGTAGTTTCCGCTGCCGCTGCTGCCGTGTCCGAATTCACAGGATCCTGTGTCACGGCGCTTTCCTGCGGTGCGGCGCTTTCCGGGGCCGCACTTGCGGTCACGGGGTCCGCGCTCTTCCGCCCGCAGGCGGAAAGCGTAAGCACCAGAGCCGCGAGGAGGATCAGGGCTGTTATTTTTTTCATTGCCAGCTGCGCTCCTGTATTCTTCTTCATTTTGATGACTCCTTTCACTCATGAATATATTATGACACGATGTCAGAACGTAATATAACAGCGTTCTGACATCGTGTCAACTATTTTCTTCTTCTGTTTTTCTCCGGTTCTGTCATGAACCTTGTATCCCGCTCCTGCGTAAAAAGAGGGAATCGGACGGTTCTTCCGGTCCTGGGCGTTGATCGCCTCGGAAATCGCTCGTCCGCCTTATGGTCCCCGTTGCGCCGGGTTCTCACTCATACCGCAGTGTCATCCGGAATACCGGCTTGCTGCTCTCGCCGGAGAGGAAGACCTCTCCGTCATCTCCGTTCCAGCGCAGGGTAAGTTCTTCTCCGAAGCGCGCCT
>Ga0256405_10006507_pt1 | contig 18604 bp, 24 predicted proteins | sample RumenRJG_02DNA_FD_189096 | JGI IMG/M metagenome (GOLD analysis project Ga0256405, IMG submission 189096) | Bovine rumen microbial communities from Lethbridge, Alberta, Canada - RJG_02 | ecosystem: Host-associated > Mammals > Digestive system > Stomach > Rumen | place: Canada: Alberta... | reverse complement strand
AGTTGTTCGTAATGCAGAAGTATATCGTGATACTTTTGCTATCTCTGTCTGTGATTCATCGAATCTTGAGAGTCCGACCGTCGTAGGAGCCCAGGCTGCAAATGAACTATTGGATATCACTGGAATTAAGGCATCTTTTGTACTGACAGACTTCCAGAAGAAGATATACATCAGTGCAAGATCTATCGATGAGATCGATGTGCAGATGATCATGGAGCGCATGGGTGGTGGCGGACATCTGAACTTTGCAGGCGCCCAGATAGAAGGAAAAACCATTGAAGAAGTTACTGCCGAGATCAGGGAATTGCTTGACCGGCTGATCGAGGAAGGAGAAATTGTACTATGAAGATAATATTACTCGCAGATGTTAAGGCGCTCGGAAAAAAGGGTGAGATCGTAGAAGTCAGCCAGGGATATGCTAGAAACGCCCTGCTGCCCAAGAAGCTTGGTGTAGAAGCAACTTCTGCTAACCTGAACAGTTTAAAGCTTTTGAAGAAGCATGAAGAAAAGGTTGCAGCAGAGAATCTGGAAGCTGCTCAGGAGTTCAAGAAGGAAATCGAGACCTGGAAGGTCGAGGTGAAGATCAAGACGGGTGAGGGCGGAAAAGTATTTGGCTCTGTATCCACCAAGGAAGTTGCAGATGCTGCAGAGAAGCAGTATGGCAAGAAGATTGATAAGAAGAAGATGGAGCTTGATGTGCCCATCAAGTCTTTGGGAAACTACGACGTGAAGATCAAACTGCATCCGGAAGTGGTTGCTACGATGCAGGTTCATGTTTCTGAGAAATAAGAGGACAGCTGATCCATGGAAGAAATGAGAGAAGACGCTCCCCACGAACGCAGGGAGATGCCGAACGCACCGGATGCTGAGAGAGCAATCCTTGGTTCCATGATGATGGACAACAAGGCGATCCTCGATGCGATGGAAATCTTAAGCCCTGATGATTTCTACAATAAAGCACATGCTCTGATGTATGAGAGTATTCTGGAATTAAATAACGAAGGCGCTGAAATCGATGGAGTTACACTTCAGGACCGAATGAGACAAAAGGGAGCAGTCCCGGAAGTCGCAAATCTGGAATTCATTACGAGAATTCTTGAGTCAGTCGCAATCTCGAGTAATGCGAAAGAATATGCCCATATTATTAAAGAAAAGTCCAAGTTACGTCAAATTATTCGCGTTAGCCGTGAGGCAGAAGAACAGGCAATCAGCGGTGTCGATAACGCGGAAAACGTGATTGGCGTAATGGAGAAAAATGTTTTCGCTCTGGCACAGGATGAGGGAAAGCAGGATATTACCCCGATTAATATAATTGTTATGAATACACTTAAGAAGATTCATGACGCTTACAAGAACGGACAGGGTGGTGTTACGGGTGTACCGACGGGATTTTTAGACCTCGATTACAAGCTGGCAGGACTTCAGCCGGCAGATATGATCCTGATCGCAGCTCGTCCTTCCATGGGTAAGACGGCTCTTGCTCTTAATATTGCCCAGCATGTAGCCTTCCATGAGCATCTGCCGGTTGCTATCTTCTCGCTCGAAATGCCCAAGGAAGCCCTCGTTAATCGTATGATCTCCATGGAGGCACACATTGACGCAAACAGTCTTCGAGTCGGTAAATTAAAAGATATGGAATGGACTGAACTGATTCACACCGGAGGTATGATCTCAGAATCGAATCTGATGATCGATGATAAGACCGGTATTACCTTATCTTATTTTGCCAGCCGTTGCCGTAAGTTTAAGATGCAGCATCCGGACCTTGCGCTGGTAATCATCGACTACCTGCAGCTAATGCAGGGAAGTGGTAAGAGTGATTCCCGTCAGCAGGAAGTCTCCGATATCTCCCGAGGCATCAAGCAGGTGGCCCGTGAAATCAATGCCCCGATTATTGCGCTGTCGCAGCTCTCAAGAGCACCAGAGCAGAGACCGGATCACAGACCCATGCTTTCCGATCTTCGTGAATCCGGAGCAATTGAGCAGGATGCCGATGTTGTAATGTTCATCTATCGTGATGATTACTATCATCCTGACACAGATGAGAAGAATGTATCAGAAATAAATATTGCCAAGCAGAGAAATGGTGCGGTAGGTACAGTTAAACTTGCCTGGCTTCCGGAGTATACCAAGTTCGGAAATCTGGAGCGAAATCCGAAAAATCTGCCACCGGAATAATGAGGGTGGAGCAATAAGAGATTTGCTTCGTTTTCGCATAATAAAAGCAAAAATAAAAGACGAGCACATGTGTGCTCGTCTTCTGTCGTCTTAAACAGACTTTTTTGATCTGTGTCAGAATCAACCCTGGGAGATAGATCCGGTAGGGCAAACACCAGCGCAGGTTCCGCACTCGATGCAGGCAGCAGCGTCGATCTCATACTGAGAATCGCCCTGGGAGATAGCGCTAACGGGACACTCAGGCTCGCAGGTACCGCAAGAAACACAAGAATCAGAAATTACGTATGCCATTGTAAAACTCCTCCTAAATATTTGATTTACCACATTGGTAGTATGGTTATCATAAAACTGCAAATGGGGATTTACAAGTGTTTTTTCTTGAACACGAAATATTATTTAAGAGCCCGGAAAGCCTAGTAAAATAGTATTCTTTAGAAACGCTTTAGAAATTTATAAAAATTTAATTGTATAATTGGAATTCTCAAGTTATGATAATCACGTTGAAAAATTCACCCGTAACAAATGAGTTCTCAGTTACGGATCGAAAGCATAAAGGAGATAACGATGAAAGTAGAAGTAAATAAGGACACAAGTATCGGCGAACTTCTCATGATCGATGAGTCCGTAACACCCATTCTTATGGCAGTTGGTATGCATTGCGTAGGATGCCCTGCATCCCAGATGGAAACCATTGAAGAAGCAGCTATGGTTCACGGACTTGAGCCTCAGGCGCTTGTTGATGAAATCAACGATTACCTGAACAGTAAAGCTGAAACGAGTGAAGAAGCCTAAGCTGAAGACTCTTTAAGAACCAGAAACAGAACAGATTGCTGAACAGGAAAGGCCCGCCACAAATGTGGCGGGCCTTTTCTAGTCTGTAAGTCAAAACTATGCCAGATTTGCAAGTTCTTCAATCGCATGACTCGGGATTAAGTTACGGCAATGCTCCTTCAGATAACCGGCACTTAGACGAATCTTAGAGATGGAAGAACCATATTCGCTCAGGCGGTTATTGATTCGGTTGAAACTCTCAACGCTTAAACTGTTCTGACTAATGAGCAGGAAGTATCTGGAACCGTGATCGTCCTTATAGAGGGCACTGTCTAATCCTTCAGGAGCACCAAGAACTCTGGAGAGACGATAGAGATCCTCGAGACGATTGAACTGGTAAATGCTCTGAAGGTTCACATTCTCAGGCACTTTTTCTTCTTCGCCTTCTGACAGATCACGATTCATCTCGTCCATCATGTGCTTGTAGAGGTTCATGATATCGCGGGCACTCTTGCTGGTCCCAGGATCCGGATCTCCGTTGGATTTGCGGAGCAGAGCCTTCTCGTACTTAGAGAATCGTGCAAAGCGGGTATCAAGCTCTTCCGGGGAGTCAACGCGGGTAATGGTAAGAACCAGAGCATCTGAAGAAACCGGAACAGCTTCTACCATGACTGGTTCGCCACTGACATCAAAACCATATTTCTGATAGGCCTGCTTCATCATCTCGGAGAAGAGGGAGCGGGCTTTCGCATTCCCATATGCAAGCTCGGATAATTTGATATCACGGGATTCCAGATCTTCACGTGTTAAGGTGCAGCGAATCTGGTTCGCATTTATTTTTTCTATTTTCAAAAAACTCACATCCATTCTTAAAAGTATGTTCCTTATTATAGGAAGGAACTTTAGGAAAGTAAAGTTTGAAATTCTTAAGAAACTTTGAACTTCTAAAGCTTTTCTTATAATTCTTCAAATCGCTTGAAGAGATATTACGCCAGGGTGTATAAACGCATCAGGAAGAGAACCCAGGAGAAAGGAGGTGTGATTCATGGGATACAAAGATGAGTATGAAGTCAAAAGGCAAATCAAAGATCAGGATGGAACAAGGGTCTATCTTGTTCATCATAAAACGCTTGGAGTGGATCGTATTATGAAAACTGTCCGGATTGAGGCAATGCAAGTCGCGGACCTTGATCCATCTGCGGAAGCGAAGCTGATCGCGAACCTTAGACATCCAGGGATCCCGACCTTGTACGATCTGTACAGAGATGGAGAATACATGGTCTGGATTGAGGAATGGATCAAAGGACTTCCCTTATCGGACTATCTCATGAGGCATTCCCCATCTGAAGACGAGATCATTCGAATCATGATTTCCCTGAATTCTATCATCGCTTACCTGCATTCCCTGTGTCCGCCGATTCTCTATCAGGATCTGAAACCGGAGCATATCTACATCCAGGGAGAAAGGGTAGTCCTGATAGATTACGGTATCGCTGGCAGTAGAGCGTCATCGGAACAGAGAAAGAGCGTTTCGTGCAGTGTAAGCTATGCATCACCGGAACAGATTTTGGGGTATGTGGATGAAAAAAGTGATCTCTACAGTCTCGGGAAGGTCGCCCGGTTAATGCAAAGAAGATCGGGAGACGAAATCTCTCGAAAGGTCCGTCGAATCATAGCACGGGCTCTTCGAGAGAATCCGTCACAGCGACCGGAAAGTGTCAAGAGCTGGTCAGAAGAATGGATGAAGATTCAAAAAGAGCAGGAGAGACAGCTGAAGAGACGTAAGAAGCGGAAAAAAGTGGGGAATCTTCCGAAAGAGATCGCAGTCATTGGAACGGAAGAGGGGGTTGGCTGCACACAGATAGCAGTGTCACTGACCGTTCTGATGAACCATGCGGGGGATAGGGCATGGTATGTCAACCCTTACGATGCGGTCCCAGAACGAATCATGGAAACAGAAGATATCTTCTGCCAGAAATCAGGCATCATATACCACGACTGCTTTTATTCGATTTCCCAGTTGGGAAGAAAGAAGGCAGATGATCAACCTCCCGAAGGAACGAAGATTATCGACTGTGGAATCCATGAGGAAGCTGGGCGGAAAGCGGATCTAAGAATCTATGTGTGTGGGAGTAATGCATGGAAGATGACGAAGCCAGAGCCACTGGAACCAGACATCGATCTGTGTATCATGAATCCCGCCAACCGGCAAAGTGGACGTTTGGTTGTGAAAGAATGCCATGTTAGAACCTTGGGGTATCCGGCTGATCTGGATGCTTTGTCGGTAAACAGGCAGAAAATTAACTTTTATAAGGCCTTGCGAAGGGAGATTGTATAGATGCGTTTCCTGAGGTCAAAAGAAGCACTGTCAATTGCTGTGTGCGGAATCATATCGGACGAGGCCTTACGTCTGGCCATGTCTCTTATGAGTTATTATTCTGTAACACTACGCAAGAAGGTAGCCCTGATTGAAGTCGTAAACGAGAAAGGAACGAAATCAAGACTCTCAGATCTTGTGACACAGGATGTAATTCTTACAGAAGGAATCCTGGGTTTTCGAAGAAAGGGTGTGGAGATATTCCCAGCTCTATATCTGGGAGAGGCTGAGAGAATTCGGGAGAGGGGATATGAGGTAGTAATCTTCTTCTATCGGGAGATGGAAGGCGAAAGCCATATAGGATTTCGGGAATGCGAGCGCAGATTCTATTTGGGAAGCATGGTATCTTACGAAAGAAAAGAATTCCTTGAAAAAGTGGAAGAATATGGGAGCAAACGAAGATGGATACAAAAGGGTGATCTCGTAACCTTCGACAATACAAGGGAATTAAGGAAGTCTTTTGAGGAGGAGTATGGCTTTACACTGCAGGCTGCGCCCTATATCAAGAATCCGGATCTTCTCACATATGAGGATGCGAAAGAAATCAGGGCCTTTCTGGCGATGGAGGGTAAGAAAAAGAAGAGAAAAATAAAGATGAACTATGGTAAATAAGTAATTTAGGAAAGGTCTGCTGCGGATCGAATAACGGCTGTCTCTGAAGAATCAGGAGGCAGTCGTTTTTTGCATATCGAATGTCGCACGTATGAGCGAGTGGTGTTCGACGGAAGATCAAAAGGGTGGGAAGAAGGGGAAATAGCACATAAGGTGCGATTGTGCTATAATTTGATGGATTATAGGCATATGAGAAAGGAAATCAAATGAATTCCGATAGAAATCCCATAAATGAAGCAAGTGAGAATAGACGAAAGACGTCCAGAGTAGAGCGAAGACGTAGAAGAAAGGACCCGGGGAAGGGACTGATTCTTGCTGGTCTTTTTGCCGTTGTGCTGATACTTGCTTTCCTTGTGTTCATGATTATCAGATATGCACCGACAAGAGAGAGAATGCCACTGAGTGAGTACTTTACTCTGAGTGGTGAGGAGTCGGCAGCGGTCATTGCCAATGGGGAATACGATAAAGAGAGTGATCCTCAGGGTATTATACGGGAAGGCGAAGCTTATGTAAGCCTTACATTTATCAAAGATAAAATCGACGATGGATACGTATATGACACGGTTGAGAATACGCTTCGATACACAACTGACAGTCAGGTGATCACGGCATATCTTCAGTCGAAGGACTATCTGGTGGACCGTGAGCAGGCAAGCAATGACAAAGATGTTGTTATTATGCAGGATGGCGTGGTTTATCTCGATCTGAACTGGGCTAAGAATTATACCGACTTAAGTTTCTACACAGAGCAGGATCCCAATCGTATCGTGATTGAAACTGCAGGATGGAAGCATCAGGTGGCAACCATTCGTAGAAATGGCGCTTATCGTAGATTCGGTGGTGTGAAGTCGAAGATTCTTGATGATGCTGCAAAAGGTGATCAGGTTATTGTCCTTGAGAATTATGGCAAGTGGAGCCTGGTATTAAATGAGCGTGGTGTTCTTGGCTGCATTGAAAACAGTAAGATGAAAGCAATCGAGGAGACAGAAACGGCAGCGGTTCTTCCGAAGAGAGACTACAAGCATCGTAGTTTTGGTTCGAAGATCAGTCTCGGCTGGCATCAGGTGACCAATCAGACAGCGAACCAGAGCCTGTCGAAGGTTCTTCAGAATACCAAGGGGATGAATGTCATCTCCCCGACCTGGTATGGATTACAGGATAATCAGGGCGGAATCAGTGACTATTCGGATGCCTCTTATGTTCAGACCTGTCATGCAGCGGGTATTCAGGTTTGGGCTCTGGTGTCTAATTTCGTAAACAGTGATGTGGATACCACCACGGTACTGAATACCACTTCCGCAAGAGATGCGCTGGTGAACAACCTGATTGCCTCCGCAATCACAGCCAATGTCGATGGTATTAATGTTGACTTCGAGAGCCTCTCCATTGATGCAAAAGATGGTTATATCGAATTCATCAGAGAGCTTTCGCTCAAGTGTCGTAAGAATGACCTTTTCTTATCTGTGGACAACTATAAGCCCAGCTCCTACACCGAGTTCTATAACCGTAGTGAGCAGGCAAAGTATGCAGATTACATCATTCTTATGGCTTACGATGAGCATTACAACGGAAGTGAAGAGGCTGGTTCGAATGCTTCCCTTCCTTTCGTTAAAGAAGGTATCGCAGATACGTTGAAGGAGGTTCCTGCAGAACAGCTGGTTCTCGGAATGCCCTTCTACACCAGAATCTGGATCACAGACGATTCCGGTCTTACTTCATCTGCCCGTGGCATCGAGAAGACGCAGGAATTCGTGGATCAGAACCAGGTAGAAATGACCTGGCAGGACGATATCGCTCAGTATTACGGCGAATTTACAGAAGATGGAACCAAGTATCAGATCTGGATGGAAGACACCAAGTCCCTGTCTGCAAAGCTTATGGAGATGCAGAAAAATAATCTCGCAGGTGGAGCATTCTGGAAATTAGGTTTCGAGCCGTCAAGCATCTGGGACACCATTATTACTTATATGAATTAACTCTATTTGCACTGGTAGAGAAGGCAGATATGGAAACACTTAAGATTACAGTTGATAAAGAGCATCCGTCGATAGAGAGTTTATCGGAAGCAATCCGCCTGATAAGAGAGGGCGGTCTTGTTGCTTTTCCGACTGAGACAGTCTACGGACTGGGCGGAGATGCGAAGAATCCTGAGGCGTCAAAAAAAATCTATGCCGCCAAGGGTAGACCTTCCGATAACCCTCTGATCGTACACATTCATGATCTTTCGGAATTAGAAGAGATCGTAGCCGAGGTACCAGAGAGTGCCAGAAAACTTGCTGATGCATTCTGGCCGGGCCCGCTTACGATGATCCTTCCCAAGAATGATGTGATTCCTCTCGAAACGACCGGGGGACTCGACACGGTAGCAATCCGTATGCCCAGTCATCCCGTAGCCCGAGCTTTTTTGACAGAATCGAAGGTTATGATCGCTGCACCATCCGCGAATACATCCGGAAGACCCAGCCCTACTACAGCGGATCATGTATGGGAAGACCTGCATGGAAAAATCGATTGCATTATCGATGGTGGTTCCGTGGATATCGGACTGGAGTCGACCATTGTTGACCTGACGGACGAAATTCCGACGATCTTAAGACCGGGTTACATCAATGAAAAGATGTTATCTGAGGTCCTGGGGCAGGTTCGAATGGACCCCGGTATTCTCGGTGTGGATAAGAATGTTCGTCCCAAGGCGCCAGGAATGCGCTATAAGCATTATGCTCCCAAGGGGGATCTTACTATTGTCGAGGGCGATCGCGACAAGGTGGTTCTGAAGATCAACGCCTGCGTGAAAGCAGATCTTGCCGCTGGTTTTAAGGTAGGTGTCATAGCTACGGAGGAAACCAAAGCGCTCTATGATTGCGATACGATCCTTACCGTTGGGGAACGGAAAAATGAGGACACGATCGCTCATAATCTCTATGGTATTTTAAGAGGTTTTGATGAGCTTGGCATCGAGAAGATGTATACCGAGAGCTTTGATACGCCTCGCATAGGGCAGGCGATTATGAACCGACTGTTAAAAGCTGCCGGACATCATGTGATTGAGGCGTAATCGTTCAAAGGGGGGCAAAGGAGCAGATATGGAATTATCACAGGTTAGAAGAATCATATTTGCGGCGGGGAATGGTATCAGTCGTGCACCGATGGCGGCAGGAATTCTATCCGATCTTCTTGGGGAAGAGTATCCGATAGAGATTCTTGCAAGAGGATTGGTGGTTGCATTCCCAGAACCGCTGAATCAGAAAACAGAAGCGGTTTTAGCAGGCAAGGGAATCAGCATGGAGGGTTTCTCATCCAAGGAACTCAAGAATGAAGAGATCACCGATAAAACACTGATATTCACTATGGACCAGAAGCAGAGAAAACAGATTCTAGCGCACTTTGATTCTGCCAATGAAGAGAATGTATACGTTCTCTCCTATTATGTAGGAGAAGAATTAGAGACCATGGATCCCTATGGTGGCCCACTGGCAACCTATGGGCTCTGTTATGAGACTTTAAGAAATTCACTGACGAAATTCGTAGATCGACTCAAGCAGGAGAAAGAGGAGAAGAACTGTGAGTGACAAGCGTAAGGATTATATCTCATGGGATGAGTACTTCATGGGCGTTGCCATCATGTCAGGAATGCGCTCGAAAGATCCCCACACGCAGGTAGGCGCCTGCATCGTCAGCCAGGATAATAAGATTTTATCCATGGGATACAATGGGTTTCCCAAGGGCTGTTCGGATGAAGAGTTTCCCTGGAACAGAGAAGGAGATCCTCTCAATAATAAATATTTCTACACGACACATAGTGAACTGAATGCTATTTTGAACTTCAGAGGCGGTTCCTTAGAGGGGTCCAAACTCTATGTCAGTCTCTTCCCTTGTAATGAGTGTGCCAAGGCTATTATTCAGTCCGGAATCACAGAGATCATCTATGATTCAGACAAGTACGAACACACGCCTTCGACAATCGCCTCAAAGCGCATGTTAAGGGCTGCCGGCGTCAAGTTCCGTAAGTACGAACCGACCGGTCGACACATCAAAATCGACTTGTAATTTTGGAGAGGGTGGAGTATCGTCTTGAATAGAGACAAACGTCAATATAACCGCGAAATTCTTGAACTCTTGGTCATGATCAGTCAGGTCACGATCACCATGTTAGTGCCAATTGTCATCTGCACTTACGGTGCCTGGTGGCTGGGGAAAAAGGTTGGTATCAACTGGTTGGTTATCGTCGGTTTTTTTGTGGGGACGATTGCGGGTTTCCGCAGTGTCTATATTATCCTGAGAAAGTTTATTAATCGATGAATGCACTTCGAAGGTTAAATGAAGGGCTTCCGGCATTGGTTGGGTCAATCCTTATCTATGGCTTGCTCCTCATTTGCATCGGGGTATGGCTGGTGGACGACAGACTGCACTATGTATCTGGTTCGGTCATTGGAATTGCCTTGGCAGTCTATATGGCAATCTCCATCGCATCGGTCATTCGGGATGCTGTTGATACGGAAGCGGCGTCACTTACCCGTCTCAAAATTAAATCCCTACTACGCTATATTGTAGTAGCAATTATTCTGTTTCTAATGATGTATTTCAGGCTGGGAAGCTTGATACCCGCCTTTCTTGGAATTTTGGGTCTTAAGATCTGTGCATACGCACAGCCCTTTATCCACAGACATGTCCTGCATGACTGGGAGGAGGAAGACTCAGATGAATTGGGGTTAACAACTAAGGAGGAAGATCAGTGACAGGACAAATCTTTATGTCATCCGTAGCGGATGTGGACTTCATGATCCACGGCCTGTTCTCCTATGAACTATTCGGCCACACTGTCTGGATCACCACATCGCATGTATGTATTCTCATCGTCATGCTGACGCTCATTCTGTTTGCGCTTATCGCCAACAGAAGAATCAAGAGCGCAACAGAGGTTCCCGATGGATTCCAGAATGTTCTCGAAATGATGGTGGAATTCTTCGATGGAATGGTATCTGCTTCTATGGGCAAGCATGCCTATAAGTATCGTAATTACATCGCAACTATCTTTATCTTCATATGGGTATCGAATATCTCCGGTCTGTTTGGCTTAAGACCTCCTACCGCAGATTATGGTACAACCCTGGCTCTGGCCCTGATCACTTTCGTGATGATCCATTACAACGAAGTGAAGTACAACAGCCCCAAGGATCTATGGATTTCCAAGACCTCGCCGCTGCCGCCATGGTTGCCGCTCTGGTTGCCGATCAATATCATCTCTGATATTGCGGTGCCCATCTCTTTATCCCTTCGTCTATTTGCAAATGTGCTATCCGGCACAATCATCATGGCTCTCATGTATGGCATGGTGAACCGATTCGCATATGTGTGGCCGGCAGCACTTCATGTTTACTTCGATCTCTTCTCGGGAACGATCCAAACCTATGTATTCACAATGCTGACCATGACCTTCGTGTCCGGAGCGATTGGCGACAGTGAAGAATAAAGACAGAACAGAAAACAGGAGGAAAAAAATATGAACATTACAGGACAGGATTTGATCCTAGCATGCTCAGCGATCGGTGCAGGTCTTGCGGTTATCGCGGGTATTGGACCTGGTGTAGGTCAGGGTATTGCAGCAGGTTATGCAGCATCTGCAGTAGGACGTAACCCCGGAGCACAGGGAAAGATCATGACTACCATGCTTGTCGGACAGGCAGTCGCAGAGACGACCGGTCTGTACGGCCTCTTGGTAGCACTTCTGTTACTCTTCGTTAAGCCCCTGGTCGGCTGATCGGGCAACTATTAAGAGAAAGGAGGGACTGGTCGGAATATGGAAAGATTATTTAACCTGGATTTCCAGTTGCTGCATGATGCAGCACTCCTGGCAATCGCAGTATTCTTTCTCTTCCTCATCCTGTCTCACCTTCTTTTCAATCCGGTTCGTAAACTTCTCGAAGACCGTAAGGCAAAGATTGCCGGAGAATTAGAGAATGCAGCGAACGATCAGGAACAAGCCAAGCTCCTTAAGGCAGAGTATGAAGCAAAGCTTCAGAAGGCTGATGAAGAAGCGGAAGCAATCCTGACGGAGGCAAGGAAGAAGGCTCTGAAAAATGAAGAGCGTATCGTCGCAGATGCCAAGGCAGAGGCGGCACGTATTATCGCAAGAGCAAATGAAGAAGTCGCTCTTGAGGAGAAGCGTGTACGTGACAGCATGAAGCAGGAGATCATTCAGGTGGCACAGGCTATGGCTGGAAAGGTTGTTGCATCCAACATGGACGTTACAATTCAGGAAAGCCTGGTTGATGAAACTTTGAAAGAAATGGGTGATTCCACATGGCAAAATTAGTCTCCAAGGTCTACGGAGACGCCATGTATGCTCTGGCAACCGAACAGCCGGACCGCATGGATGAACTGCAGAAGGAAGCAGAAGCAATCGCTTCAATCCTGCAGGAAGATCCTGAATTCATTCAGATCATGAACCATCCGGAAGTATCAGAGGAGGAGAAACAGAGCCTCTTAGATACGGTTTGGCAAGGCAAAATCTCCGATGAGACCCTCGAACTTCTCCACTTATTGGTTGAGAAGCACCACTTCGAAAGCGTTGTAGACGTTATGAACTACTTCGTGGATGAAGTGAAGGAATACAGGAAGATTGGGAAATGTACGGTGACGGTTCCTATGGAACTGTCAGACGAGAAGAAGAAAGCGATTGAAAACCGTCTTCTCGAAACAACGGAATACAAGTCCCTGGAGATCTCATATGAGATCGACCCGAGCCTGATTGGCGGAATGCAGATCAGAATCGGTGACCGCGTGGTTGACAGCAGTGTGAAAACCAGACTGAACGATCTGGCACACAGCCTGTCGCAGATACAGTTAAGGTAGGTGAGAAGACTTCATGAATCTGAAACCGGAAGAGATCAGTTCTGTGATCAAGGAGCAGATGAAGCGCTATGCTTCTAAGCTGGAAGTCTCCGATGTAGGTACTGTTGTGCAGACAGCAGACGGTATCGCACATATTCATGGACTGAAAAACGCAATGCAGGGAGAACTGCTCGAGTTCCCCGGCGAAGTCTACGGAATGGTCATGAACCTGGAAGAAGACAACGTTGGTGCGGTACTTCTCGGTAACGCTTCAAGTATTAGTGAAGGTGATACCGTTAAGACAACCGGACGAGTAGTAGAAGTCCCTGTAGGAGATGCCCTTCTGGGTCGTGTCGTAAATGCGCTGGGTCAGCCCATCGACGGCAAAGGCCCCATCGAAACCGACAAGTATCGTCGAGTAGAGAGAGTTGCAAGCGGCGTTATCTCCAGAAAATCAGTTGATACCCCTCTGCAGACCGGTATTAAGGCAATCGATTCCATGATTCCTATTGGACGTGGACAGAGAGAGCTGATCATCGGAGATAAGCAGACTGGTAAGACAGCAATTGCCCTGGATACCATCATTAATCAGAAGGGCCAGGGAGTAAAATGTATCTATGTTGCAATCGGTCAGAAAGCATCGACTGTTGCGAATCTTGTAAATGAGCTCAAAGAGCACGGCGCAATGGACTATACCATTGTTGTCGCAGCAACTGCATCTGAGCTGGCACCTCTGCAGTACATCGCACCCTATGCAGGATGTGCAATGGGTGAAGAGTGGATGGAAAATGGCCAGGATGCTCTGATCATCTATGATGATCTGTCCAAGCATGCGACAGCTTATCGTACCCTCTCCCTGCTGCTGAAGAGACCGCCAGGACGTGAAGCATATCCCGGAGATGTCTTCTATCTGCACTCAAGACTGTTAGAGCGTGCAGCCCGTCTGTCCGATGAACTCGGTGGCGGATCTCTTACCGCTCTTCCCATCATTGAGACCCAGGCAGGTGATGTATCAGCATACATTCCGACCAATGTCATCTCTATTACAGATGGTCAGATCTATCTTGAGACCGATGCATTCAACGAAGGCTTCCGTCCAGCAATCAATGCAGGTCTGTCCGTATCCCGCGTTGGCGGATCGGCTCAGATCAAGGCAATGAAGAAGATCGCAGCACCCATCCGTGTAGAACTTGCACAGTATCGTGAGCTTGCAGCATTCGCACAGTTTGGTTCTGACCTGGATAAGGCCACTGCAGAACAGCTGGCACAGGGCGAACGCATTCGTGAGATGTTAAAGCAGCCCCAGTACAGCCCGATGCCGGTTGAGCACCAGATCCTGATCATCTTCGCAGCAACACAGAAATATCTTCTGGATATTCCGACTGCTGACGTGCTTCGTTTCCAGGATGCACTGATCGAACTGGTAGAGACCAAGTATTCGGAAGTAACGCAGTCGATCCGCGACACCAAGGCTCTGTCCGACGAAATGAAGGATAAGCTGGTGCAGGCGATTGAAGAGTGCAAGAAGAACTATAAATAGTCTTAAGAGAAGGTGGTGACTCCGTATGGCGTCCATGCGTGACATCAAACGAAGAAAATCCAGCATTTCCAGTACGCAGCAGATTACGAAGGCAATGAAACTTGTTGCAACAGTAAAACTGCAGCAGGCAAGAACCCGTGCAGAGCAGACAGATCCTTATTTCCGTTTTATGTATAAGACGGTACAGAGTCTGCTTGCTTCTTCCGGAAATGTAGATCATCCGTATCTCAAACAGCAAGATAACCCGAAGAAGGCAATCATCGTGATTAGCTCTAACCGAGGTCTTGCGGGCGGTTATAATTCGAACATCACTAAACTGGTGATGAATTCCGGCATCGCAAAGGAAGATGTCGAAGTTGTGTCGATCGGTCACAAGGGTAGGGACCTCCTGTCCGCCCGTGGCTATCACATACGTTCGGATTATTCCGATGTAATCGAAAGACCGGCATATGAAGACGCAATGGAAATCTCTAAGGATCTTCTTACTGCCTATGTCGCCGGCGAAATCGGAGAGATTGATCTGGTCTATACACATTTCAAGAACACGGTTGTTCATGAACCTCAGATGATGCGACTACTGCCCATGGATCGTGATGCAGAGCTCAATACAGATGAGGAAGAGAAACTGCCGGATGACCTTCTGATGAATTTTGAACCTTCGGAAGAAGAAGCGCTTGAGCAGATAATTCCGAAGTATGTGACCAGCCTTTTGTATGGTGCAATGGTAGAATCTGTGGCCAGTGAAAACGGTGCCCGTATGACGGCGATGGATTCTGCAACGGACAATGCAGAAGAGATGATCGAAGAATTGACACTGAAGTATAACCAGGCACGACAGAGCTCGATTACGCAGGAACTGACGGAAATCGTAGCAGGTGCCAATGCGTTAGCATAAGATTACAGAAAGTGAAGGAGACAATGGCTGAGAAGAAAACAGGTAAGATCACTCAGGTCATCAGTGCCGTCCTGGATATCAAGTTTCCGGAAGGTCAGCTGCCTGAAATCAATGAAGCCATCGATATTCCTCTTGGTGATGACAATACGCTTGTTGTAGAAGTTGCTCAGCATCTGGGTGATGACATCGTGCGTTGCGTTGCACTTGGTCCTACAGATGGACTGAAGAGGGGTATGGAAGCAATCGCTACCGGATCTCCCATTCAGGTTCCTGTCGGTGAAGCAACTCTGGGACGTATGTTCAATGTCTTAGGTAAGCCGATTGATAACCAGGATGCTCCGAATACCGAAGAGAAGCTGCCGATTCATCGTCCGGCTCCCTCCTTTGAGGAGCAGGCAACCTCGACAGAGATTCTCGAGACAGGAATCAAGGTCGTAGATCTGCTCTGCCCTTACCAGAAGGGTGGTAAGATCGGTCTGTTCGGTGGTGCAGGTGTAGGTAAAACCGTCCTGATCCAGGAGCTGATTCACAATGTCGCAACCGAGCATGGTGGATATTCCGTATTCACTGGTGTTGGCGAGCGTACTCGTGAAGGTAACGACCTCTATTACGAGATGAAGGAATCCGGTGTTATTGACAAGACCTGCATGGTCTTCGGTCAGATGAATGAACCGCCCGGAGCACGTATGAGAGTAGGTCTTACAGGACTTACCATGGCAGAGTACTTCCGTGATCACTCCGGTAAGGATGTCCTGCTCTTCATTGATAATATTTTCCGTTTCACCCAGGCAGGTTCCGAAGTGTCTGCACTTCTAGGACGTATGCCTTCTGCAGTAGGTTATCAGCCTACCCTGCAGACAGAGATGGGTGCACTTCAGGAGCGTATTACGTCTACGAAGAACGGCTCCATCACATCCGTTCAGGCAGTCTACGTACCCGCAGATGACCTTACGGACCCGGCTCCGGCAACGACATTCACCCATCTGGATGCAACCACCGTTCTGGATCGTTCGATCGCTGAACTTGGTATCTATCCGGCAGTTGATCCCTTAGGATCTACATCGAGAATGCTTGACCCTCGTGTTGTAGGTAAGGATCATTTCGAGACAGCACATGCAGTACAGCAGATTCTTCAGAAGTATAAGGAACTGCAGGATATTATCGCAATTCTGGGTATGGACGAACTGTCCGAAGAAGATAAGCTCACGGTTAGCCGTGCACGTAAGGTACAGAGATTCCTGTCTCAGCCTTTCTTCGTAGCAACACAGTTCACCGGACTTGATGGTAAGTATGTTCCTGTACAGGAAACCATTCGTGGATTCAAGGAGATTCTGGAAGGTCATCTGGATGATGTACCTGAAAACTGCTTCCTGAATGCAGGAACCATCGATGAGGTTCGAGAGAGAGCCCAAGCACGGAAGGAGTAATGGATTTGGCTGAGAATCAGTTTCATGTCACAATCATTACACCGGACCGCGTCTTCTATGAGGGCGAGGCTTCCATGATCGAGTTCAACACGACAGAGGGCGAGATCGGTGTATATAAGGAACATATTCCGCTTACCGTAGTTCTTGCACCTGGAGTCGTTAGAATTCACGAGGAAGACGGAGTGAAAGAAGCAGCAGTGCATGCTGGCTTCGGAGAAGTACGTCCTGATAAGGTGACGCTGATGGCAGAGATTGCCGAGTGGCCGGATGAAATCGACGTCAGTCGAGCAGAGGCTGCAGAGAAGCGTGCACATGATCGTATTGCGAGACACGAAGCAGGAGTAGATATGGTAAGAGCAGAGATGGCATTGAAGAAATCTCTGGTCCGCCAGGATCTTGCAAAGCGGATATAATCACTGGGAAGTGGGAATTATATGACAGCAGAGGATAGAGAAAAACTAGATGACCTGATGTTAGAGCTGCGACGTCTGCAAGAAGAAGAGAAACTGGCCGAAGAGGATCTACAGAAGATTCGTGCCCGGAAGGCTCTGATTCAGACAGAGATCGCTAAAACAAGTGATGAGCAGTACGAACAGGAAGCACTGACCAGACTGTATGAGCAGCGCAAAGCACATAAAAAATGATGAACCACACCAATTTGTGTGATCAGTTCAAAAAGTATGCCCTTTCGGATTCGTCCGAAAGGGCATTTTTCGACTGTCGAATGGTGTGTGCGAAAGCGAGCGGTGATTGATCAATAGGAACGCAGATCATCGTCTCCGTTGCTGGAGTTATCGATGGCACGAATGACAACATCATACTCTACATCTTTGCTCACGACAACGTGGACTGTATCACCGACTTTGTGGTGAAGAATCGCCTTGCCAAGAGGAGATTCCATATCCAGACGGTCTTCCATGGAATTAGCACGTATGGAAGTGGTGATCTTATAGGTCTCTTCTTCATCATCCTCCGGGTAGTAGATGGTCACTGTATTGTTTATACCAACTTCATCTACTGGTGATTCGTCCGAGATGATGGTCGCATTCTTTAACACATTCTGAAGATAGCGAATACGAGACTCGTTCTGTCCCTTGGCACGCTTTGCAGCATAGAGTTCGTAGTTCTCAGAATAGTCCCCCTGGGCACGCGCTTCTTTGACTTCTTCAAGGATCTCATGTCTTGTGACACAGATACGCTCATGAAGTTCTGCCTTGATTTTCTCAATATCGGATTCTGTCAGTTTCTGGTAGATAGATCCCATACGAAAGCTCCTTTGTATATTAAAAACCCGCTCCGCGAACGGAACGGGTAGATGAGCGGAGAGCAAGGGATTCGAACCCTCGCACCGTTGCCGGCCTAGCGCATTTCGAGTGCGCCCCCTTAGACCACTTGGGTAACTCTCCAAAACAGCAGACGCTGCCCATCAGTAGATATTACATTACCTTTTGCATTTTCGCAAGAACCATTTCAAAAGGGCAGTTTGTGATGGTATAATTATGTAGATTGGACGTAAGTATGAGCGGGAATGCCGCTTTTAAATCGTGGGAGGAATGCACATGGAACTACCCAAGTTTGACCTGAAAAACATAGAGCTTCCAAAGGTTGATCTTAAGAAGCCAGAAATACCGAAAATCGACCTGAAAAACATAGAGTTTCCCAAGGTGGATTTCTCTTCTCTGGAGTTGCCGGTTCATCTTCCCAGAAAAGAAGAGAATGCAGAGCAGTCCTTTAACCATCCGGATGAGACTCGAGATCTCTTCATGCTGCATGGAAAACTGGCAGAAGAAGGATATGACTGGTGGTGGAACAGCTTTACCGGTGTGAATAAAGAGACGGGAGAAGAGAAGAGCTTCTATATCGAGTTCTTTACAATCAATCCATCTCTGGGCGGGAAAGATCCCATCTTCGGACAGGATAAGGACAATCAGAAGAATGGCATCCATCCCTCTTATATGATGGTCAATGTCGGT
>Ga0256405_10006506_pt1 | contig 18606 bp, 17 predicted proteins | sample RumenRJG_02DNA_FD_189096 | JGI IMG/M metagenome (GOLD analysis project Ga0256405, IMG submission 189096) | Bovine rumen microbial communities from Lethbridge, Alberta, Canada - RJG_02 | ecosystem: Host-associated > Mammals > Digestive system > Stomach > Rumen | place: Canada: Alberta... | reverse complement strand
AGAGGGCAGTGGCCATCATAGAGAACTGCGCACATCCCGACTACAAGGATATGCTGATGGATTACTTCAATAGAGCATGCAGCGAGGCACCCTGCCAGACTCCTCACATACTGGACGAAGCGTTGAGCTGGCATTCCAGATACGAGAAGACGGGCAGCATGAAATAACAGAAGCGAGAGCTCAGACATATATGTAAAAATAAAAAAATCCCCCATGCAAGGTCGTAAGACCTGGCATGGGGGATTCAGACTGTAGACAAAGTCTCACACAACGTGTGGGGCTTTTTCTGTTGAGAGAACCATTTTCAGCAAAAACATCGGTTGGTAAAAATCGCCAAACCCCTTGAAAATACTGGGCTTTTCGCACTTTTTGTGGTATAATATATGTAACAGAAAGGCGGTGCCCAATGATCACTAAAAACTCTCAGAACAAAGGACAGATGCAGCTAGTGTCTCTGGATCAGCTGGTCCCTGAAGATCATCTTTTGAGAAAGATCGACCGTTATGTCGATTTCTCTTTCATCTATGATCTTGTGGAAGATAAATACAGCGCCGATTTCGGCCGTCCGAGCATAGATCCCGTGACATTGATAAAGATCCCTGTCATCCAATGCATGTTCGGTATCAAGAGCATGCGTCAGACCATAAAAGAGATCGAAGTGAATGTGGCATACAGGTGGTTCCTGGGTCTTGACTTCTTCGATGATGTGCCTCACTTCAGCACGTTTGGAAAGAACTACAAGAGAAGGTTCGAAGGAACGGATCTGTTCGAGCAGATATTCACACAGATACTTTATCAGTGCATGAAGCAGGGGCTGGTGGATCCGAACACGCTCTATGTGGATGCTACCCATGTCAAGGCAGCCGCAAACAGCAAGAAGGCGAAGAAGATCCTTGTGGCAAAGAAGACCGCCAAATTCTTTGATGAGCAGCTTAAGGAAGAGATCGATAAGGACCGGGAGGAACACGGGAAGAAACCTCTGAAAGACAAGGATGACGATGATAACAATAACGGCAGAGACGGCGGGACATCAGGAGGCGAACTCAAAGAAAAGAAAGTGAGCGAGACAGATCCTGAGAGCGGCTGGTTCCACAAGGGAGACCATAAAGAAGTATTCGCCTACTCAGTAGAGGCAGCGTGCGATAAGCACGGCTGGATAATGGGATATACGATACATCCCGGAAACGAGCATGATTCACAGACCTTCCCTGAACTGTACGAAAAGATAAAAGGATTCGAGCCGAAAACGATAGTAGCAGATGCAGGATACAAGACACCTGCGATAGCAAAGCTTCTTCTTGATGACGGAGTAACACCGATCATGCCGTACAAACGGCCCATGACAAAGAAAGACTTCTTCCGTAAACACGAATACATCTATGATGAATACTATGACTGTTACATATGTCCCAACGATCAGATACTGAGATACAGCACCACGAACAGGAACGGCTACAGGGAGTACAAGAGTGATCCGAAAACATGTGAGAGCTGTCCGTACCTGATCCAATGCACATTGAGCAAGACACATCAGAAACTGATCCTGAGACATGTGTGGGAAGGATATATGGAGCGATGTGAGGATATCAGACATACGCTTGGGAACAAAGAGGTCTATGAGAAGCGTAAGGAGACCATAGAGCGGCTCTTCGGTACAGCCAAAGAGCATCATGGAATGAGATATACACAGCAGACAGGCAAAGAAAAGATGGCCATGAAAATCGGCCTTACCTTTGCGTGCATGAACATGAAAAAGTTAGCAAAAATCATGGATAGAATGTTCAGGAATGACCCTGATAATTCCGGCATTTTCTCGATATTCAGAAGGAAAATCGCATTTGCATAGAAAAACCAAAGAAAAAGCCCTTCGGAGCACTGGCTCCGAAAGACTTTGTCTACGGTCTGAATCCCCCATGCAAGGTCGTAAGACCTGGCATGGGGGATTTTTTCATTCTTCAGTTATAGTTGCCTGTTCAGTTGTGTCCTCTTGCTCAGTTGTGTCCTCTTGTTCAGTTGTAGTTTCTTCCTGATCCGGAGCTGGAAGAAGAGCATACTTTTCTAAAACTTCCTTTACCAAACGTCTTCTGAAAGACCTGGTGATTGGATGAGCGATGTCCCTGTATACTCCATCGGCGATTCTTTTATCAGGCATGGTAACGAATAGGCCACCGTTGCCCTCAAAAACTTTAATGTCGTGGACTACAAACTCCTCATCAAATGTAACAGATGCCACTGCTCTAAGATTTGCTGTGCCTTCTACTCTACGGATCCTAATCTCAGTAATATCCATTGTCCTCTGATTTGATGTTGAAAAGCAATATTATCAATTTTTATGACAATATTATAGCATCAAGCAAACAGGTTATCAAGCCCTTTTGAAAAGATCGAGATTAGGGTAGGCTTCGATCACTTTGTTCTCAGGATCTACGGTGCCGAGATCCACAAAGTTTACATATCCGGATACCTTTTTCTTTTCGGGCTCTGTTGAGACTATTGCGATGCCCACTCCCACTATTTTGCTGTCAAACTCGTTCATCATCTCGGCTATGCCTGTGACTGAGCCCCCACCTCGCATGAAGTCATCGATGACAAGGACCTTGGAGCCATTTTTGACGGAGCGCTTGGACATGGACATCTTCTGAAGCCTGTCATAGGAGCCGGAAATATAGTTGATGCTTATGGTTGAGCCCTCCGAAATGTTAGCCTCGCGTCTTACTATGACCAGCGGGAGATTAAGAAGCCAGGCCACATTGTAGGCCAGAGGGATGCCCTTGGTCTCTACGGTGGCCACGTAGTCAGCGCCACAGTCTCTGAAGATCCTGGCGAAGACTCTGGATAATTTGCCCATGATCCTATGGTCGTAAAAAATATCCGAGGTATACACGAAGTTGCCGCCGAGAAGCCTGGAACTGTCCTTAAGCCTTTCGCAGAACTCTTCCTGAAGGGCAGCGCATTCTTCATCTGATATGTCCGGGACATACATTACGCCTCCCTTGGCACCGGAAATAGTCTCCAGGTACCCGGTGCCTGTCAGGCTTATGGCCTGAGAAGCGGCCTGTATATCCTCGGAGATGCTGGACTTGGCGCAGCCAAACATATCGCAAAAATATCTGAGAGCAAAGGGCTTGGACGGATTATCCGTAAGTATTCGGATCAAAGCGCCGATTCTTTCCGTACGTTTCACTTGGCATCCTCCTTTTTTGTTCGAATTCTTATTAAAAGAATATTAAAAAAAGTGTTCCATGTCAACATCACTTATGTTATGCTAAACATGTATTGGTGTTTACAAAAGGAGATACCTATGATTTTAAAAGACAATATCGGACTCATATTCGACGATGGCAGTTTTTGTGAAATTGGAGAGAGATCTGTTTGCTCAGTTATAACCGGATACGGCACGGTGGAAGGGCAGCAGGTCTATTGTTTTCTTCAGGATGCTTCCATAATGGGCGGAGCATTTTCAGTTAAAGCTGCAGAAAAGATCAAAACGGTCTATAGGCTTGCCCTTAAGGCCAGAGCGCCCATTGTAGGATTTTTGGATTCTACCGGATTCTTGGTGGATGAGGGAGCGGAAGCTCTTCACGCATTCGCAGACCTCTATAGAGTTGTGACCATTGCAAAGGATGAGATCCTTCAGATAATGATAGCAGGGGACAACTGCCGCGGTCAGGTGGCAGGGCTTTGCACTCTGGCGGATTTCTTCTTTAAGGACATGTCCATTGACAAGGCTGTATCTCAGGCCAAGGAAATAATACTCAGGATGCCCGCTTCCAGCGGTTTGCTTCCTGATCAGTTTGATGCAGATGACGATCTGAACAGAAGGATCGAAAACGCATTGAGCTTAAGGTCAGATGGAAGGGAACTCCTTAAGGCGGTATCTGATAATGGTGCATTCCTTGAGATGGAAGGCGAAGTCACCCCTTGCCTTACAGCCGGATTCATCAGGATCAACGGCCTTATGGTGGCAGCAATGGCCATCAACGGGCAGCAGGGTGAGAAGGGTCTGGGATCGGCAGCCCTTGTAAAGGCAAAAGATCTCGTGTCTCTGGCAGATAAGTTCGGCTTAGGCTTCGTTGAGTTCATCCAGACTGAAGGTTTCAGAAACGATGAGGACAGTGATCTTGTGTTAAGATCTGCCGCAGAGCTTGCCAGGGCGCTGAACGAGACAGATGTTCCCAAGGTCCTGATCATAACCGGAGAAGTGGTAGGAGGAGCCTACAGCGTGCTGTGCGGACCATCCTTCGACCTGACCTTCATGTGGGAAGGCTCAAGAGTCAATATCATTAATCCCAGAACGGCAGCCGAACTGGTGAAGGGACCTCAGTCTGTGGAGAGCATCCAGGCGGAGGCTGACAGATACGAAGAGAGCCATTCCACGGCAGAAGTGCTGGAGGCCAAGGGCCTTTGCCACAGGATCATAGATCCGGCAGATACCAGGAAATACCTGGCAGGGGCTCTGGAATCCTATGCCAACGTCTTCTAGGAGGTCGTGATGGGTCTTAAAGAAATACTCATAAAGGCACTGATGGACACATTGATGGGCATGGGTACGGTATTTTCTATACTGATCCTCATAAGCCTGATCATTTATCTGTTCAAGGTGTTCTTTTACAAAAACAAAAAACCCCAGCCCGAGGCCCCGAGCCCGGCTGTACATGAAGAGCCTCTCAAAGAGGATGACGGTGAACTGATAGCGGTGATCACAGCGGCGATCAAAGCCTTTGAAAGCGGCGCTCTACCGGTGATGGATACACCCATCTCCCTGGGTGATCAGCAGTACGTAGTCAGATCGATCAAGAGAAGAAGATAGATCAGGAGTAAGATCATGGAAAAATATATAATCAAAGTAAACGGAAAAGAATACGAAGTAGAAGTGGAGAAGGTCGGTTCAGGACAGCAGGCTTCATCGGCTGCACCGGCAGCTGCTGCACCTGCTCCCGTGGCTCCGGCTCCGGCCCCCAAGGCACCGGCAGCTTCAGTTCAGGATGGAGTCAGACTTGAAGCGGGAGCTGCAGGCAAGGTCTTCAGGATCGTCAAGAAGGCGGGAGAGTCCGTATCAAAGGGCGATACCGTTATCATACTTGAAGCCATGAAGATGGAGATCCCCATGGTGTCCACCGCTGATGGAACGGTCAAAGAGATCACCGTTTCCGAAGGCCAGCCTGTGGAAGCAGGAGATCTTCTGGCAGTGATAGGCTGATTTTACACTTAGCAGGTATTCGATATGGATTATATTTCTGAGACCCTGAGCAATCTTTTGGGTCAGACAGCTTTCGCCAATCTGTCCATAGGGAATCTTGTGATGGTGGCGGTGGCGTGTTTTTTCCTCTATCTGGCCATAGCCAAGGAGTATGAACCGCTTCTGCTTCTTCCCATTTCCTTCGGTATGCTTTTGGTGAACATCTATCCGCCCATTATGGCAGAGGGAGGATTGCTCAACTATTTCTTCAAACTGGATGAATGGACCATCCTGCCATCCCTGATATTCATGGGAGTAGGCGCACTTACCGACTTCGGTCCGCTGATCGCGAACCCCAAGAGCTTTCTACTTGGAGCTGCGGCTCAGTTCGGAGTCTTCGGCGCATACTTAATGGCCATGCTTCTCGGATTCAGTTCCGAGTCTGCAGCGGCCATCGGTATCATAGGAGGAGCGGACGGCCCCACATCCATATACCTTGCCATGAAGCTGGGACAGGCTGACATCATGGGACCCATAGCTGTGGCTGCTTACTCGTACATGGCGCTGGTGCCCATCATCCAGCCGCCCATCATGAAGCTGCTCACCACCAAGGAAGAGCGTTCCATCAAGATGGAGCAGCTTAGGCCTGTGTCCAAGAAGGAAAGGATACTGTTCCCAATAGTCGTTACCATCGTGGTATGCAGCATACTGCCATCCACTGCGCCTCTTATAGGCATGCTCATGCTGGGTAATCTTTTCAGAGAGTCCGGCGTGGTGAGGCAGCTTCAGGAGACAGCATCCAACGCTCTCATGTATATCGTGGTAATACTCCTCGGAACTTCCGTGGGAGCTACTGCTTCTGCTGAAGCCTTCCTCAAGGTAACGACCCTTAAGATCATAGCACTGGGACTTGTGGCCTTCGCCATCGGCACAGCTGCGGGAGTTCTTTTCGGCAAGATCATGTGCCATGCGACCCACGGCAAGATCAATCCGCTCATCGGCGCTGCAGGCGTAAGCGCTGTGCCTATGGCAGCCCGCGTTGCTCAGAAGGTGGGCGCAGAAGAGGATCCCACCAACTTCCTTCTCATGCATGCCATGGGACCGAATGTGGCGGGAGTTATCGGAACTGCAGTTGCTGCCGGACTGTTCATGGCAGTATTCGGCGTATAGATAAAGGAGATTATTCATGGCTGACAAAAAATTCAGGATCATGGAGACGGTGCTCAGAGACGCTCATCAGTCTCTGGCCGCAACAAGGATGAGAACTGAGGAGATGCTTCCCATCCTGGACAAGATCGACGACGTAGGTTTTTACTCGGTGGAATGCTGGGGAGGAGCCACCTTCGATGCTTGCCTTAGATTTTTGGATGAGGACCCCTGGGACAGACTGAGAAAGCTTAGAAACGGAATGCCCAAGTCCAAGCTTCAGATGCTCTTAAGAGGTCAGAATCTTTTGGGATACAGACATTATGCGGATGATGTGGTGGAGTACTTCGTACAGAGATCCATCGCAAACGGCATAGACATAATCAGGATATTCGATGCTTTGAATGACCTGAGGAATCTGGAAACTTCAGTGAAGGCCGCCAAGAAGGAGGGCGGAGAGGTGCAGATCGCCTTCTCCTACACTTTGGGAAAGGGCTACACCATGGATTATTGGACGAAGCTTGCCAAGGACATGGAGTCCATGGGAGCGGATTCCATATGCCTTAAGGACATGTCCGGAATCCTGACTCCTCAGGCTGCAGCTGAGATAATCCCTGTCTTGAAGAAGGCGGTAAAGATACCGGTACAGCTTCACAGCCACTGCACATCGGGTGTTGCGCTCATGTCATACATGAAGGCCATTGAGGCAGGCTGCGACATCGTGGACACCGCAATTTCTCCCTGGTCAATGGGTACGTCCCAGCCGGCAACGGAGGTCATCTGCAAGGCCTTCGAGGGTACAGAGTTCGATCCCGGTCTGGACCAGAACCTTCTCGCTGAGATCGCCGACTACTTCAGGCCACTCCAGGAGAAATACATCAAGGAGGGAAGGATAGACCCCAAGGTAATGGGAGTAAATATCAAGACTCTTCTGTATCAGGTGCCCGGCGGTATGCTTTCAAATCTCGTATCTCAGCTCAAGGATCAGAATGCATCCGACAAGTTCTACGACGTGCTTCAGGAAGTGCCCAACGTCAGAAATGACCTGGGGCAGCCGCCGCTCGTCACTCCCTCATCTCAGATAGTGGGAACCCAGGCGGTGCTCAACGTTCTCATGGGTGAAAGGTACAAGATCATCTCCAAGGAGACCAAGGCCATCCTGAAGGGAGAATACGGCAAGACAATCTTGCCCTTCAATGAGGAGGTCCAAAAGAAGGCTCTCGGAGACGAGGAGCCCATCACATGCAGACCTGCAGATCTTCTGAAGCCCGAACTGGAGGACCTGAGAGAGAAGGTGAAGGCATATTCCATCCAGGAAGAGGATGTTTTGAGCTATGCACTGTTCCCGGAAGTGGCCACTGAATTCTTCAGGAAGAGGGACGCAAGGCTCCACGGACTTGACCCCGATCTTCTGGATAAGGAAAATAAAGCTTATCCGGTGTAGATTTAGAGGTCTGCCTTGTGATATAATCATTATTCGGAACACATATTTTGAACTAAGAAGGTAATCAAAATGACAGAGAAGAATTATTACATAGACGATACGGTCCAGGTAGGTGAAGGAACCTTCATAGGACCGGGATGCGTCATCAAGGGAAACACGGTGATCGGCAAGAACTGCGTTCTGGACCAGAACTGCAGGATCGAGGACAGCATCATCGGCGACAACGTCAAGATCATGAGCTCATATATTCTGAAGTCTGAAGTAGGGGACGAGACCGAGGTAGGTCCTTTTGCCTACATGAGGCCGGGTTCCAAAGTGGGCAAGAACTGCAAGGTCGGCGACTTCGTAGAAGTTAAGAATGCGGTCCTTGGTGACAATACCAAGGCATCTCACCTGACCTACATCGGCGACGCTGACCTGGGAAGAGGCATCAACCTGGGATGCGGAGTGGTCTTTGTAAACTACGATGGAACCAACAAGCATCGCTCCACCGTCGAGGATAACGCCTTTATCGGATGCAATTCCAATATAGTATCCCCTGTTCACGTGGGTGAGGGGAGCTATATAGCTGCAGGTTCCACAGTCACTGAGGACGTTGAGGCGGACTCCCTTTACATCGCGCGCTCCAGGGCTTACGTCAAGAAGAACTGGGTGGCTAAGAGAGGACTCTGGAAGGGTAAGTATCAGAAATAGATCTGATGCTCTCAATTATATTTTTTAATTATCGGTCTGGTTACAAGAAAGGCAAGGTAGATCAAATTGAACAGTCAGTCATTCACGGATTACAAGATCTTCACATGTAATTCAAATGTAGGTCTCGCTGAAGAGATCAGCGGCATCATGGGCAAGCCCCTGGGAAAAGCTACAGTAACGAAGTTCAGCGACGGTGAGATATCCGTGAATATCTGGGAGACGGTCAGAGGCGTTGACTGCTACATCATCCAGTCCACCTGCAACCCGGTAAACGACAACCTGATGGAACTTCTCATAATGATAGATGCCATGAAGAGGGCTTCCGCAGGAAGGATCAATGCGGTTATCCCGTATTACGGATATGCTCGTCAGGACAGAAAGGCTAAGGCCAGAGACCCCATCACATCGAAGCTTGTGGCGGATCTCATCGTTGCAGCAGGAGCTGACAGAGTCATCACCATGGATCTTCACGCCAACCAGATCCAGGGATATTTCAACATTCCCGTTGACCATCTTCTTGGAATGCCGATCCTGGCAGATTACTTCAAGAAGAAGGAACTTCCGGACATGTGCGTAGTCTCCCCCGACCATGGTTCAGTTACAAGAGCCAGATCAGTTGCTGAGCTCCTTAACTGCCCCATAGCCATCATCGACAAGAGACGTCCCGAACCCAACAAGTCCGAGATCATGAACATCATCGGTGATATCGAAGACAAGAACTGCATCATAATCGACGATATGATCGATACTGCGGGAACCATCTGTAACGCAGCCAAGGCCATCAAGGATCTTGGCGCAAAGAGCGTTTACGCAGGTGCTACACACGCTGTACTTTCCGGACCTGCCATCGAGAGGATCGAGAACTCTGTATTCGAGGAGATGGTGCTTCTGAACACCATTCCGCTTCCCGATGAGAAGAAGCTTGATAACATGACGGTGCTTTCCGTTGCGCCTCTGTTCGCAGAAGCCATGACAAGAGTTCACACTAACGGATCAGTATCCGCTCTGTTTGACTAAGTAATTTGAAAGTTTTGATTCATGCTCCCGCAGGACCTGCGGGAGCGTGAGCATATATTGAGATGTATATAATCGTTGGCCTGGGAAACCCGGGCAAAAAATACGAGCTCACTCGTCATAATATGGGCTTCCTTGCTCTGGACCTGATCGCCGATAAGTACGGGATCGACATAGGCAAGCTTAAATTCAGAGCTCTTCTGGGGGAAGGCAGGATCGGAGACGAGAAGGTGATCCTGGTGAAGCCTCAGACATACATGAACCTGTCAGGAGAAGCCGTGAGAGAGGTGATGAACTTCTACAAGGTCCCCATGGATCACATGATCGTGATCTATGACGACATTGACCTTCCCGAGGGAGTCATCAGGATCAGGGCATCCGGATCATCCGGGACCCACAACGGCATGAGAAACGTGATCTACTGCTTAGGAGATCAGGGCTTTCCCAGGATCAGAGTGGGAATAGGCGGCAATGACCATGGTGACCTGATCAATTATGTTACAGGCAGGATCACCGAAAAGGAGGCGGATCCCCTTTGGGACGCCCTGAACAGGGCGGCCGAAGCTGCCTGCGATACAGTGATAAACGGCGTGGCCCATGCCATGCAGGAGTATAATATCAAACCGAGAAGGCTCAAGAAGCTTTCCGAAGAGGAAGAACAGGCGAAATGATAAATTACGCCGGGCTAAGCGACAGCCGCGTTTCTCCCTACCTTGCGGATCTGATAAGGGATAGAGGCCAGGCCTTGGTCATCGTGTCCTCAGATCAGAGAGCAAAAGATCTGGCCCAGGATCTTAATTTCTTCCTTCCGGGAAGGGATATCCGGACTCTCTATGGTGAGGATGGGTTCTTCACCGGGGCGGAAGCAGAGAACCGCGACGTCATCATCAACAGAACAAGAGTGCTTCAGGCGCTGTCAGGAGGGGTACCCCTCGTGGTGGTAGCGCCTGTTTCGTCTGCCATAAAAAAGCTCCCGCCTCACGACGAATACAGGATTAAGAATCTCACCTTCCGGGTAGGGGAGGAGTACAGCTTCAGCAGTATCGCAGCTATGCTTACGGACCTGGGATACGAAAGATATCCACTGGTGGAAGGCACCGGCCAGTTCAGCATAAGAGGCGGCATCGCAGATGTTTTCCCACCGGACATGGATGATCCCGTGAGGATAGAGTTCTTCGGGGACGAGGTGGATTCCATCAGGACCTTCGACAGCCAGAGCCAGCGCTCCCTCGATAACCTGAGAACGGTCACCATCTGCCCAGCAGAGGAGCTTACCGGGGACGCGGATTTTTTGAGGGATGGAGTCGCAAGGCTAAAGAAAGAGTATTTGAAGCGCGCCAAGGAAGTCGAGAGGACCGAAGAGGACCCCGACATGGCGGCAGTGCTTTCTGATAAGATAAGACAAACCGCGGATGAGGTGGCAGAGAGGATCCTGGAGAAGAGAGAGACTTCTGTTCTCAGACATTATCTTCAGTATTTCTACCCCCATCCGGAATACATTTGGGACTATATGGAGCCGGGAAGCCTCATTGCATTGGATGATCCGGACAGGTCTTTTGATGCGCTGGAGCTTACGGACAGAGAGAAGGCTTCGGACTTTACCTTGAATCTGGAGAGGGGCACTGCGGTCCCAAGAGACAGGGAGTCCCTTTCAGGAACGGAAGATCTTCTTAAGCTCATGAAGGAACGGGACCTTACGGTGTTCACTCCTTTCCCCAAGAGGGTAAAGGGGATCGAGAAGTTCGATCAGGTCTACGACATACGTTCCCGCCAGCCTCTGAGCTTCGAGGGGAAGATGTCCGTCCTTTCATCGGAGATCGCATCCTATCTTAAGAGGGGATACACGGTAAACCTGGTATCCGCCTCCGAAGAAAGGCTGGCAAACCTGAGAGAGTTCGCCGAAAGAGAGGATCTTAAGGGCATCAACTTTATAAACGGAAGCCTCACCAGGGGCATCGAATTGAGCTCCGACAGGAAGGTGTGGCTGACGGATACGGATATCTTCGGCCGTTCCAGAAAGGGCAAAAAACGCAAGTCCCGGTCCAGGACTCAGATGCTGAACTCCTTCTCAGGCCTTTCCATCGGCGACTACGTGGTCCATGAGAACCACGGTATCGGCAGGTTCGACGGGATCCACAAGCTCAAGGTGGAGGGCGAGATCAAGGACTACATCAAGATCCGCTACCTTGGAAAAGACCTGCTCTACGTACCGGTGGAGCAGATGGACCTGGTCCAGAAATACATAGGAAACGAAGAGGGAGAGCCCAGGATAAACAAGCTATCGGGAGGTGAATGGAAGGCCACCAAGCAGAAGGCCAGGGCAGCCATCGCCGTAATGGCGCAGGATCTCATCGAGCTCTACGCCAGAAGACAGGTGAAACCCGGATTTGCTTTCCCAAAGGACACACCGTGGCAGAGAGAGTTCGAGGATGATTTCCCCTACGAGGAGACCGACGATCAGCTCAAGGCTACGGAAGAGATCAAGCACGATATGGAGAGCCCCCTTAGCATGGACAGGCTCCTTCTGGGGGACGTGGGCTTCGGAAAGACCGAAGTGGCTGCCAGAGCAATCTTCAAGTGCCTCACAGCGGGCAAGCAGGCGGTCATGCTGGTGCCCACCACCATACTTGCGAACCAGCATTACTATACACTCAAGGAAAGATTCGAGAAGTATCCCTTCAAGGTGGAGGTGCTGTCCAGATTCAGATCCCAGGCTCAGCAGAAGGATACTGTGGAGAAGCTGGCAAGAGGAGAAGTGGATCTGGTTATAGGAACTCACAGACTGCTGTCCAAGGATGTCAGGTTCAAGGACCTGGGACTTCTGGTGGTGGACGAAGAGCAGCGCTTCGGCGTGGACCACAAGGAGGCCATCAAAAAACTCAAGGCCAATGTGGACGTGCTGACCCTTTCTGCCACACCCATACCGAGGACCCTCAATATGTCTCTTACGGGAATAAAGGACGTAAGCTTCATAGAGGAGCCCCCCGAGGAAAGATATCCGGTCCAGACCTATGTAATGGAAGAGGATGACAGTGTGGTAAGAGAGGTCATCCAGCGAGAGATAGGCCGCGGCGGGCAAGTGTTTTGCGTATACAATAGGGTGAGAGGCCTCTCCAGAGTGGCGGATAAGATCAGAGAACTTGTGCCCGAGGCCAGAGTGCTCACCGCCCACGGTCAGATGGGTGAAAACGCCCTGGAGGACGTGATGATGCAGTTCATCGATCACGACGCGGACGTCCTGGTGTCCACTACTATCATTGAATCCGGCCTGGATATCCAGAACGCCAACACCATGGTGATCCTGGATTCAGAAAGGTATGGACTTTCCCAGCTCTATCAGATGAGGGGCAGGGTAGGCAGGTCCGCAAGGCTGGCCTATTGCTATCTCATGTATAAGAAGGACAAGTCCCTTACCGAGGCTCAGGAAAAGAGGCTCAAGGCTATAAGGGAGTTCACAGAGTTCGGTGCAGGGTTCAAGGTGGCCATGAAAGACCTGGAGATCAGGGGCGCCGGAAATATGCTGGGAACCGCCCAGTCCGGACACATCGCAAGCATCGGCTACGAGCTTTACTGCAAGATGGTGGATAATGCGGTGAGGGCGCTGAAGGGTGAGATCGTCACCGACGACAGGGAAGAATCCACAATGGAGTTCCCCGTATCCGCCTACATACCCGATACATATATATCTGATGAGAACCTGAAGCTGGAGATGTACAAGAAGATATCCGGAGTCACATCCAGAGAGGATATAGAGGATCTTTCAGACGAATTCACAGACCGCTTCGGCGACATTCCAAGACAGACCCAGGATCTCATGAAGATCGCATACATCAGGTATCTCTCTGAGATCATGGGCATAGAGAAGATAAGAGTGGACAAGAACGATCCGCAGGATCTGAAGCTTTCGCCCATGGCCCTGAAGAAACTTGGCTCCGCAAAAAATATCAGGAAGTACATCCTGGAGTTCAGGGATGTGAATGCCATCACTCCTTTCGGCATCCTCAATGCAAAGGACAAGTTCAGGGAGAAGTTTTTTGCGAACATGGGGACCAGACCTTTCATCCGCCTGAGAACGGAGATCGGTACTGACTTGGACAGCGTGACCCAGCTTCTGGAAATACTCGTGGAAAACAAGAAGACCCTATGATATAATCGATATGATAAAATTGCGGTGAGTGTGGCATTTGTTGCCAATGGAGTAAATATGCTTTTTAAAGACGTTACGATCCTCAACGAGGATCTGGAAGTGGAAGAGCACAGATACGTAGGTATCAAGGGCTCGAAGATAGATTACATCGGCCAGGCGGAGCCTGAACAGGATTACGGCAGAGCGGTGGACGGCAGGGGCCGCCTCCTGATGCCGGGATTCTTCAACGCTCACGGGCATTCTCCCATGAGTCTGCTTCGTGGGTATGGGGAGAACATGCTGCTTCAGGACTGGCTCAACAAAAAGATCTTTCCCTTTGAGGACAAGCTGAACGGCAGGGCGGTATACTGGGGCACTCTTCTCAATATGGCCGAGGGCCTGAAGTTCGGAATAGTATCTCATTCTGACATGTATTTCTTTGTGGATGATATGGTGGAAGCCGTGGTCACCGCGGGATGCAAGGCCAATATCTCAAGAGCCATAGCTCAGTTCGATGACACTGATCCCTGGCAGACCACAAGATTCAAGGAGGTCAGGAGGACCTTCAACTCATATAACGGGATCGAGAACGGCAGGATCAAGATAGACGCAGGCATCCATGGCGAGTATACTGCGACACCCGTTGCCGTAAGAGCCATCTCTGAATTCGCAGTTGAGAACGATCTTATCATGCACATTCATATTTCAGAGTCGAAACGTGAGCATGAAGAATGCAAGTTGAGGCATGGCAAGACTCCGGTGCAGTTTTTCAAGGAGATGGGTACTTTCGACACCAAAGTGCTGGCGGCACACTGCGTCTGGCTGGAGGATGAGGACATACAGATCCTAAAAGACAACGGCGCAAGCATTGCCGTAAACACCGCATCCAACATGAAACTGGCTTCGGGTTCAGCCGATGTCCCCAGATTCCTTAAGGAAGGCATCAACGTGGCCATAGGCACGGATTCTGTGGCATCCAACAACTCCCTTAACTTCTTCGAGGAGATGAAGCTTTTTGCCCTGCTTCCCAAGCTGACATCAGGAGATCCCACAGTGGTAACTCCTAAGGAGACCATTTATGCGGCCACCAGGGGAGGGGCCATCGCCCAGGGAAGACTGAACTCAGGCCTCCTTAAGGAGGGCTATTACGCAGACCTGATTCTTCTTGATATTTCAGGGCCGAATATGTATCCCGTCCACGACATGCTCACCAATCTGGTGTATTCCATGTCAGGCTCAGACGTCAAAATGACCATGGCGGACGGAGTGGTCCTCTATGAAAACGGGGAATACAGGGACATAGATGTTGAAAAGACCGCTTACGAGGTAAAAACATCAGTAGAATATATACTCGGGCAGCTTTAGACCCGTACAGATCCAGATCGATATGCAAGAGAAACAGAACAGCTTTTTAAAAGGGGCGGCCATACTTGGCATCGCCGGAATAATAGTTAAGGTAATGGGAGTGTTCTTCCGTATCCCTCTGACCAACTGGATAGGTGCGGAGGGCATGTCCTATTACAGTTCCGTATACCCCATATACAGTTTTTTCCTCCTCATATCTCTGGCAGGCATACCTGTTGCCATATCCAGAATGATATCAGAGAGGACTTCAGTTAAGAACTACGCCGGGGCACAGAAGGTCTTCAACGTCTCCGTAGGAGTCATGGCGGTCATCGGAGGCGTCTCCATGGCCATCGTATTCTTCGGGGCGGACTTCATCGACAGCTCCCTTCTTAAGAACCCCGGCACAAAACATGCCCTTCAGGCCATAGCTCCGTCTCTGTTCCTGGTGCCCGTCATGGGTGCCTACAGAGGATATTTCCAGGGCAGACAGAACATGAACCCGACTGCCGTGTCACAGATCATAGAGCAGCTGTTCAGGGTAGTCATGGGACTTGCCCTGAGCTACTATCTGATCAGGGCAGGTGTAGGATATGACAAAATATCCGCCAGCGCCATATTCGGCGGAACGGCGGGAGCTGCCGCAGGACTGGCTGTAGCGGTCATCATATATCTTCTCAACAGAAGGGTGATCTTCAGGCAGATCGCAAGGCACAGATCTCTGGCGGTGGTAGAGCCCTGGCAGGACATCGTAAAGGAGATACTCATCATCTCCATACCCATCACCATCGGCGCCTGCATCTATCCAATGGTAAACGCCATAGACTCGATGATAGTAATGAGAAGACTGCAGGCTGTAGGATTCACCCTTACAGAATCCAGGGTGCTATTCGGCAAGCTGGGCGGATACTGCGCATCCCTGGTTGGAATGCCCCAGGTGCTCACCCAGGCCATAGTAATGAGCCTGGTGCCTGCCATCGCTGCAGGATACAAGGTCAAGGATTACGAGGGGGTAAGGGAGAACATGAAGTTCTCCATGAGAGCCACCATGCTCATGGCTTTCCCCTGCACGGTGGGGATGGTCGCACTGGCTTATCCCATACTTCTTCTGCTCTATCCCATGCAGGCTGAAGAGGTGAAGAGCACAGCCCTGGTCTTTGCCATCATGTCCATAACCAACGTCTTTGAGGGACCGCTGGTAACCCTTACGGGTATCCTCCAGGGTATCAATAAGCAGATGCTTCCCGTGAAGAACATGGCCATAGGCGCCGTGTTCAAGGTGTTGCTCACCTTCCTTCTGGTAGGAATCAGGCCCATCAACGTCAACGGAGCTTCAGTGGGGACCATAGTGTTTTGCGCCTTAGGATCATATCTCTGCATGAGGGATCTCAAGAAGACATTCCCGGTGGAGTTCGATGTGAAGGACACCTACGTGAAGCCTTTCCTTGCGTCTCTGGTCATGGGAGTGTGCGCAAGGCTGTCATACATGGTTTTGATGATGATCCTCGGTAAGAACTCGATCTGCTGCCTTCTGGCCATATTGATAGGCGTGGCTGTATACGCGGTGGCAGTATTCGCGTTCAAAGCCATCACTCTGGACGAACTGAGAAAGCTCCCCAAGGGAGATAAGCTTGCAAGGATCGCAGGCAAGTTTGTGAGAGGGTAGAGCATTAGTCAAAAAAAGAAGGAGTGCCCCGGGGCTTACTCCGTAAAGAAGTTGCTTTGAGGTTGCAATCACCGACTCAAAAGAATATGAAATCGGCGTGACCGTTTCGGTCACGCCGTTTTTATCTGCCGGGTACGGATTTTGGGGGTGCAAAATCCGATGCTCGCTTCCCCTGTGGACTTGTGTTGTGCGGCAGGATCGCATTATGCCAGAGCAAGCAATCGAGCCTTTTCCTTCTTTGCAGAAGACACGGACGAGTCCGTCTCTTCGGTGAGCCCCCACTCGTTTTCCAGCAGGTCGATGATCCTGTCATAGGTCTTCGCTGCATTGGCATAGTCGCCCATGATCTCATAGATATCTGCGATTCCCATGAGAGCGTCCTGAAATCTGGGACGTTTTGTGTCTGCGGCAAAGGCTCGCTCATAAATGTTGATGGCTTTTTTGTAGTCGGCCTTGGCGGCATAGTATTGCGCGGTTTCAAAAAGAACAGAGTCATTGTCCGGCTGCTCTGCCAGCAGGTCCTCCATAATCTGATCTCCGGCAGGCTCGTCAAAGCGGGCAAGCGCGATATAGGCTCGATAAACCCGCTTCATGACAGGGTGCGCTTTTTCCAAGGCACAAAAGCGTTCCAGCCAACGCTCCGCTTCGTCGGTCCTGTGGTCGGCAATCAGATTATCCAACAGGTACATATAAGGCAATGCGGCGTCAGGATTGGCCTCCGCCAGCTCTCGATAGAAATTGACTGCCTTGGTGTGGTTTGCCATATTCCAATCCCATACGGCATGGTTGTCCGTTTTGTTCAGGATCCATTGACAGCCCTTTTCATTCGGTGCGCGGCGGATCGCTTCCTTTGCGTAACGGGTTGCCTTCTGCGCTTCCGCGTTCATGCGGTGCCAGTAGAGATAGGCGATCAGCTCAGTAGCCCGCTTCTGATTCTTTGCGTCACTCAGTTCTGCCTGCAGAAAGCTCTCAAACTCACGAAAAATGTCTGCCGGCAGCTCATCTTCCGCATCCATTCGGTTCTCGATTCGGTTAAGACGTTGCTCCGTTGTCAGGTCAAACAGGTCATCAATGCTGACACCGAAGACCTCTGCCAGAAGAGGAAGCGTGGTGATGTCAGGCATTGCTACTGCATTTTCCCACTTGGACACAGATTGTGCACCGATACCCAGTTTCTCTGCTAACTGCTCCTGGGTCAGACCAGCCTTGAACCGCAACTGCTTGATTTTCTTTCCCAGTTCCATATGTTGTTACCTCCTCAAAGAGTGTTGTTTTTTGATTGCAGCCTCATGATACAGCGGCGATCCGCTGAATGCAATAACGCAGGATGCAAGGTCTCTCGCCTGTTGGTGGAGTCAAAAAGACTTAAGGAGGCACTTCCTTACGAAGTGCCTCCTTTGGTTCTCCTTCTTTTTGTATGTTCGGCGTGAAGAGTTATTCTATTATCTCGTACATCAGAGCGGCGGTCTCTTTCCTGGCGGAATCGATTATATCGGTTACACGGGCCGTGAGACTGCCGTTTCCGAATTCGATGTGAATGATGTCTCCGACGCTTACTTCCGACCCTGCTTTGGCCACTTTTCCGTTTATGGAGACTCGCCCGGTGTCGCAGGCTTCCTTGGCGACGGAGCGTCTTTTGATGAGTCTTGAGTTCTTGAGATACTTGTCTATTCTCATTAGGATCTCCTTATTTTGTGTTCATTAAATTGATTTGTATTTGCATTATACCATAACTTGAAAGGGGTATCAATGGCCCGGAAACCCGATGAAATGGGGCTTCCGGGAGGGCGAAAAAAATATTTAATTTTTTTTAAAAAACCCCCTTGACACATAAAGGGAATGGTGGTAATCTAATGAAGCTGTCGCGAAAAGACAGCCGCGCGTAAGGCGTGATTGAACCTTGAAAACTTCATAGTGTGAGAATTTTGTAAGTATATGAAACAATCAAACTAATCTGTCAAGATTATGCGATAGTTTCCGACAATTTCTAAAAA
>Ga0256405_10006503_pt1 | contig 18613 bp, 22 predicted proteins | sample RumenRJG_02DNA_FD_189096 | JGI IMG/M metagenome (GOLD analysis project Ga0256405, IMG submission 189096) | Bovine rumen microbial communities from Lethbridge, Alberta, Canada - RJG_02 | ecosystem: Host-associated > Mammals > Digestive system > Stomach > Rumen | place: Canada: Alberta... | reverse complement strand
CCTCCGTCAGCTTCTCCGGCACCGGAAGGCCGATCCTTCCGGCATTCTCCACGATGGAGATACCTTCATTGGCACAATAGAAAAATATGACGGCTGTGCGCAATACGCACCCGCTTCCTATCATGTGGACATCCAAAACATTGGCCACGCCTACGAAAGCCATGATGAAGACCTTCTGGGCGATGCCCTTGAAACCGATGGAACTGGAAAGGTTCCTCTCCTCGATGGCGCATAGGACACCTGTGATGTAGTCCGTGACGATAAAGGCCACCAGAGCATACATCAGCCTGTCAAAGCTGCCAAGATATTCCCCCAGAGCGGCTCCCGCTCCGGCAAACCAGTAACGAACGTCCAGAATGCTGTCCATACTCAAACTCCTCCTGTTCTTTTCCACTTCCTGAGATTGGGCATCCTGCGGATGCGGTAGTTGCCGTGGCTGCGAAGAATCTCGGTGGTTTTTCCGCTGTCCCACAGGTTCAGCCTTCCACCGTTCCCATAAAGGTATTTCCCTCTTCCAAGCGGGCAGACAGTAGTCCTGTTTCCCGGATTTCCCGCAAAGGAAAAGAGGAATTCATCCTTGGCATCATAGATGCTCAGAAGGCAGTCATTGCTGGATGACCATGCCTTGACAAAGGACGGCAGATTCCCTACGGTTGCATACATCCCGTCATGGACAGCCAGCCTGAAGCTGTTGTCCGGCGCATACTGTTTCTCCGTATTCGACCATCCTTCGCCGACAACCGCCCAGGGAAAGTAGCTGTAAGGATGCCATGACGTGGTATAGCCAAGGAACCATGTCTCCATATCCTTCCCGTCAAAGGCCAGCCATTCGTTGACCTCGCACCTTCCGATATTGCCATAGCCATACTTGTCAGCTCCTTCCATCTGGACAGCACACTCCACATGCTCGGACTGGATGCGGATATTATACAGGACTTGAAAATTCCCTTTGGCATCCACCGTGCCGCTCCATGTAAGGCAGTAAAAATCTGTAAGGCGGGTATCGGAATCTGCCTCAGCCCCATCTTCCGGATGCGTCACGGCTTCGGCTCTCGCCATCGTTTCCTCCACACAGGAGAGCGCATGGGGCAGGATATCGTATGTGGTGATGACCTCCCCATTGCGCTTCACACAGGCACCGCCAGGATTGCTGTAGTAGCGGTAGTCCGGTGCGGAATCCCAATCGCAGAAGATCTGCTGGTACTCCAATGTGTACAGGTTTCCCTGGCTGTCCATCTCGGCATCCATCGCGTCCTCATCCTGGATAAAAGCAAAACGGTTCCCCCGGTTCACCATCCAGCTGCAATCCTTCCCTTGCCCCAGGTCATGGAGCTTCCCCTTGTCATAATACAGATAGAAGGGATGGTTCCTGCCTTCCTGATACCAAGGACGGATTAGAGGAATACCGGAAACCATGCCGGAAGGGATATAGCTGCCACCGCCATCAGACTCATGGCCATAAATGCATTTCCCATCCGTCCAAACCCAGTCTCCCGGCAGGATGGTCTTATTGCCGATGCACCGCAGCCACTTCCCGTCAGCCATGGCTTTATTGCCATTGGCCTCGGTCGCTCTTGCCTTGTGCATACCATCACGCTCCCACAATAACCGCTGTCCCGGCCTGGGAAATCTGTACCCAGACGAAACTGCCTTCTTCCGTGTTGACATCCACGGCGGCCTTAAAAGGATAGCTCCTTGCGCCAATCCGCACCATGCCACCCTGGATAACGCCTCGCTTGGCTTTCTGCTCGGACTTCTTCCGGGCGTTTTTCATACCAATTCTGAGTGCATCGGCAAGCCTTTCCACACCATTCATCCATACCACCTCGTCATCTTTATGGTCTGCCGTAGTGTCCTTGGCGTAAGCTCCACATTATTGGAACAAAGGAAATACTCGTTTCCCTCGAAGCGAATCCGCTCCGTAAAATCCACAATATGATCTACATCCGGCACTCCATCACGGATATTGGACTGTATCTCCACCGTGACAGTCTCCTGCGTCTTTCGGTTCAGCCACTCGATCGCCCGAGTCAGCATCCAGAGATATCCCTCGCCCTTAACCGGGAACTCGGTATCGATGAGCGAGGTGAATGCAGGGACAGCCCCATCGGGGTTCACGCAGCTGAAATAGTGGGAGCCGAGACTCAGGTTAGACTGGTCGATGGTGAAGCGGGATGCCTTGCCTCCGGGCTTGCCCTGGGAAAGGGAACTTCCCTCCAGGGCACCGTCCACGTACACCATGGTGCTGTACCAGCCAAAGCCCAGCGGGGCATGATAGGTGATGCGCTCCGAGCCGTTTTCGTTACTCCAGTCCGTCCAATCATAGATGTTATGCTCCCTGCCATCATCCACCGGGTCTGTTTGGCGTTCCTGCTCCTTGAAGAGATAGACATCCCGATTCGTCTCGGCGTAGTAATAGCGGGTCTGGCTGGTGGAACCATCCTTGTTGTGCGTCCTTTTCTCCGAGAGATACTCCCCATCGTAGGTATACTCAGTGCACCCGTCCTCATTGGTCTCATAGGTCAGGTATCCGTCACGGTAGGTGCGGCTGATCTCACCAAGGGAAATCGTCCCCGTGAACGGTACCGGGTCCGTGTCCTCCTCATTATGGGCCTGGTTATCCCCATCCTCATTGTTGCTGCTGTGCCAGATGGAGCGCACCAGTTTCCGCTCGATGGTTGGACGAGAATGAGGCCAATCTGTTATGTCGATGACGGACTCCTCCCTGCCTCGCTGAATGATATGGAGGGTATCGCCACGGATGAACACGTTGATTTGCCGTTGGGGCAGCTTCGATGTCCAGCCAAAGAGGGACGCGATGAAGTCCTGATAGGTCATGCCGCTGTCCTGGTAATCCTGCGATGGAACGAAGTCGTCGCAGACCCGATGGAGGTTCAGCCCCAGGGCACGGGCAATTTCCTGTGCATAGCAGGACACATTGGCCTCCTCCACAAAAATGCGGATTGCCGTATAGAGCAGGGCATCCTTGCTGTACATCCCCTTGACGGTCTGAACCAGATTCCGCTGACTGGTTTCCTCCACGAGGAACTGGAAACGATAGTCCAGAATCTGCCCCTGCACAGCATCGTCGATATTCATGGGCTGCACCGTTTCTAACTGGAAGGTGTCAGAGAGAGTCAATTCGCCAAGGATCATGGAGAAGGAGCGGATGCCATGGTCATGGAAGTTCTGCGTGATGGGAGTGACAATACCAGATGCTCTGAGCCGTTTGGCCTTGGCTCTCACAGGCAAAGTGCGATTCACATACTCCAACACATACGGCACACGGATGGAAGTGTCCGATGAAACTTTTTCCTGCTTCACTATGGCTCTGAGCAAATCCGATTTTGCCGGAACACCCCGGCCTATCGCACGGAAGGTATCTCCGCTGGCAATGGCTCCGATTCCTGGCACCCGCCTGGTATCGGCAGCCAGCCGTTCCATCTTCCTGACCTTTCGCTGGGTTTTGCCATGCACCACGGCATAGCCTGCCCCCATAATCCGCTGGGTATCGGCATGAACTGTCACCCACACGCCACCAAGGGTTCGCTGTGTATCTGCCACGGCTATGTTTTCCCGCACCATCCTGCGAAGCATGTCTGCGCTCGCCCATGCGACAAAGGGAGACTGCACCTGCCGTTTCGTATCTGCAAGGACTGTATTGGATTGTGTGACCATGCGCTCGGCATCTGCCACTACATCATTGGGGATTGTTGTCCGGCGGTGGGTGTCAGCCGTCACGCATGCCATCCGATTTGCCGGGACATAGGCTGCCGCTATCATAGGCTTGATGGAGATTGTCCCCATCGGCACCCACGAGGCGCAAATCTGCGGTGTTATCTCCACCGTGCCAAGGGGCAACCACGAGATATAAGCCTCTGTAGGCTTGACGGATATTCTGCCCACTGGAATCCAGGATATGTATGCAGTTGGCTTGACGATCTCTCCCATGTTAAATCCCGGCTTTCCATCCCAGTTGCATTCCTGCCATCTCCGAAAGCATGATATCTGCATCGAAGCAATCTATCGCTCCTGCCGTGGTGCTTGTCCTGAGCGTCTTTGTGCCATGCTCCATTTGGATGCCGTTCGCCTTGGATATCCCCGTGAGCAAGGTCAATCCATCCGCTGTCCGATAGGCGGGCTTTCCCGCTACGGCTATCCCCGTTACCATGGATGCACCGCCGTAGCCCGCTATAAGCGATGCCACATCCACAGTGGAAAGTATCTGTTGTCCCGCCGATTCAGCCAGGTAACTTCCGTCCTCACGGCCGACCATATCCGTCACAGGAGAGCCGAGCGGAACAGCCGTGATGCGCTCCCGCAAGTCGAATGGTTCATCGGAAAGGATGATATTGGAAAGCGGCATCTGATTGGAAGTGCTGTGAACCACCAGTTGCTTGCATTCGTATTCATCCGAATCGTTGAACCACGGATTGTATTCCGTCTCGGAAAAAAGCTGCGTCCCGTTGAGGGCAGCGGTATATTCTCCGTCCCGTGCACTCCGGCTCCTGCCCTTGACGTAAAAGGAAACGGTGTTGATGGCATCATACTTTATGCTGGAATCGTCACTGTAACAGGTCTTGGAACCGGCTCTTTGCCCATTGATGATTACACTGAAACGGTAACAGGTGCTGCTGTCACGAAGAATCCGCACACCGTGAAAGCCGCTGGTGTTATAGCAACCCACATCCACGGTACTGTCCTCTTCCGTGTTGCTGCCGGGAAAGGGAATATAGACATCGAATCTGCCATAAATCTTGAGCAGCCTATCTGACAGCACCACTCCGGCAGTTGCGTCCGGCTGATAGAGTGCCACACCATTGAGGGGATTGTACAGACTGCTCTCGATGGTTACCCCGCCATCCACATCCAAGAATTCTGCATAGCCCGGATTGATATATCTCATGAGCCAACACCTGCCTTCCATCCAAATTGGTAATCCGCAAGGGCAGACAGCTTCATGGACACGGCGCGGCTGTCAAGCACTCCGGCATCTGCGGAGGAGTTTACCTGCCTTGTGCCGTATTCCGTCAGCGTATCGCCAACCTTTTCCAATGCTGTCAGCATAGACAGTCCCTCTGCCGTCCGATAGGCAGGGTTGCCAATCACGGCAATTCCCCGGATGTCGGAATCTGCACCGTAGTCGGCTATGAGAGAGGCTGTGTCCACGGTCTGGAGGATGGTCTGCCCGTCTGCTCCGGCGATGTAGTTCCCGTTCTTCCCTGCCGTCATGGTGGTTTCCGTAGCGCTAACGGGCAGAATAACCACCTGTTCCCTTTTATGGATTTCGGCATCGGACAGGATGAGATTGGAGATTGCGCCATAAGCATTGCTGACATAGACGGCCAGTGTCGGTGATGTGGCAAAATCGATGGCATAGGAAAACGTGTCTGCCGATACGCCATTGGAATAAATCTCGATAAACCCATCCGATCCAGACTTGACGTGAAACCAAAAGGTGTTTATCGCATCGGGCTTGATATTCAACGCCTCAGGGCTCGATGTGTATGCCCTGGATGTCATGCTGGAATTGCCGTTGTAGTAACGCATAAAGTACATGGTATCGCCGATCTTTTCAAATCCGATACCGTTTTTGGTATAGCCGTTGGCTCTGACCATAGCGATGGTTATCGAGAAACTGTTATCACCATTGGGAAGATACACATCGAATTTTCCGTATAACTCCGCGAGAGATTCCATCATGGCAATTCCCTTATCCACCGTCGGCTGATAGAATGACACTCCAGTTTTGCTGTGCGGGTCATCCGTAATGGTCGTGCCGCCATCCACATCAAGAAGATTGGCATAGCCGGGATTGATATACTTGAACGACATAGCGCACCTCCTACATCGAAGCCACTACAAGCCCCTCGGCCTGGACATCCACGGAGGTGTCGTTCTGCGGATTCTCGTCCGTGCTGCTTATGGCCTTGAGCCAGAAGATGGTATTGGCCTCGCCCACACCCTCCAAGACAATCGTATCCTGCCAAGAGGCAGATGAGAGAGCGGCTTCGGCATCGGCATAATCTTCATCGGCGGCTGCCTTCCACTTCGCCATGTTCGTGCCGACAAAACGGATGGTGGTTTTGCCATCAATGCAATATCCTGCATCGCAGCGCACCGCGCATTTGACGGCCTTGGCCTCGGCCTTGCTGGCATCCAGGGTGACGGAGATAGGCGAGAGTTCCGTGCCAGAGGATGCCTCCGTGCCGTCCGTCCTTCCTGCTGTGGGATTCCCGTAATAGATGTGAAGCTGATCTGCCATTTTCATACCCTCCAAAATTCCAATGTAGCTTTGACTGCCTTGGGGAAATGGGGAACATACTGGTAAGACTTGACCACCACACGCATATTCTCCCAGACCACTCCCGCCTCATCGGAAATGTTCACGGGAGTCCTGCTGTCCCAATAGCCCTTGATGGTTTCCCAACTGCCAGAAAGCACCGTGATAGTGCAGGAAACCTTATCGCCCTCGGCAACATGTCCGTAATCCTGAACTGCCACACCGCCCACAATCTCAATCTGCTGCTGCCGGTCATCCGGAACAATCTCCCAGTTCTCGACCTCCAGTGTCCTTGCATCACCAATCTGAATATGAATTGTCCCCACCTCCCAGGGCGTTCTCTACGGCGGGCGTGATGCGGTCAGCCACCTGGTCGGCCAGCATCCGCATCCCTTCGTTGTCCTGCGTCACGGCGTTCTCAATATTGACCTCAACGGTCACCTGGCGATTGTCGGTGATTTGGTTTTGACTGCCGCCAATGCCGTCCTGAGATACGGGAGCCGAGCCGAGCTTGTCCATCTGCTGACGGATGCCCTTCAGTTCCGAGTTCATGCTCCCCATAACCTCGTCGTAGCTGTATTCCTTGCCGTCCACGCTCATGCGGAAATTCTGCCGCATCTCTTCCTGCTCACGGGCAATAGCCTCCGGGTCACGGAAGTTGGGCAGGAGATTCTCGATCATGGATTTCCGGGCTTGCTGGAAACCTTCCAGCTGCTCCGGCGTCATGCGAAGATCATCCATCGTGAAGCCGTGCGCCTGTTTGTAGTAATCTGCCAGCCCTCGCTCCCCGCCTTGAAGATATGCCTGGTATTCCTCCTTCTGGGATTGGAGGATCTGGAGTGCGGCGTTGCGTTTGGCATCGAGTTTTTCCTTCTCTGCCCAGCGCGTCGCCTGGACTTCATCCAGCCCTTTTTGAATCCATGCATGTTTCTCCCTCTCGATATCGTCCAGGCGGTTCTGAAGTTCCGTTTTCCATACGGAATTGATTTTTGATGCAACCTCATTTTCCCAGGTTTCCATAACCCTGGCCTTGCTTGCCTCTGCCCATTCGGCAGCGCTGACCCCGTCCAGCCCCTTCTGGCGATAGGCTTGGGCTTCGCGGTCGATATTGGCCAGCTGGTTCTGAAGTTCCGTCCGATAAACAGCCTGAGTGCTGTCCACCACGTTCCTTTGAAAATCCTCATAGACTTTCGCCTGCCTCGCTATCTTGTACTCGTCCAGCAGATCGACATCCGCACCCTTTGCCTTGAACTGCTCTACCTCCCGATTGATGGCATGAAGAGAGTTTTCCAGTTCATTGTGGGTAAGGTCATAGAGACTGTCGGTGAGCTGCTGGTTGGCCTTGGATGACTCCTCAGTCGCTTTGGCGGCTTCCTTTTCCGCATCGGCGCGTTTCCTGGCAGCAGAAGCATTCTCGAACTGTGCCTGTCTGTTCTTCTCCGCTTCCATGGCGGCCGTTTTCTCGGCCTCGGCCTTCTCCTGGAGTGCCTTCTGCTCATCCAGATAAGCCTTGTACTCATCCCCGTACATCCTGTCCAGGATGGCTCCGCCGATAAAGGGAATCGGTATAAGGGGCGCTGCCGCCGGATGGTTCTCCTCCAGCCACTTGTTGGCCTTCGCATGCTCTGATACTGCGTGGAGCTGCTCCCCGATAAAGACCAGGAGTTCTGCCACGGTCTTAAGTGCCGAGCCCCAGCCTTTGACGGCATCCGCAATGGTGTCTTTGTTGTCCTGGACAACCTGCACCATTTCCCGGAAGGAATCCGTGACACTGGGCATGAGCTCCGTAGCGAGTGGCAAAAGAGCCGCCCCGAAGGCCGACTTGAGTTGTTCCATCTCCATTTCCATCGTTTTCCATTGGAGCCATGTCCTGTGGCTTTCTTCCGGATTCAGAAGGCCTGTGGTCTTGACGCTGGCGGCGACCTGCATCAAATCATCATACTGCTCCAGAAGCGGAATCAATGCCGCGCCCCTTGCGCCGAGGACTTCTGCGGTATATGCTTCCTCCTGCCCCATCTCCATGGCATACTGGTAACCCTTGGCAAGCTGGGACAACTGCTCATTGAGGGGCAGGAGGTTTCCGGCCTGGTCCTGCAAGGAAATGCCGAACCGTTCCATGGCCTTGGTGGTTTCGTTGCCGGACTCCCCGGCAAGCTCCACCTGCTTGTCAAGTCTTGCAATCAACGGGACAACACTCATCACGTCCATGCCCGCCAGCTGGAAGGTGCGGCTCAGCTGTCCCGCCTCAGCCGCCGATGCATGGAGCCTCTTGGTAAGCCGATAGAAATTTTCCCCGGCCTCCATGGCACCCTTCGTGATGGAAAACAGCCCTGCCCCGGTGGAAAGAACAGCCATTGCCGCCGCAGCCTTGACGGAGAGCGTGGAGAAGCCACTGGTAAGGCTGGAAATTCCTCCACGGGCCCTGGCAAGCCCCGCCGTAAGCATTGTGCCGAAAGTTCCTGCCCTGGCAGTTGTCTGCGTGATTGTCCCACCGAGAGCCTTCATCTCGGCATTGATCTTTCGGACTTCAGCCTCGGTCTGGGCCACAATCCTCTGCTGCTTCAGGAGATTGGTTTCTGCCCGGTGCGCCGCGTCGCTGTCCTTGCCGGAGGCCTTTTGGGCATCCCGAAGGACGGCGGCGAGGATTTCTTCCTTCTTCCGCTGGATATCCAACTGCTGATTGATGGCCTGATGCTTAACCTTGAGTTTATCAAGCTCCGTGCCGACACCCTCCAGTTTGGCGAGGTCAACGTCCATCTTCAGCTTGATCTGGTTGGCCTTGCTCCCCAAACGAGCCACGGCCTGGGATACGGTTTTTCCCGCTGTGTCGAAGTCTAACTGGAGGCGGGCAATGTCCAAGCCAAGGCTGATATACAGTTCGTCAATCTGCTGACCGCGCTTTGCCATCTATGCCCACCTCACATAACATCATCAATGTATTTCTTGGATTTCTCGTCATCCATCAGAGCCACAACCACAAGCTGGTCGAGAAGAAAGGCTATCTCATGCTCGTCAATCTCCCACATTGTCCAGCCATAGGCTTGTTGGAGCCGCTCATAATAGAGCAGGATATTCTGGTACGGGGACAGATTTACTCCGTCCCCGCTTCTGCGTTTGGGAGCTTCACCAGTTTGGCAAAGGTTTGGGATTGCAGCCAACGGAATAACTCCCTCGTGAATGGGACGACCTCGCAGATTTCCAGGGCATCCTCCACAGTCTCCTTGGTCACCTCAGGCTTGCCAAAGGCGAGAACAATGAGGTCAATGTGGGCATCGAGGAAATCGTCGATGGGCATCTGCCCCTTGTCCTGGTCGAAGAAAGCAAGAAACTCCCGCCAGACCTTCATCTTGGGGGATGCGGGTCTGACTACCTTGCCGCCTATAATCAGCTGAGGATTAACGGGAACAGGGTTTTCATCGTGTATGCTATTCAAGAAAATTCACCCCTATCAAATTTTGTCTTTATCAGAACGACATCTGGCTTTATAATATTTTTGTTTACCTATTGTTTTGATGCAAAGGAGTGCCTCGATGTCTTATTTCTATGTGTTTGTCGGTGGTGGAATAGGTGCTGTTTGCCGATATGCCGCCACAACAACCATCGGTGCCAGGTTTGGGATGTTTTTCCCATTTGGCACATTATTTGTCAATATTGTGGGAAGTTTTCTCATAGGACTTATCCTTGGTTTACTTCTCCCCATGGCAAAATCACTTCATTTGCTCCCGGAATCCGTTCGCCTTATGCTAACTGTAGGATTTTTAGGTGGATTCACCACATTCTCATCATTTAGCATGGAAACTCTCACATTACTGCGAAACGGGAATATCCTTCTGGCTTTTTTTAATATCGGTGCAAATGTTATCTTGGGATTACTTGCGGCATGGTTGGGCTGGTATCTAACAACCTTTCTGAATAAATAACCGTCAGACATTGGCATACCAGTCGTTCGTGGTGTTGTCATATCCGCTCTCGGTATCCGCATATGTGTAGGAATTTCCATCCGACAGGCGATAGATGGCTTTTGCCGTAAGTGTCGGGGTCTGGTAGGAAATGTTCTGCTCCTTGGTGGAGCCTTTGACAGCAGGCTCGCTGAACAAAACTTTGAAGAACTTCAAGAACCTCACGCCGCCGTTCCTTTTGTCGCTCTGGAACATAACCCCAAAGTAAGGAGCCGCATCGTCCTTGTTTGCCATCATCTGGCCGTTCTCAAACGTATGCCCCAGGAGATATGCCACATATTCCAAGGGCAGGGCCGCCGTATCGAAGGTCAGCTCATAGGAGGCAGTATTCGATGCCGAGTCGATGGACTGCCCATCGGCGTAAAGGTCTGCGCTGCTGTTGGATGGCTTGATGTCCACGTTGCGGAGAATCTTCCCCAGGGAGATCGGCTCCTCGTAGGTCGTGCCCTCTGCCGTATCTGTGAGCATTTTCGCTACATGAAGTTTCTGGATGTTGATGAACTGGCCGCTTGCAAGGCGGCTTGCCGGTTTTGCCATTACAAATCAACCCCCGTTCCGATTTTGTAATCCACGCATAAAATAAACAAATCCTTCTCTGTGATTTCCACCGTCTGCCCGCGCATGAAGCCAAAGCGGAGCATGACCTTTTGAAGTGCCGAGTAAATCTCGCCGTAGTGTCCATCCCTGGTCAGGATGTGAATCCGCACCGTGACACGCCGCTCCATCTCTTCGCCATCGGCTACCAAAGCCGGGACATCGGAGATGATATTGTAGACGAGGATGGGATAGCTCCCGGCATCGGGGCTCTGCCCCGGATAAATACATCGGCCTTTCCTGTCCTTGACCAGCCTTGAGGTTAGTTCCCGCGAGGACATAAGAGCCGCATACACCTGTTCCTTGAGATTCATCTTTTTCGGATCGCCTCCCTGACAGCCTCCACAATCTTTTTCTTCACAGTCTCCCGCTTGGCATCCAAAGCGGGATACAGGAAAGGCTCATTGATTTTCGGGCTGAACTCCACAATCTTTCCGTAATACAATCCATCCCTGGCCTGGGCATCGGCTACAATGCGGTATTCCCTGCCGCCTTTTCTCTTCTCGGCATGGATGGAATCCCGGAGCGCACCCTTGACCACACGTCGGTCGGTTCCGTCATAGACGGGGCACCGTTCCCTGGCCTCCTTCATCACAATCTCCGCACCCTCGGCAAGGGCATCCTTGGCGGCACTTTCTGCCGCCTCGCCCAACTGCCGGAGGATGGTATCGACTGAGTCAAACCCTTTTGCCATCTTCCACCAGCTCCCTGACTTCCAGGACAAGATACTGCCGGTTGCACCGCATATCATAGGCAGGAGCCGATTGCACAAACTTCCGGCTGCGCCAACGGATGATGTCGGTGACCTCGATATCCTCCCGGTAACGGATGACAATGCGGTAGTTTACCTCCTCCACCTTCTCCGCATAACCGTCGGAGATTTTGGCGGCATAGGGGAGAATCTTTGCCCAGACGGTACAGACTTCTTCCTGCCCGGATTCGATGAGATTCCCTGCACCGTCCTCCGCAGTCACAGGACGCAGGATGGTGACCCTCTGCCTCAGTTCGTTGAGTGTGATGTACATGCATGTTCCTTCTCTCGCTAAAAATTCTTCTGCCAGGGGCTGATTTTTCTTCCCCGAAATGCAGGTATCCCCGTGAAAGGACGTGATACAGAATGCTTCAAACAGCCTTGTTGGAAAAGAACCGTCTCGTTTCGATGCATACCCTGAAGAGGATAACGAATCCTCAGCCGTGTTTTCTTTGTTCCAGGCTCGGCATAGCATACCGGAAGGAACGAAAGGACATCGATGCCTTCTGCCGGAAGTACAATTTCACATGCCAATGGAAAGATGGCCACATCCAGGTCAATGGACCAGTAGATTCCTGGCGAATCGTCTATTCCTTCCGAATGAGCCGCATCACCATCTACCACAAAAACAACACCTTCCACAAATGGCCTCGGCAGAAGGACTCCCCTTATGAGTACATTGAGGGATACCACAAACAAAATTGGCCGTTCCACTCGATTCTCTCCGCACTCCGCATGATGCTGGACCACCAGAAGGTGTATCTTCACCGGGGCCATCTCCCGCAGGGCATGCGGGAATATGTCAGGGAAATTCTTCCAGACAGCCAAAAGCCACCCCGCCCCGGCCTCTCAAGGAAAAGGCGGCAACGGGAAGCCCGCATCGCCAAACGATTCGAGCGGAGGCAGAAGGCCATCCGCGTCTTGCAGATCATCGAGGAATGGGAAAGACAATCCCCTAGAAGCCCTCTTTCCTTATGCCCATCAAAAGGGATCGGAGCGTGATGGTGAGTGCCTTATGGTCAGCCTCATCCCGGTGCTCGTAGAAATAGGCCAAAGCAAAGAGGACGGCAATCTTGGCAACGTCTCCAGAGGCCATGAATTCTTCCTCATCCATCCTCGCTACGTCCATGCACAGGTTTTCTGCCGCTTGGATGAGCTTTTGAACAATATCATCCTCGGCATCGGTGTCAATCCTCAGATATTCCTTGGCTTCAGCAAGGGTAACAATCAATAGAACCACCCCCAACTGCAAAAAGGGACACCAATGAAGATGTCCCCCTCTTTGCAGGAAAAAATATTCTTTATGTCGAAACCTGCAACACTACAATCACGAGCCGGAAGAACCGGATGCCCCCTTCTTCACCTGCATGACCTTGATGGACTCGGCAAGGGTGAGCTTGCCGTCCACCCTCTGGGTGGTCATGAAGCCAACCTGCCCCGTAGTGGCAAAGAGCTCGTTGAGCCGCTTGAAGGTGCGTCCCTGACGGTCAACCACCCAGTAGTAGGACATGTCGCCGAACAGCACAGCCTTGTTCCCTGCCGCCAGTTCCGGCACATAGGGCGAAGTGTAGATGGGACGGTTGAGGATGGTGTCTGGTGTCCCCGCCGTGAGCGCGGTCTGCCAGAGGTACTGGTCGTTCTTGTCCTTGAGCTTCCTGATGGCCTTCACCGTGGAATCGTTCATGATCCACACCGCGTTCCTGCGGTAAGGCGCCCGGAGGCTGTAGAACAGGTCGATGAGGGAGTCTGCCGTGATGGAAACACTGGGAAGCGTGACACCGACATCCGCGCCACCATCATCGGCAAGGATACCCGTGGGCTTCTTGACACCGTCCCCGGCAAAGAATGCCTCCTCTTCCTTTGCCCCCATGCGGCGGGCAAATTCCGTGGCGATGTAGCCGGGGATATCAAAAGCGGAATCGTTCAGGAGTTCATCCGACACCTTGATGAAGGTTCCCAGCTTGTAGGCGCTGACGCTCATCTGGCTGAACTTGTCATCCGACTCGGGAACCAGGGCGTTCTCGTCCATCCACTCCGCCGTGCCATGGCTGCTCACCACAGGGATGAGGCGGTCACCGCTGGAGGTCTGGAGTGTACGGGCGAGCTTGCGGAAGATGTTCTCCTCGGTCAGGGCATCCACCAGGGTATGCTCATACTCGTCCGGTACAAGGAAACCGCCGTCTGCATCCGTGCCAATCTGGAGCACGTTGAACACATCCGGCGTTACGGCATGGGAGCGAACCATGTCCCAAAAGGCTGCCTTGTATTCATCCGATGCCCGCCCCTGCCTGATGGCGGGAATCCCCTCCTCTGCAGCGGGCTTTGCCGTAAGCGGCTGGCTGGTGGGACGGCTCAGCTCGTTCTCAATCTCCTGCTGGCGCTCCAGCCGCTGGATTTCCTTGCCCAGGGCATCGATGTCCTGCTCCATGCGTGTATAGGTTGCATCATCCTCAGCCGTGAGGATGCCTTTCTCCGTCCGATGGGACTCCAGGAAATTCTTCGCGGCTTCCCATGCCTGGGCGCGCTTTGCACGAAGTTCGTTGATTGTAGTTGCCATAAAAAATTCCTCCTTCAGATATGGTTCCTGATAATGGAAAGACGCTCCATGAGTACATCCACACAGCGTCCCTGTGGCTTATCCTCCTCCGGCGCTGCAACAGATTCTTTCTGCGTCGCATCGCCGGAGGGACTGTCGACATTGGCTTCCTTGGCGGGAACATCCTGCCCCGGCACATCAACTTCATTTGCCAAATCCGGCAGTTTTCCATCCTTCTCGGCAAGGCCGCACACCTTTGCCAGTTTGTTGAAGATGGCATTGGAAACTTCCCTGCGGGAGAAAAGGACGGCATCGGCCGCAAAATCAGCATCCGTCTCCCCCTCCCGTGTCAGGACAGTGTCTGCAAAGCCAAGCTCCACTGCCTTGTGCGCGCTGATGTAGCTTTCAGATTCCATCAGGCGAGAGATTTTCGCCCGTGCCAGTCCGGTCTTGGCGACGTAGGCATTGATGATGGACTCCTTCACCTCGGCAAGCATCGCAATAGCTTTTTCCATCTCGTTATGGTCGCCCATGGCGATGGTAGCGGGATTATGGATCATGAGAAGGGAAGTAGCATACATCTGCACCTCATCCCCCGCCATGGCAATGACGCTGGCCGCCGATGCCGCCAAGCCGTCGATTCTCACCGTAACCTTTCCTGGATACTCCACCAGCATGGAGTAAATCTGCGCTGCCGCAAAACAATCCCCGCCGGGAGAGCAAATCTGCACGGTGATGTTCCCTTCCCCGGCATAGAGCTCCTCCCGGAATTCATGGGGTGTAATCTCATCCCCCAGCCAGCTGTCCTCAGCGATTACACCGTTGAGCATCAGCGTCCGTTCCCCTGTTTCCGGGCTTTCCTTGTTCCATGCCCAAAATTTTCTTGTCTTTGCCATCTGTGTTGTTCTCCTTTCCATTCCTCAAATATGCCAGGCCCGCATCCTCCAGCTTTGCCATGTTGCCGTTCACCAGATACAAGTCCCCGCCTTTTTCCTCCGGGATGCGGTCAAGGCTCTCCAGTTGACGGATATCGTTGGCGCTCATCCACCCGTTCTGCCTGCCGATGGCGTAGCCCTGCATCCTGCTCTGGTAGTCACCGCGCAGGAGTCCGTCCACATTGAACTTGATGGTGTACTCCTTCTTCTCTTTCGGCAGGAGCAAGGCCCTCGCCATGGCCTGCTCAAAACGGCAGATCCATGGGGCAAGGGTGTATTTCACATACTCCAGGGACTGATGCTCAATATTTGAGAAGGTTGCTTTTTCGAGGTCGCCGACCATGTGTGGCGGCACCCGGAAGATACGGGCGATTTCGTTTAGCTGGAACTTCCTGGTTTCAAGGAATTGCGCCTGTTCCGGCGGGATGCCGATAGGCGTGTACTTCATTCCCTCTTCCAGGATGCCGATGCGATGGGAGTTCCTTCCCCCGTAGGCAAGCTCCCAGCTTTCCCTTATCTTGGCGGGATCCTTGAGCGTCCCAGGATACTCCAGCACCGCACTTGGTGTGGCTCCGTTGGCGAAGAAGGATGCACCGTATTCCTCGCAGGCCAGAGCCATGCCGATGGCATTCTTTGCCATGGCAATCGGGGAATAGCCGATGATGCCGTCAAAGCCCAGCCCCGGAATATGCAGGACATCCGCAGGAGAGAGCAGCACGGTGGTTCCCTTCATGGTGGGAGCCTCATCCTTCATGCAAAGGTACTCGTAGCAAAGCCTGCCGCCTTTGTCCCTGTCCACGGTCATCCGGTTTGGCATCAGCGGGTAGAGCGCCACCACCTCGCCCTTGCCGTTGCGGATGATTTGTGAAAATGCGTTTCCCCACAGGAGGAGATGCGTCATCATCGTTTCCCGGAACACGAAGGATGTCATTTCCGGATTCGGCTCATCGTGCAGCAGGAAATACAGAGGATGCTCTACCGCTCTTTCCTTGCCGCCGTTTTCGCCGTAATGGAAGAGATGAAGCGGCAGTCCCGCAATAGACTCTGACAGGATACGGACACAGGCATACACCGCGGTCATCTGCATGGCAGATTTCTCATTGACGCTTTTTCCTGACGGGGTGCCGCCAAAAAAGAATCGGTAAGCACTTCCCGCCGTGCTGTTGGTGGGCTTGTCCCTCGAACGGAACAGCCAATCCAAAATTCCCATGTGAATCACGCTCCCTTGAATTTACCAACGGTAATGAAACCAGATGACGAAAGGATGAAAAACATGCTCAAAATCTACAACAACAAAATCGATCTGGACACGCTTGACCCCGTAAAGCGAGGCTTCCTGTTCTCTGCGGCAGATGATGCTACGCAAAACTTCGCTGACCAGGACAATCACGATGAGTTCACTGCATTGTCCCAGAAGGAATACAGCGAACTTTTCGGATATGAATTCACGCTGAACAACATAGATTCTGCTTCCGTAAAGAAACTCTTTGCTGTTGTAGACGAGTTCTGCATAGAATGCCTGAGCCGGAAACAATTCAAAATGCTCAAGTCTATGGACGATGCGGAAAAGATGGATTTCGGAATGAATCTGTACGATGCCCGGATGTATGACTCCGGCAACATGGACGGGATGTTTCTTGATGCAGTGGACAAGCTGAAGAAGCCTACCGGGATGCCGCTCATCTGCCAGAGCGTACATGACGATATCCGAATTATATTCAAATGATGCATCCAATACTGAAGCCTTAAGATGAAAGGGATTGTCACAAGCCCCCGACATATTATTGGAATGCGAAATGGAGGAACACGAAGATGATGAAGCCTGACGATGAAGTAATAACATTGGTAGCCAAAGAAGGCATTCCTGTTGGAACCTTTGGTATTGTAGCCGAGGTTGATGAGGATGGCATATGGGTCGATGTATATATTCCCGCTATCGCAGATGTCCCAGAAGACACGGTGTTATATTCCGAAAATGAACTGGAATTGCAATGATCTGGCATCATGGGCATCCCTGCCAATTTGAAGGAAATCAAGGTGACATCCCCACGCAAAAGCACCGCCCTTTCGAGCGGTGCCCCTGCCTTGCTTAGAATGTTTCGATGTAGGAAAGCCCCATCGTGTTAATCTCGCCGGTGAATTTTGCTGCCCTTGCAATTTCGTCTGCGGCCTTCAAAAGTTCCTCCGGCGTGGTGTTCCCGCCCATCCTGCAAATGCTTCCCGCGGCTTCGATGTCCAGCCAAATCTTGCGGTCTTCCCATCTGGTCTTTTCGCTGTTGTCCCTAGCGAAAATCTCAACCCTTGCAAAAGTGTTGTCGGTCTGTTCGCTCATCCAGCCGGCCGAGGTTTCCCTCATCTTGAATCCGTACTCGGCTGCCTTGCTCTCGATTACCCCGGCGATTTCTTTCTTGGTCATTTTGTTTTCCTCCCTTTTCCTTGTCTGTGGTTTTCCCTTTCGGTATGTGTATATTCGCTCTAAAGCCGGGATATAGCAAGGCCATAAGGGGAGATACACCGTGTATACAAGTTTCAGAACCAGAGGATTCCCCGGCTGTCATAGACACTTTCCGTGGCTGTGTTTCCGCAACGAACAGCACGGTCAAGCGCCATGATGAGGGCAATCGCCCCATCAATCTTCTCCGTGCTTTTGGCTTTGTCTGCCTTGATGTTCCCCGCTGGATCGGTGCGGATGAAGATGTTGTCCATATTCCACCGAAGGACGGGATGCCCGCCGTGGGCGATTCTCTGCTCCAGGGTGAGCTTCATCAGTTCCTTGGTCGGCGGCGACATAGACGAGAATCCCTGCCCGAAGGGAACAACCGTGAAGCCCATCCCCTCGAGGTTCTGCACCATCTGTACCGCTCCCCAGCGGTCAAAGGCAATCTCCCGGATGTTGAACCGCTCCCCCAGCCGCTCGATGAATTTCTCGATGTAACCATAATGCACCACGTTCCCCTCCGTAGTTTCGAGAAAGCCCTGCCTCTGCCACACATCATAGGGAACATGATCGCGGCGCACACGAAGGTCGATGTTGTCCTCGGGAATCCAGAAATAGGGCAGGACGGAATACTTGCCATCAGCATCCATCGGAGGAAACACCAGCACAAATGCCGTGATGTCCGTGGTGCTTGAAAGGTCAAGCCCGCCGTAGCACACCCGCCCTTCGAGTTCATCGGTATCGACACGGAAGGCGCAGGCATCCCATTTCGCCATCGGCATCCAACGGACACTCTGCTTCACCCATTGGTTCAGCCGGAGTTGCCGGAAAGAGTTCTCCTCGCCGGGATTCTGTTTGGCAGAGTCACAGGCGGCCTGGACCTTGTCGATGCCCACGGTAATTCCGAGGGAGGGATTTGCCTTCTTCCACACGGCAGGAGATGTCCAGTCCTCATCCTCCCGCGCTCCATAGATGACGGGATAGAAGGTCGAGTCAATCTTTCTCCCTTCCAAAATATCCAAAGCCTTTTGGTGTGTCTCGTAGCAAATGGAGTGCGTATCCGTCCCCGCCGTGGTGATGAGGAAATACAGCGGCTGCATACGAGCATCGCCGGAGCC
>Ga0256405_10006502_pt1 | contig 18615 bp, 18 predicted proteins | sample RumenRJG_02DNA_FD_189096 | JGI IMG/M metagenome (GOLD analysis project Ga0256405, IMG submission 189096) | Bovine rumen microbial communities from Lethbridge, Alberta, Canada - RJG_02 | ecosystem: Host-associated > Mammals > Digestive system > Stomach > Rumen | place: Canada: Alberta... | reverse complement strand
TCACGAAAGCCGAGGATGTATGGCACGGCGTTGAAAAATGTCTTTACGGGAATGGAAAAACGCTTCATTTCTCCAAATATGGGGATCTGCCATGCATCCGGGCAAAGCAGATCAATCGTGGCATTCCAATATCCATAAAGAATAATCAGTTACAGTTTAAACTCGGCAAATCTGTATTCGGAATACAGGTCAAAGACCGGTTCCAGACAGACGAAGTCAATGCCGTCCTTGATTACCTTGCACAGCCGGAAGTCATAGACAACAAGGCAGTAGAGACTCTTCAGGATGAAGCGTGCTGTATCAGTACGTACCGGCCATGCTACGCAACGCTCGTACCAAAACTTATCCGTGGAAAATACAGGGTATACCTGCATCTTGTCATCGAAGGGAAGGCAAAACCGAAATACGACAGTTCCGGCAATCCACGGCATAAATACGGCAGTGGCATCGTTGGTGCTGACATTGGCACACAGACGGTAGCCTATACTTCTGATACAGAGGCGGGGCTTAAGAACTTATCGGAAAGAGGCAACAGCATACAGACATCAGAGAGACTTGAAAGACTTTATTACCGCGCCATGGACAGGAGCAGACGCGCTACTAATCCACAGAACTATAATGATAATGGTACTGTTAAAAATGGTAAAAAGACTTGGAATTATTCCAATCACTATAAAAAACTGAAGGCAAAACATGCAGAACTCTGCCGCATAAATGCCATAAACAGGCAGCTTGCCATAAATGAGGATGTAAACCACCTGCGAAGTATTGGAGATATATTTGTAACGGAACCCAAAAATGCAGCCAGACTTATGAAACGGGCGAAAGAGACAACCGTTAATAACAAAGGAAGGATCAACAGAAAGAAACGTTTTGGAAAGTCGGTAAAGAACCGGTGTCCGGGCGGTTTCCAGACTGCCGTGGAAAATAAGTTCAAAACATCCGGCGGTACATACATAGAAGTACCCAATAATTACAGAGCAAGCCAGTATGATCACACGGCAGATGATTACATAAAAAAGAAACTGTCTGACAGGATGTATAAACTTACAGACGGGACACTGGTACAAAGGGACTGGTACTCTTCATTCCTGTTGTACTGCTACAATTACAAAACTAATGATATAGATAAAAAGAAATGTGCTGCAGAATTTAAAAAATGCTACAGCATGGAAAAGGATTTCATTGAATGGATTAAAAAACATAAAATCAAAGTACTAAACAGTGGAATTAAAATAGCATAACGAAAACGTAGTAGGGAGACTGACTATGCTTCCTTGCCAAATGGCAGAAATTTACCGAAAAACAACTAGCTTTCTTACATAATAATGTGGCCGTTGGGCTGCTTGGTAATAAAAGTTCTTACTCAAACAGACTTATACCTGTATTCCAAAGCCTATGAAAATATTCGTATGGTGCACGATTACAGGCTAAACTTGGCAGTAAGAACCCCACAGGCTTGCCTGTGGGAGTAGTCAGGGTATCACTGCATCTTGCACATATAGCACCACAGCATTTCTTCGATTGCGTTTTTCTTCGTAATCTCATATCCATCTTCAAGGAATCTTTCCTCAAGTTCCGCCACAATCTCATCTCCGAAATTTTCTGGAAGGATTTCGCTCTCCTTATATATTTCGTGAAGAAACTCCCGGATCTTTTCTTTCTTTGTATTGCGAGCATTTTTAACAGATTTAACGGATTTTCTAATTACAATCTCGCCCCCGACAATTTTAACTTTGGATAAGTCTAAATTGAAGGCTGGTGCAACAACAAAGTCGTAGTTCAGACCGTAGTTGCTGTCGACGTAGCCATTCGAGGAGGCATACGAGGAGACATACAACGCGCCGCTGCCGTCGGCAGTACCGAGCCACGCGCCGTAGCCGGTAGTCCAGAACGAACGGGCGTTTCCAGCTGCTGTCTTCAGTGCCTTCCAGTAATTTCCGGAACCAGGTTTGTACCATTCCCTAAAACCGGATTTTTCTTTGGGAATGAGGTACAATCCTTTCCCATAAGAAGCGGATGTATCCTCTACATCTTTAATGGCATCGTACAATGACTGAATCTTGTCATCATAACTGCTGATATCCTGCCCATCAATGGATTTGGAATAGTAATTGCCATTTCCAAATTGAGGCATTACAAAGCCTGGCCATGTACCGTGGGTTACACCATGGGACTGGATCACAGCTGTTCTTCCGTTGTTAACAATTTCACAGACTGTCCAGTCATACCAGGCAAATCTGTAAGTTTCGCCAGCCTCTAAGATTGCATAAGCGTTTTCATTGTTTAATTTTTTCATAGCCGTTTTCTCCCTTCGTTAATGAATTTTTATTTACATCCATTAATATGAGATGGGGAAATATTCCCCGTCGAATCAAGGATACTGGAAGGTTACACAAGTGTACCCTTCCTTTTTCTTCCCCTTATCCCCCCCCTGTCTTTCCGGACAGACAAGTAAGCTACACAAGGGAAAACAAGAAGTAAACAAGAATTTAAACAAGAAAAAGGCAAAACACAACCCATTCTTTAATACATCTCTTCGGACGGCTGATTTTCAAACAGCGCAATTACAGATATGTGCCAATCTTTGCTTCGTCGCCAGACAGAAAAATTGTCAGAACTGATAACTGCCACGGAAAAAATCCGTGGCAGTTTCTGATTAATTCTTTGCTGCAGTCTTCTCAATATACCGGTCCAGCCATTCTCCGATGTCGCGCGGGCTGTGAAGAGCCTCCCAGTCATCTTCATTAAAGTCGGCAAGCATCTCATAAATCGCTTCTCCCGCTTTCTTTTGTTCTGCGGTATCAAAACGGTCAACCATTCCCTGTACTGCACATAAAATTCCATCTGTTACCATTTGTTTTCTCTCCTTTCAAAAACGTTTTTGTTTTCATCTTCAATATGAAATAAAAAAAAGGCACAGTCAAAACCATGCCCTTCTTTTTTCTTCTTAATTCATGTATAAAACATTTCCGAAATACACTTTTGCATTTCCAACATTACGCATGAAGTAGTCCAATGTGTAAAAGGAGCCATTCCAGTACACGGCATCCCCATACGGGTCTTCGACCAGCTGCTTGATTTTGTAACCGTTGTCAATAAGATCGTCAACCGTCATGTCCGGTATCATATCCTTAAGGGTCTGCAGTCTTGGTGCAAAATACTTTCTTGCAATCTCTTGCGTAAGGAATGCATAAGAGATTTTTCCTTCATCCAGTTCTTCTGTACCGGTTGTTGCTCCATACGCTGCAAATCTCTGCACCAGATCTTTAACCAATGTTTCTGATTTCTCATCTGGCAGATTCTCGATATAATCAAACTGGTGGCCTGTAAGGTTATATAATTCTTCCTCTGACACACGCATTGATTCATTTTCATTCGTGTTAACCACATATAAATATCCTCTTGCCATAATTTCCTCTCTTTCTTCCCGCATTTTCGCAGGATATAAAACAGAGGTTTCCCGCGCACGGGAACCTCAAACCTTTAGTTCCCGGTGCGCCGGGCTGATATGTTAATCGAAAAATTCAAGAGTTTCTACTCTTGGACCGTCTGCATCGAGGCACAACCAGAAACATCCGTTATCTCTGGCCAGCTTCATACACTGAACCAGATCAGCAGGATAATTGTCCCATGTTTCTTCATTGTCTGGATCGCACGCAACAAACCATCCGTATCCCTGTTTCTCATATACAGAAGGCATCGGATCTTCTTCATTGTCATCAGTAGCCTGATCCAAAAGATCTTTGGTATCTGCGGATACATGACGAGAACTTATAGTAAGCATCTTGTCGATTTCCAGCTTCTGCAAATTTTTGGGCTTAATAATAATCTCATCGCCAACAATTTCAACTTTGGATAAATCGAGATTGAAAGCGGGGGCGACCACATAGTCGCCGTACTGATCGCCGCCGCTGCAGACGTTGCCACTCGAGTAGACACACCACGCGCTGTAGCCGTTGACAGTACCGAGCCACGCGTAGTCGCTGGCAGCCCCGAACGAACGGGCGTTTTCCGCTGCTTTTTTCAAAGCCTGCCAGTAATTTCCAGAGCCTGGCGCACCCCACTCCGTAAAACCGGCTTTTTCCTTGGAAATGAGGTATAAGCCTTTACCATAAGATGCAGATTTATCTTCTACATCCTTGATGGCGTCGTAAAGTTTTTTCGTCTTAACATCATAGGCACTGATATCATATCCATCAATGGAATATTTACTGTCAAATTCCGTCATTTTAAATCCTGGCCAAGCACCGTTGGTTACGCCACGCGACTGGATCACAGCAACATGACGGTCATTATTCACCTCACATGCTGTCCATTTATAACCGGCAAATTGGTATGTTTTTCCGAGTTCAACGGTAGAATTTTCTTTCCCATCTGTATCAGGAACTTCATCCGAATCCGGCTGTATCATCTTTTCACAAATTCTCTCGATTTTCCAGATTTCGTTTGCAGTGATGTAATCATCCGCATTGCAGATTTGGTTGATGGTCGTGCAATCATCTTCCCAGATAATTTCAACAACCCATTCATTGTCCTTGAGATGCTTCTCAAATTTGATTAGATAACTGTCGCCTTCGGGATCCTTAAGGATATCTTCTCCAAACCACATCTGGAATGTGTCAGAATCCAGCCAGTTTGTATAGTATGGCATAATTTTTCCGCGGAACATGATACCGAGTTTAAAATCGGTATGACAAAAGCCGATTTCATCTGATAAATAATCAGAAATCATATCATTATCTACCAATCCATTTGGAATAAGCATCCGTTCTGGGAGACCATTAAATACCTTCGCATCTCCATCCGTGTCCCATTTGATATCATATGCGCACAGGGCAGGCAGATCAGCCGGTTTGGAAACTGCAGTGTTCTCCTGGATCTTTACTTCTTCATTCATAATCATAAATTTTTCTCCTTTCGATGATTTTTGTTTCCATATAGGAATATGAAACAAAAGAATACATGCAAAGAAGTCCGCCTTTTAACAGAAGAAGCTGTTTGTGATCTTGTTGCACTGGTACGTCAGCCACTGCACGACAAATTTACTTTCCCCATCTGGTTCATCCTCAGGTTCCGGAAACCCCAGCTGTGCGCAGGCATTCTGCGCCTGTTTTAAGACAAAATCCTTACTGTACCTGTTTAATTCCGCATCCCCGGCAAGGTAATGGGATAACAGTGCGCGGATTAAGTCCTTCCCGTATTTTTCATGCAGGAACGGGTAATCCGCGTCCTGCTGTTTGCACAAAATTTCGATTGGGCGGTACAGGGACAGCGGCAGGTAAAAAGACAACCCGCATAGATCAATATGCATCTTTTCCTGACGGTGCCCGAGTGCGTCATCTGTATCCATCTTTATTTTTCTTATTTTCTGCTCAAAATCCGACTGTTTTTCACCGGTGATTCCAAGTTCATTCATAATATCTGCATTGTACTGCTGTCTGATCTGCAAATCTTCATCCTCCTTCTTCTTACTCTTTTAACAGAAATATGCGATGCCGTTTTGCAAACGGAAAAGACAGACCTGTTTAAACAAAAAAAAGAAGAACCCGAAGGTTCTTCTTAATTCTGACGGTGCCGGCATTAACAGCATACCGGTATCGTCAGTGCCTCACGCTGTGTCCAGCCATCCATGATCCGGCGGTGATATGTCTGGTACTTAATATGATAGTGCGCACACATCTCAACCATGCTATTGAATGGTCTGTTTCGATGATCAAGAACAGGAGCCTTGACCTGTCCTGCGGAGAAAGCACTATAAGTTACTTTCTTGCGTACAAATCCAGTGTCAACAAACTCGATGTCGATATCGTCCTTTGTACGAAAAGAAACAATTCTTGCTTCCTGTCCGCAACGCATGGTACGGATCTCCCCAAGGTAAACCCTGGTAGGACTAACCGTACCTGCGTTGAAGGAACGGAGATCGGTGGAACAGATCTCATCATTGGACAGCTTGACTTCGATGTTTGCATAGCCGCGGAAAGCAACAATTTCGCCTTCCAGACCACACTTCATCATTTTCTTCTGTCCAACGTATTTCTGCTCGTTCTCCATCCGTCTCTTGGACTTTTCCGGTTTGTTTACAGCAATAGAACCTTTTTTGAAAGCATCATAAGTCATATGCTCTCTGATGGTTTTACCCTCAAACCGAACGTCAATGTCCTTATTCCCACGGTAGGCGATGATTTCTGCCATTACCCCACAGTTCATCATCTTTTTCTCACCTACGCGTGTGCGAGGACGAGGACTTACGGAACCTTTTTTAAAGGAATCATAAGCCACTCTTGTTCTTTTGGCAGAGTTTTCAAATTCCACACTGATATTTGTACTCCGTGGGTAATCTGTGATCTCTGCGTCCATTCCGCAATGCATGGTACGGATTTCTCCGAGACGCATTGCTCTTTTTTCCTCATTAGAGAACTCGGCCAGTTTCTCCTTCTTAAAGTCAGAATATCTGACTCCGTGGCGGATATGTCCAGTTTCAAACCGGACATCCATGTCGTTGCAGCTGCGGTAGGCAATAATTTCTGCCATTAAACCGCAATGCATCATACGTGTTTCGAATTCTCTATTTTTAATTTCATTCTTCTTCATAATAATTTTTTCTCCCTTCGATATGTGAAATTGTTTATATCACAAATATGAAATAAAATTTTTGTTCTGCGCGGATATCCATCTTTTCTTATAATCAGCTTATGGAAAAATCTGTGAAAAATACCAGGCAAGCAAAGAACCGGAACAGACCGGCTGATCAGGCTGTATGAGTTTCTTTCGTGCTGCGAAGACAGCAACATCCTTAAATTGGTCGACAGTGGTACGTTCAACGATGTGATCCGCGGATACGCAGGACTCGCAGCACGCAAAGCTGGAATCGATAACGACAAGGGATCTTTTGAGATAGCAGTGAGATGACTCTTTTTCGAGAAGACAACCGGGAAGGTAATGGAAGAAGCGGAAGCAAGTGTGGAAGATGAGGAATACTGATGCACAAAAAAACGGAGGGGTAATCCTCCGTTTTCTCTTTCTACTTGCAGACTGTGTAATTGTCCAGCTGACTGTCATACACGTACACGCTGTCTGACAGGAAATCCTTCGGGTCCAGTGTTGCATTTACTTCGTGAACCATGTTGAGGGATTCTTTCGCCATCCCGTCAAGGTCTTCTTCATCCTTAGCCGGATAAATCAAAAGCTCATCCACACTGCTTGGCAGGATCAGGAGTTTCTTGCATTGATACGCACTGCACAGCTGCTTCATCAGCGACGGATACGCAAGCGTTGTCGCACCTGCTAAATGCTGCTTGTTTGTCAGAATGTAATATCCAACATCCGCAACCGGTGCGTCCAGTCTTTCTGACACAAAGGAAGCCAGTTTGATAACTTCCGGTGGAAAGAGCCGGGCTGTATTTGTTTCCGCTATGCTATATAACGCTTCTGGAGATACCCCCCATTTTTTCGCATGCTCATTGCGGATTACAATGTTTGCAGCCTGTCCCAGTTTACTCATGACATTATACTTAAAGATGACCACAAGATCACCTGTAATGTCAATGTACGGAACTTTTTCCAAAAGATCTTTATTATGTTCTCTGTTAATGAGAGTCATAATGATCCTTTCTTTTGCTTTTTCGAAGTCCGTGAACTGGCTTGTGTCGAAATCAGCTTTCGGCATATTTGCTTCAATAACTTCAAGAAACTGTTTAGCCAGCACTACTACCGGAACATCAAAGTCCTTCTCCGGGTCAAGGTATACCACCGGTGATATATTGACGGAAGAATCATGAACGGTTAATCCCGTCATCGACTTTCCGTTACGGTTTAAGCCATGGTAAATCTTTACTTTCTTACCAGACATCTCCTCCATTGCTGCCTTTACTTCCTCTGCTAATTTTTCTAAATTTCTCATGTTTCGTTCTCCTTTCAAAATAACAATTTTTTACATAGAGAATATGAAATGAAATTTTTGTACCAAGAGAAAGCAGACCAGAAATGGGTCAGATCTCGTACAGACTCTGTGTTCTCCTGTCGTAAAACTTGACTACCTTATTCGGATCCGACGTAAACATCACCACCTGGTTTAAATCACTGGCTGCCGACAGGTTCAGTTCCTTGATTGCGACCGGACGACCATTTGTCTTAAGCACGGTTGATACCGCTGCAAACAGTGCTTCCTTTGCATCCCCGCTTAACTCATCAAATGCACGCATCTCGTCTTTGCTTGAAAATGATACCTTGAATTCCTCCGCGTATGCCTCGATATTCCGGATAAAGAAGTTCCGGAGGTTCTTTACGATTGATGGCCGGAAGTTTTTACTGGATGACATGATGGAAAGTACCGTTGGAATCGAGAACGGTTTTCCATCACTCCCTTTTAAGCACATGATGTTGTCGAGCGCATTGCAGGTGTAGATGATCTCATGGATGTGCTGCCCTACTTCGTCTTTCACATACAGGATATTCGTGATGTTTTCCGGTGTGTTTTTTACGATATCCTTCTGTGCGGCACTGCTGATCTGCGCAAGTTTTCTTTCTTCTTCCTGGTTTTTCTCCCGATTCTCTGTTTTTGGCGCAATGATTTTCCAGAAATTGAAAAGAAGCGCTGCCACAAATGCATCCGACCGGTCTACCGTATCCTCTTTTTCATACTGCGTACAGTACATATAGACGAAGTTGGCGGTAGATATGATATGGTTGCACAGATCTCTGTCGGTCTTTTTTGTTGCATTCAGCCTTCTTGAAATTCTTTTATAGCTTTCATTTTCCAGAACTTCGTCCGGAATATCAAATATACGGATGTTGCTCATAATTTTATATTTCCTCCATTTCTCTTCTTTTAAAGAAATATGACAGTATCTTTTGTGAACGAAAAAAATGACAGTATACAAAAACGGGCGGCTGTAAGCAAAATCCATATGCTTAAAGCCACCCGTATGCAGGATTTCTTATTTTTTCTGCTAATCGCAAAGATCTTCGTACACTCTCTGGATCAGTTGGTTTTTGTTAATGGTTGCAAGGTATCCGAATTCAATGTTGCGCTCTCTGCACGCCACGATGAATTTTTCGTATGCCGTATGGTTCATGTGGTCGGTAAAGAAATACACCTTGTCCTTGTTTTCCAGCATTTTCCCATCCACCGTTTTAAACTCTTCCGTAAGAAGAAACGTCCATTTTGGAAAAATCCGACGCAGCTTGTTGTGCCAGTTGATATGCCCGCCGATGATGATGATATCTTTGTCCGCGATCGCTTTCTTCATGGACTCGATGTTGCCTTCCGATACTTCCGGATCGTTATCCTCAATTTTCATTTGGTAGACGAAATTCCGCAGGGCAACGAGTTCTGTCCTCTCATTTTCCCATGCCAGAAGCTGCTGTTCCATCTTCTGGCTTTCTTTGCTCTGTTCTCTGCACTGTTTCTGCAGGTCGTGGATCATTCTTTCCTGTTCGTTGATTTTCCTCTTTAATTCCTCATTCCCTACGGTACATTTTGCAATCTTCTTTACGGCTTCCTCTTCCGCCGCCTTTGGATTTTCCACAGCCTTCGCCTCCTCGGCAGGCTGTTTATTTCCCTTCTTTTTTGGCTCTGTGTAAAAATCGGGGCTGAATTTCTGTTGTGGATTATCCCAGTATCCGTCATCCCCAAGCAGTACATCAATCTCGCATTTTAAATCCTCCGTTGCGCCATACATTCCTTCCATGATCGTCCGGATTGCCGCAGCGTGCTGTATTTCTTCGAAGGAGAATTCCTTCCCCGGGAAAAATTCCCAAAGCGTATAAAGAGCCTGCGTTAGTTTTTGTGTAATTGCATCGAAATTATTGTCATCATCAAGATGAGCGAAAATATAATCTTCGTCAAGCCCAAATTCCCGCAATGTGCGTATGGCAAACTCCATGATTTTGCAGTATTCCCTGAAAGGATATTTCCGGCGTCGCTGGAGTTCCTGGTCAGACCACACATTCACCTGTATTGCACTTGCATGGTAAAGATCTTCGTTAAGTGGCTCGGGGTCCGTAATCTTTTCGTAATTACGTGTTTCTCTTTCCATGGACTCCTGGATAACGGCGGACAGACAGCTGCAGGTTTCGTCGTGCTTTATGTTCAAGAAATCAGCCATAAGCAGTATTCGCGAGCCCTTCTGATAGCCAGACCCGTTTTCGCACAGATCGTAAACGTCATACATGGATAGTTTCGAATACCGTTTGAGTTGATTGTATTCTTTCTTGAAATATGTTTTGTACAGATATATGATCAGCTTCCGGCAGTAGTCATCCCCAAGCTTTGCACCATTGTATATTGCACGGAACACCTTATGCTTGACCGCCTCATCCATCGTGTAAATGTCAAACTCATCAGAGCTATACCACCATGCCGCCATATATTTCTGCACCTTGTCAGAACAGTGTTTTAAAAAATGGTTGATAATCACGGGGAAGTCCTTGTATAAATCATTTGTCATGAAGGACTTTAAAAAGTAATACTCTACTCCGGATCTATCTGCATCCTCCCATTTTCCCGCTTTTTTCAATGCTTCTGCACGCTTCACAATTCTAATTGATCTTTCATTAATCTCATCTTCTTCGACATCTTCTGTGGTAATATTGGTACTTTTTAAAAGCTTCCCCATTAACTCATCGCTTACAAACATTTTTCTCTCCTCCCACTACTCATCCAGTTCCGGCACGTCATGGTGATCCATTCCACGGATCTCCGCAAGGCTTGAGCCTAGGGAAATAAGCGCCATATTTAAGTTTGTATCTGAAACATGCGGAGACATTGTTACCTCAAAAAGTTCCCTCTTTTGCAATTCAATGCCAGCCGCAAGGTCAATCGCTTTGTCATATAAGAGTCTTGCTCTTGTCACAAGTGGCATTGGTTTTTCTCCTTCTGACTGCATCCGGTAATCCAGATCAATGTTTTCCCATCTCATATCTTCCGGAATCTCTGTACTGACAAAAATCCGGTCACATGTTGTGCTGTGTGCAAAATATGCATACTTGTCCTCGCCGTCTTTTGCATACTTGATGATCTTTTTATCAAGTATAGACAGATGTTTATACTTAATCCCCTGTTTTCTTAACTGTTCTTCGAACTCCCCCGGCTCGCATTCCTGATATACCACTTCGACCCCGTAATGCTTAAATTGATACATATTCTCCTCTCTTCTGATCTCAAAAATTAATTTCCAAGAGAAACCAGCCTTTCGAACTTCAACCACCATTTAACAACCTGTTCAACCTCTGCGCTCATAAGCTCGCTTGCATCAGATGTGCCCGTGTAGATTTCCCACTCCGTTTGAAGATATTTTTCTTCCTGCAAGATCTGCAGCTTATTATCATCAATTACTTGTTGGACATCCTTAATCCATTCCTCTTTTGTCTGGTATCTTCTTTTTCCATCGCAATCGCAGAAATCTTCCCAGGAGAAAAAACTTTCATCCAAATTCATTGGGTTCCCTTCTGCGATTTCCTTTTTACAGTTTTCAATGTCAGTTCTCAAAGAAACAATCTCATTATATGCCCGTATGGTTTCTTTAAAACCATAGTCGTTCAAAAGAAAAACGCAGAAATCGCTCGGTGCCTGCAGCCCGATATCGTTGCACCACTGGGAGAGAAATTTTTTATCCAAAAGCATCTTATAAACATGCTCAGAAAAGAAATGGACAAGCTGATCCATGCTATATCCTTCCGTAATCAAATTTCTGCAGAGTTGCAAAGGGTTGTATACAAAAATTTCGTTGTCTGCATTTACACTACCGCATTCGTCCAAAACGATTTCAAGAAAATTACTGTCCATCTTTAATTCTCCATTAACTCTTTCTTTTTCTTACGGTACTTTTCCATATTGCCAAGGTACTCTTCCAGTCCCACAGCTTCCTCATCAGAAATATCAACCTTGTTCCCATCCAGATATATGGAATACCTTCCGGCTTTTCCGTAAACTTTTTCGTTCCAGTGTCCGTCCCGGATACATTCCGGTTTTTCTGGGAGAAGATCGGCAAGCTGTTTCTGTGCTTCCAGTTTCTTTTTGTTGTGCTTTCGGAACAGTTTCTGCTCGGAAAGCATTTCCTGGTACCGTTCCTTCTGGTTTTCCAGTTCCCGGTCGGAAATCTCTGCTTCCTTTGCGCCGATTGCAAAAGCTTTTTCCTTTTCCTCTTCCAGATGCTCGTATGGGACAACCTTAACCCATCCCATGTCCGGCTTGCGCATATAGGCCATCTGGCTGGCATCCACAGCTGTCCACCGGTATCCCAGTGCCTTGATCTCTTCCTTGTGCGGAAGGGTATCCCCGACGAAGGACAGACAGATCTGGATTTCGCCTTTTTCCGAGAGTGTATCCGCTACAGATCCGCCGATCAGAAAGCCAAGTTTTGCGTTCTCCTCCTGTTTCTGCTTTTTGTAGCACTCCGTGCAGAGACCGAATTCCTCGTAGTATTTGATTTTGCGTTCGCGTTCTTCTGATTTTCCAAAAAGCTGGACCGTTCCTTCGTGACCGCAGCTGTAAGTAATGTTGTATTTTGCCATAATTGTTTCTCCATCTTATTTTTAAGAACTATGCTTCGAATGTTTCTGTGTTATACTGCCAGCATACGGCTTTCTGGATTGTGGTATTGTAGTAAACGACACCAAATGTCGGGAGCTTGAGCGTTCTTGCACATTCATACAGGTAGTATTTTGTATCATTGGAAAGCGGTTCAATGAAATCGTATTCTGCCCGGTTCATGATGCAGGCATTCCTCATGTCTTGCGGAAGACGGTCATCTTCCGTATAGTACATATATTCTTCTTCGGTTTCTTTTTTCATGATATCCGCGATCACCCCACATGGGCCAACAGCAAATGCCGAGTTTCCATATTCCCGAAAAACTTCCTCCGGATCTTCCCCTTCCACTACCCGGCGGTAAAGCTGCGTATTTTCCTCGCAGTCGCAGAATGTGTCAGAGTGTAAATTAAGGAAATCCACGAATCCTTCCGGTGTTCCTTTTACCTCAAATCCATAACCGGCATACGTTGCAGGAAGGATCTCCACATCCACACCCGGCAATACTCCGCCAAAAATGTTCTCCAGTAATCTCAATGCTGCTGGGGAGTATTTCGTACTCACGATGGCTGTGTGTTGGATATAGGTTTCCTTTGTTCCAGCCGGTGCTTCGAATAACTTATCAATATCGTTGTCAACGATGATGACCTTATCCCCTTTGGTAAGAATATAGTACACATGGAATTCCGTATTGCACTCACAGTTGTTATACCGCCATTCGATGGAAACTGTTGTTTTCTCTTCTGCACCTTTTTCCTTGACATCCTCCGGGATGTCATCTCCGGTGTTTTCCTTCCCATTGGCTCTTACGATCTGCACTCCATCCCTCTGTATAAAGGAACGGAGCCTTTCAAGCATTTCTTCCATACTCGGGAAAAAGCTGATCCCGTCGGAGAAAGCAAAGAAATCGGAAATATCGCTTTCCAAGCTCCTGACTACCTCTTCAATACCAGGTGTCTCATATCCACAGGCATCCATCAGTTCGGAATAGCTCACGTTGTGCATATGACTTGCAAGCGTTTCCAGTGTCTTAATCTTCGGACGGGCAATTACATCCTCGTTTAACATCCGGTTGATGGTTGCCGGGGACATGCCGGCCTGCACAGCGAATTCCTTCTGAGTGCGGAGCCCGATTCCCTTTTTTAGCAATTCCCGGAATTTTTTCTGATTGAATTTCTTCTCTTCCATCTTTATTTCATCGGGTGGGAAACCCCGCCCGTTCTCCTTTCTCTCTTACATTTCCCATTTTAACTGTTTCTTGATGTAAAGGTCAACATGTTTGACAATACCGCGCTCGATTGCAGGAAGCATCTCTTCGATAACCTTTCTGCTTTCTTCTGAATCTTCCTTGTACCATCTGTGTGTTACGAAACTGTGGTTTTCGCCGTTTTTACCGACACATCCGATTACCGGACAGAGCCAGTGGTCGAGGGTGTATACGATGTTGCATACGGATGCGTTGGAAATCTTATCCGTAAAATTAATGTAACGCTTGTGGTTCTGCTTGACGTATTCTGCAACGAACCCCCTTAAGCTTTCATTGACTTTATGGCGGAGTTCTTCCAGCTTAAGCATTTCCGGATCGTCGCATGCGTAAGAATCCTCGGTTAATGTTTCATCGTAATCCTTATAGGTTCTGTATGCATCGAGTAAGAGATCAGCGTCAATGTGGTTCTCCCAGTGAGGTTTGTAAGAATGAATGCTTGTGATGAAATCATAAAGCGTATCCAGTGAGTCGTACGGCTCAAACGTCTGAAGAGAGACGGATGGAGTGGAATGCGTTCCGTTACTGATCAATCCATCCACCGTTCTCTGGATCGAATTCTTCTCGTTTATAATGATAATTTCCGGTATCCCAAGTTCCTGCAACCGCTTTAATTTTGCGATCTCCATGATCAAACCTTCGTACAGGAAGTTGATGTTGATCGGGGTATATCTTCCGCCATGTTCGCTCGTTTCATCCTTAAAATACCGGTATCTTACAGAAATCGGAAGTACCGGAAGGAAATGAAGAACCATGTACTGGCGGTCTTTGACATCTTCTTTCTTAAGAAGTTCTTCGATTGCTCCCGCACCCTGCATGGCAACAAAATCACTTTTCCCTGCGGCAACCATGTATTCCTTGATACTCAGCACCTGTTTATATGTGTACTCGGTTTCTTTCGGGTCAATGACTACCCATCCGTTGTAGTAAATTACCCGTTCAAGATCTTTGACTGGCATTTTAAGTTCTTTAGAAAGGATGGGCTTTCTCCCAAGGAAATACTGGATATTGACAACAGGACAAGGGAGTGTGATATGTCCCATGGTAAGACTCTCCTCTTTTTCTTCCCGCTCTTCTCCGGATAAGAACTCCCCGAAAATTTCCGGGTCAAGTGCTGAATGATGAATGCTTTCCGGTTTCTCATCGTTATACACGGTTGATACTTCTCCTTTGGAATTTGAAAGGATGTAATCGTCGTCAATGTCCATCATTGCGGATACTCTGTGGACATTTGTGTTGTACCATTTTCTTATCATGATGCTCCTCCTTGAATTGATTTGTAATTATCGTCTGTTTTATTTGTTACACTTATGATAACTCTAAATCAATTATTTGTCAACAGTATAATTGTCTTAATGTTTATTTTTATTATTTGCGATAATCATGCGATAATCGCCTTGAAGTAAAAAGATGAGATTAAAAAAGACACAGCCGGAGCCGTGCCTTAATATGGATTTACTGACAAACTTGGGAAATAGCGGTGTTAATCCTCTGACAAAATCCGCCCTGCGATCACTTGTTCTGCGAAATGAATCCACTCCTCATGTGTCTCTGCTCCGCAGGCTTCTTTCCACCCATCCAGCTTGTTTTCCGTAAGGGAAAAGTAAATGACGGGATCAAAGTCCTCAAATGGTGTAAGGCTGCCGTATTCAATGTTCGGAATTTCGCTTGGATCGTAAGTTTCTCCGCAGTTATTACATTCCACATAATCTCCATAGCCTTCCTCATAGGAGCCATGTTCGTAATACAGATGCTTGGAACCGCAGGCTGGACACCGGCATGGATGTTTCTTCTGTTCCTTTTTCAGATGCCTCTGTTTCTTACAGGCAATTTTCGCCAGTTTTAACGGCACGCTGCATACGCAGGCATATTTGTACGGGTTGTCATGTGATACACCAACGGACAACTAAAGTTGGCCGTGGCTTCTTTACGAGGCAAAGTACACCTCGATGGAACTACACAGGCAACGTGACATACGTTGCAAGTCCCTCTATCCCCTGTAACGGGGATTACGTTTATGCCGTCTCTTTATACGGCTGCTATACATTTTTAGGCTTTCCCCAGAGCATCCGGTATTCCATCCGGATGCTCTTTCTGTATGCATGTCTTACGATACTTCCGATACCGGATCTATGCGTCTTATGGTTGTAAGACTGTTTTACGGTACTCTTTGCCCCATGATACAGATCTCTGTACTCTACCGTCCGGATAGTCTGATACAGATAGGACATATCCTGTCCATCGTATGCATATGGATACTCCTTACGTATGATATTTCCTGCACCATTGATGTCTGCATTGATAAAGATACCATCCTTCGTACGGTACAAGCCTCGCTTGATCCGCTTGCCTGAAAAATCATATCTTATTCCATCACCATTGCCGTATGTCGGGATATCATCCAGATTCAGAAGACTTGCCTGTGAAGTATAGCTTTCTTCGCGGACTACGACGGGGATGTTTAACTTTGCTGCCGTATTTACCAAGATCTGTTCAAATCGACAGAACGGAATGGATACAAAGTTCTGGTTGTTACTGCATCCGATACTGATGTTCTGCTTCTGGTCTTTGTTATGGCCTATGACAATGACATCCACATGGTTTTCTTCTACATAGCGGCAGATATACCATGCTGTTTTATAAAAGAAGTCGCGCAGGAAATCATCTCTCTTCCGGCTTATGGCATCCAGACGGTGACTTGTTTTCTTTGAATGCATGCTGTCACTGCCTCTGGTAAGAGCTGGCAGAAGTTGCGCACGTTCCTTGTTAAACCACTGGTTCATTGACTTTACGGCTCTACCACGGATTAGGAACGGAGTCTGTCCAAAGTTTCCTGCAACTGCAACGAAGTTATCAATCCCGGTATCAACACCAAGGATACGTTTTGGATGTTCCGGTACAGCGGGAAGCTGCAGACCATCATCGAAGGTCACAAGAATACAGTACTTCCCATACTGTGGCTTTACCTCTGTTTTGACATACTTCATACCGGAATACAGGGATGCCCTGCCGATACACAAAGGCTTTCTGCAGTTCACAAAATTAAGGTATGCCATGCCTCCAATGAACATAAGCCTTGCAGTCTGGCTTGTAAACCATGCAGTCGTTCCCGGCATTTTTATATACCCCGGGAGATTTGGACGTGCCTTATACTTTTGTGGAGCAGCGACATAGTCTTTACATAACGCGAAGTAAGATTTCCAGGTCTTGACTGCTTTGCGGATGGCATTCTGGTTTACCTGACTGCTCATTCTTGCGTATATCGGATGACCGGTATGTTTAAAGATTGCATCCAGTGTTTCGTAAGACAGGAACCAGTGATCCGGTGTCGGATAGCTGAAATGTTTTACATACAGTTTTGAAGCTTTTACAGCACCGGACATGCCGCCGGTAACTCTGCACTTGTGAAGCTGTTTTTGCAAACGCTGGTCTGCCTCAGCGTTTGCTTTCTGGATACCGGTAAATACATAGTGCAGTACCTCTGTTTCATTAGCACTCCGCAGTTCCGGAGACTTCTTGATACCAGTCATTGTGTTACGGATGTAGAAGTTGGAAGCATTATACATACATCTGGCGTCTGTGGTGGTATCTGCCATGTAATCGCAGAGCACAGCATCTTTTTTATGTTTTGGACTGATTGTGATCTTCCAGGTGCGCATAATACTTTCCTCCTTTCCATAACAGTTGACTTAGATTTAAAAATAATGTTTGACTACATTATAATTATAGCATATATTAGAACTGAAATCTATATTGAGTTAAATTTATATTGAAGGTGAAAAAGTTTATGGATTACAAAAAGAAAGCACATTCGGTTTATCTTATGACATACCATATGGTGTTTGTAACAAAGTACAGAAAACCTGTTATAACAGATGAAATCGGGGATTTTATAAAAGATCTGTGCAGACAGATCTGTATTGATCACGGCGGAAAGCTGCTGTCAGCTGAAACAGACATGGATCACATCCACCTGCTGATATCCATGCCGCCACAGGAAAGACCGTCTGATCTGATCCGTGTGTTAAAAACACAGACATCGAAAAAAGTACATATGAATGAAACATTTGATCAGTATGTAAAACAGTATCTTTATGGGAATACATCTCTGTGGAGTCCATCGTATTTTATAGCAACAACAGGCGGTGCAACACTTGAAAAAGTAAAAGAGTATGTTGAATCACAGCGGACTGATGACCACAAAAGAAAGTACAAAAAGACAGGAAAGTACAAAAAAACGCATTCATCAGCGGACAATTAAGTTGGCCGCTGTTTTCTGCTTGGATTTCGATAAACTTCTTGATTTGCTCATATCCGATCCTTTCTCTCTTTTTCCATGGCACAGTAAAACATTTTTGTGTCAGTTCTTATTCCTTGTCGAAACCTTTTCCAAGTACATGTTCGCATGCCCGATATTTAGCATCACCTGAGTCATCAGCGAGCAGGTTTTCAACTTCATCACACACAGCAATGTACTGTTCTCTGGTAAACTGCCGGCTTGTGTAAGTGGCAACGTAATTTCTTCCGTTATCTTCTTTTATTGCTTCGAAGATCTGGCTTACCATCTCCGGATCAAGATGAAATGTTTCACCATCTCCCAGATGGAACAATATGCCGAATTTGGCTGATTTTCAGACTGATCGATGTGGTCACTTTCCTTGATGACGATTTCATCATCAGCAACCTCCACTTTGTTAAAGCTGTTATCCGGATAAGGCATATCGCGGAAATCCATTTTCACATCCGGCTTAATCAGAAGATGTCTTCCATCGCAGAGTGTTGTTTCCACTTCCCTGTTATCTGCAAAAATGACGTCCGG
>Ga0256405_10006501_pt1 | contig 18617 bp, 21 predicted proteins | sample RumenRJG_02DNA_FD_189096 | JGI IMG/M metagenome (GOLD analysis project Ga0256405, IMG submission 189096) | Bovine rumen microbial communities from Lethbridge, Alberta, Canada - RJG_02 | ecosystem: Host-associated > Mammals > Digestive system > Stomach > Rumen | place: Canada: Alberta... | reverse complement strand
GAAAGGTACAGAATAAAACTCCGGGGCGGAAGCCCCGGAAACAAAGAATCTGATGACAGGAAAATGAATGAGTTTGTGACAGCGAGTAAGAGCAGATCTGTGACAGCTCATGAGATTAGCAACAGCATTATTCTAATTACTATCCATTAAAGAAAAATGGTAGTGCAGAGAACGATATTCTAATTGAGTATAAAGACGTGCTTCTCATTGTAGAAGTAAAAGCAGGTACATTTGTATATACTCCTGCAATGACAGATTTTGAGGCGCACAAAAAGTCATTTAAGTCACTGGTAGAAAAAGCGGAAAATCAATGTATTCGTGTGAAACAGTATATTACTGATGGCGAGTACAATAAGAAAGTTTTTTATACAGATGACAGCTTAGAAATGGAAGCTTAGAACGAAAGAAAGTACCTCTGGAAACTCGGGTTATAAATGCTGCGGCGGTGGAGGAAATCAATAACCATTCGGATGACAACACAAAAATGCTTTGTGAGACTATCAATAACTTAGGAGATATTATAAAAGCTTCTGAGAAAAAGACATCACTAAAGCAGTATGATAGTATGTATAATGCACTTTTAGATACTGGAGGAGAAATATATGAAAAGGGTTGTATCCGCTTTAATATAAATTCGATAAACCGTGAAATATTGAGTTATGCTGATGAAGAAGAAATACAGTTTATGCGGGAACAATTAGGCGATAGGATATCTGGCAACGAGACTAGAGAAGAAATAATAACACTGTTTTGGGCAGAGACAAAAATGACCTTCCAGTCTGGGAAACGATTTGAAGTGATGCCTATTTTTCGGGATATAGTTAGAGATTCATGTCTCGCTTCAATATACACAGATCATGTTCCAAGCGTTGTTGACAGGGTCCATATGGCTCATTTCTATTGGGATGAATTCGATATATTTCATTTACAGGGCGAGCTTTATACATTGAGAATCCTCATGCATAATAGTATTCCGGCTGCATTTATGATGTTCTATAACTTCGGGGTACTTTCAGATGTGAATGACAGATTATACTACTTCGATAAAATCAGTCCTATTGTCAAAGCTCATTCTATTCAGATAATTGGACAGGGTATTGAAGGATACAATATAAAACTAGATATGGAAGATCTAGGGGAGGAATGGAAAGAACATACAGAGCGTACAGAATTCTGGATATCCCAGATGAATAAGGTTGCTGAAATTGAAAGGTTTTATCAGGTACATTTTGAACTTCCTGGAAAGGCGACAGAGGAAGAATACATATCGATAGATATCTTATCTGCTTCTATTCACAGGGGTTGTTGTAGGACACTTTCTGGTATTCCAAAAGAGGCGTTAGAAGAAGGGGATGAGGCAGTAATAGTAGATGAGACAGTATTAGTATTTGATAAAGAAGTATCAGTTGGATGCCCAGACTGTCTTATGGATGTTAATCTTTTTGGCTATGCTTTTAAACCTGTAGAAGAATACATAATTCCTTGTGAATTACATTGGCATGAGGATAAACAGTGTTTTGAGACTGCCGATGGAGGAATACCTACAGGGGTTGATTTTGTGAGAGTTGATCTACATAAGGATGTAATGATATGACCAAGGAACGGTTATAATTGGAAGCTACATAGTTTAGAAAAGCAATAGAAAAAGCAAGAGATTGCAGAGACTATTTGTATTTAAAACGTATATTTAGTTGGAAACGAGAGAGTATGGATGAAATAAAATCAATTATAGCAGGAGAAACTGAGGGAGTATTAACGGAGGCGTATAAAGACTTACTGAGTCCGTCGGTCAAACCAATTGGAACTATGCTAAGCCTTTTGCCAAGAACAATTAGACTTGCACTGGGGAAGTGGGAAAAATGGATTGTAAATGGCGAAGAAAGCCTGCAATTAACTGCACAGGCTCTTCGAGTAAAAGTTGAAAAAATACCAGAAGAAAAACAATGCGAACCGGAACCATATGTGGCAGTGCCTGCTATTCAACAGATAGCATATTGTTTTGATAGCGAAGTATTACGTGATATGTATGCTAATCTACTTGCATCTTCAATGAACACAGATAAAAAGTGGACAGTTCATCCAAGCTTTGTAGATGTTATAAAGCAGATTACGCCAGACGAAGCTAAACTGTTAAAAACTTTGCCAAGATCTTCGAAACTATTTATCCCACTTGTTGATTTGAAAGTATCCTTTGATAATAAGGTGGGAGAGAATATTATTGCAAGGAATATTGTTCAAGATTATCTGTATGATATTTGCGAATCGCCTGAGAATATGAGTAGTTATTTGGAGAATCTTGAGCGTCTTAAATTAATAAAAATTCCTGAGGATCAGTATATTGTTGATGATAGTCGTTACAGTAAGATAAACGAATCCGCAAGAGTGTTAAAACTTAAGGCTACGCCACTCCCTGAAGGGAATAAATATACAATAGGGAAAAAGCTGCTATATGTGACAGACTATGGTCTTTCTTTTATCAGATGTTGTATTGATGAATAACAGTATAAGGGACATTTCACTTAAAGCCGTTAAGCTGTCTGCGGATAATTGTTCATGTTGGGCGGAATGTCAGAAGCCCAGTATATTTATCTGTATGATATCGAGACAGGAAAGTACAAGGCATCCGGCGAGAAGGACGAAGTAGACGAAGCTGTTTAGGAGTATATCGATGGCGACAAGGCGCATCCGTTATCACATTATTTTTTATAGGGCGATCACCAGAGCTCGTATCGTCTGTGTCTGCCTATTTATTGAAAAATATTAATCAGATATAGACAAGATTGCTGGGTGAGGGTGATGAAGAGACGAAGAGTTTTACTGACAATCAGTATAATAGTGATAGTTGCTCTCCTGTGCATCCTGATCTGGAAGGCGGTCAGCGTCCTGAATTCTGTAAACGATGAATCTCTTAGATGGACGATTATCGGAGCTTTCGGAAGTTGGGCGGGGTCAATCTTTGGAGCAATCGCATTGATAATCTCTATTCTGGCGCTCTGGGAGCCACAGAAGGTAAAGCTCAAAGTCTCTGTTAACACATGGATGATGTTTACAGAGCTACCGGAGACTGGAAAAATAGATGCTTATATCATCACTGTTGAGAATGTTGGGATGAGGGCGGTGACCGTGAACAATGTCTATCTCAACTTTGGAAGAAGAAAAGGATTAGGTGACATCTTTGTTGGAATGCTGAACAGGGAATCTCTGTTACAGGCGTATACACCGACATTTCCGAAACGACTGGATCAAGGAGAGTCCTTTAGTTACTATCTTTTGAAGGAGAAGCTGGAAATCGCACTTGCTCATTATGAGGGAAAGACATCACGGGATACTCCATTTTACATCCGTGTTGACGAGGTCATACAGGGCAGTCGATATTATAAGACGAAATGGACGCTGGGAACATTCATTGGTCATTAGTGGAAAGATCATGACTCACGCTTTTGAAAGTTTACGGGTTAACGAGATAGACAAGTATGAGTAATGTGGTAATAGATTTATTCAAAAAAGGAGACGGGCTTTGCTGTTTGAAGGAAATATATAATCTTAGCGATAGCCAGATTACACGAATTGAAGATAGAGTGTTTGAATATGCAACTCCTCCAATGCCGATAAATGAAATCAATGAGCAGATTACATCACTGCAGTCCTGCTTTAAGAATTCCACAACTTTTGAAGCAAGGCCTGAAGCGTATGCAACGATCAAAAAAGATGTAATAATATCAGCTGATCGTTTAAGCATTGAAGTGATATGATTTTGTTAAAGTGCAAAACATTCTCAGGGTTGATGATGACGATAATGAAGAATCGGAGTATGAACCAGGGAAACAATGGGGGAGGCTGTCCAGGAAAGAGATATCTGTATCCTTCGCATGAGAGGATAGCTGTGTCAGCAGGTAATCGAAATACTCATATACATTCAGATTGTTTGCCTTGGCAGTTTCAATCAGGCTGTAGATGACTGTGCATGCCTGTGCACCGCGAGTGAAATACATGTTGTCCCAGTTCTTTCTCCCCAAAGTGAAGGGTCTTATGGCCTGCTCGGCAAGTTATTCATATATCAGTATAACTTGCTTACAATACTGTAGAGCCACTTGATGTTAGAAAGTTAGGGGATTAATTATAAACGAGGGTAAATCATGGCCGTTTTTTATATCAGAGGTGTGCAACAGACTGCCGAGCAAATTGCAAATCTTACTCAATATAAAATGTTTGATATAAACATTCATTGCATGAGAAAAAGCTTATTTAAGTACTACCCGAACACTGTTTTCGCTGATACAGATGGCAATAAGCGTAATTACTCGATAGAAGCTCTTCAGAATAATACAGTGTATTTATCTGCTCCCTCTAGTTTTGACGATCCATATGATTGCAATATATGTATCAACTGGAATGAGTTTGTGCGAAAGAGAATTCAATACTATGCATTCCTGTGTGGTGTTGACGTTAAACCGGAATGGGATTATGAGAAGACAACAAACAACTTGGCAATAAGGATATATGAGCATATGAAGGCAGGTGGGACAGTAGATACGTTGTTTGAACGATGTAAAGATAATCAGCTTGTTAATGTTCATCAGGAATACTTTCAATTGATGTTGAAGAAAGAGTTTCTTATTCCAGACGGAGAAAGTTATTATAGAGCTATTAATGCTGTAATCAATCAAGAGTACCAGGAAATCCAGCAAATGGCTAACCGTTTCAGAATATCCTGCTTTGCCGAAACTCCATATTCTATGCTGATGTGGTCACATTATTCCCATTATCATCAAGGATTCTGTGTTGAGTATGAAACCCCTGATTATTCAGATGAATGTGCTGATATATATCATAATCTATTTCCGGTAATATACTCGGATTCTAGAAAAGATTTAACAAATCTGAGCTTGACTTGGAGATCAACAGGTACTCTTTCGGATCAAGAGCTCTGGGATTTTTACAAGTATGGTTTGCTCTGCAAAAGCCTCGACTGGAAATATCAGAATGAGTGGAGATTGATTTCGTGTGACAATCTTCTTTCTGATAGTAACTATAATTGTAAATTCTTTAAGATAAAAAGAGTATATCTTGGGAACAAGATGCCAGCGGAAGAGAGAGTTAAGATTATTAGGATTTGCAAGGACAAGGGAATACCATACATGGGTGTGTCAATTGCGCCAGATCGCTTCTTGATGAGAGATTGTGGTATTCTTTGTGAAGACTGTGAAAAAGTTAAAGGACTATAATTTTAAAGCCTTTTAATGAAGGTAATTTCAATCGATAAATGCGGAAACCAGTGCCTGTTACTATGCAAATAGGTGCCTGTCACCGTGAACAATTTGTGAACAAAGAGAAGTAAAGTATCTGAAGAGCTACTGGTTTTGGAAAACATCTGCCAGTCACCATGAACATAGCAATCGTCTACAAACCGCTGAACGGAGCCGGCCTGAAACCTGTAACTAGAGTTCTCAAAGTGAGTGGCTTTACCAACATCACAGTGGTAGCAGAACAGGAACATCCGGAAAGCAATTTCCCGATACTCGATACTCGATACTGGTGCCTGTCACCGTGAACAGAGAAGCGGCTATAGTTGTGGTATACCGTGCGTAGAGAGGCTTAAGAACCATGATTTTAAGAGATGAAATACGTAACTTCCAAGTCACGACAGCCCTTCCCTCGGAATTGATAAAAACATCAAGAGAATACAAAGCACTTGCTGTTTTGAAGTATTCATTTCCTGATTGCTTCGATAAATTACATAAAGCAGAGGCTCCAGACTTACAGGATGATGACGGAAACCTTGCGGTTGAAGTTACATGGGGTGGATCTCCGCGAGATGAACTGATTTCCGGCGAGAGCCTTAAATATTCTCATGCCAAGACTGAAGCAGAAAAGGAAAGAAGCCTACAGAAAATCCGAAAGAATGGCGGAAATCGAGATGCTATTTCGACAAGCTATCCTGTGGGTACGTCTGAAGGTGATAAGAAAAACGTTATAGAAGTCTTTCAGAAAAAACTGAAAAAAGCAGATAATTATCGACGGACTTTTCAGCTTATAGGGCTGGCGATTATTATTGACATTCCATTGTTCTTCTTTGATGATCCTCAGTGGGGAAAATGGTTATCAGATATAAATGATGGCAGCTTTGATTTTGTGGCGCTTATTCATTGGTCTGGTGTGGACATATATGATTTCAAGACCGAGGAATACTCAAATCGAAGAATCGTTAGAGAAGATATGGATGCATTGAACCGACTTGGAAGAATGGCTGCTGAAGGGATCATTAAGGATGATGATCCGGTGTGGGAATGAATGGGGATGAAGACGATGAGGAGCGGGAGTGATCCTGCTAAAATGGTGTTCGAGGCCGGATTGAGAGTTAATTTTCTGGGAAGTTAAGAATAAGGTGTGGTTGGTCGAGCAATAGATCAGCAATATTAGGCGATTGACCAAAGCTGGATTGCGACTAAAAGACCAGCGAAGAGGACGGAAAGCACCAGCGTATAAAGAAACACTATTTCTCGTGGACTAATAAAGATTTTCAAGTAAACCAGATAGCGGAGGATCTATTGTTCTACAAAAAAGAGTTCGCAATGACACCTCATGGGGGTGTGTTCCTCAAAAATCCTACACAAGCAATTGCCTATGTTGAAGAAAAGATAAACGCGCTTCTCAAAACGCGGTATGATTATAACGCGCAGAGGGACCTAAAGTGCCAAATCTTTTCAGATTTTAAAGCAATCTACAAATATGACCTTGATAATGCTATCTTCCCGGAACCGTTTGGGACGTTTTCATCTGAAGAGGAAAAGGTTCAAGTTATAAAACTAAAGCTACTCTATGAGGACTTTCAGCTTTATCTTGGCGATATCTTTGTGAATTATCACTGCCAATTGGCGAAGACGAATCAGATTCCCACAATCGATACGTCGCCTTTTGTGATTGACTACAATGAACTGTTCGATACAGCATTAGCGGAATATATAAGAATATTACTTCGGATTCCTCACCCTGTACAGATACGAAGGAGAGACGAAAGCAAGGCCGAGTACTCGATGATAGAGTATCGTGGGATGGAGATAAGCCTGCCGACAGGACGTGTTCAGCGCCAGGAACACGCATGCGCAGCGACTTTTATCCTTCCATCTATGATTGAGCACAATCTTCTCATATATCTGGAAAACACAGTGATAGCAAAGTGGCTGGGAGGGGTGGTTGGAAAAACTCTTGATTCTGATGAGGCAACATTGTATCAGCTATTTATTGACATGAAAAAGACTGGTCACGGTATCATTGACGGCGATAAGAGGATGATCATGCAGAGAATTTGGGAGATGGGTGTTAAGTATGGTGTGTTTTCAGATGACCCGTCTATGAAGGATATGCTTTGTGGTCGAGATGGAAGCTTTAATACACTGGGCGTAATTTTGAAATCAAACTACGGAAGGGCACAGATCAGACCAGAATATCTGCAGATTCTCGACTATATGTTTGATAAGAAGATGCTGAACCTGAGGAACAGCATAGCACATGGAATCAGCACTACCTATGATTATTTATCCCTTGCCTTCGTTGGTGTGATGATTCAGATTGTATGGGACATTGGATCCAATGATGTAATTCTGGGGTATGAGTTTAGATGAAAGAAAGCTGTATTCGTTGTGGAAAAGAAACAGAATATGATGTTGACACTCCAGTGACCGAACGTTCTTGCTACATTCCTAAAATGGGTCAAATGTGTTTTGACTGTTTTTGTGAAGTTAATCACGTTCCCGTGATGCACGGTATCTATTCATTCAAACGCATTAAGACAGATCAGGCAATACCTGCATCCAGAGATGGAACCACAATCAATAGCGCAGGAAACGGCAAAACCACCGATGGAAATCTGGCAAAAATATTATGAGAACGGCGAGTACCTTCGTGCGGTGGAAAGCTACGGCGAGCAGAATTTCGACATGATAGATGGCCGAACAAACAATCGGCCAAAAGAATTGAAAACATCTGAACCTAACGTGGAGGTGAAGACAGCAGATGCTCCTAGTAAAGATGCGAACACAGATGAAAGAGCCGCTCAGAAGCAAGAGGTGCAAAGCAGAGACAGGGAGCAGTCCGTAACGTCGCCGGGAAAACGTAAACGACGATCTGTGTTGAAGCGCCTGCGGGAGAAGCAGGCAGAGAACATTGGGGCCTGACCCCATTAAGAGCGGTAAAAGATGCTGAAGAGAATGTGAATTTTCCGGTGTTAAAACACCGCCATTCCGGCGAAGCGGAAACCGCGAGTCCGGTCAATGGAAACCGTGAGTCCGGAGACACGGAAACCGCTTCGCGATATTTGTGTTTTTATAGGCTGCGTGCAGCCATGCTCCTTGTCAATCTATAGGTTTCAAACGGTTGTAGATTTTCCGCATCGATACCGCTTTTGTCGGGTCTGTATATTCGATATTGATGTCGTAGCCGTCATAGGTGATACGGTCAAGGATCGCTTCAGCCTCGGTGTTTGCACCTCCCAGCGCCTGATACCAACCCTCTTTAAGGACCTGTGAACAAAAAATGGTGGATGATTTCCGCCGCCGACGGTGGATCAGTTCCTTGATTGCGTGCAGGTCGTTGGCTTCGGGTGTCATGGCAAGCCATTCGTGATGATCAGGAGCTTTGGCTTAGCGTACGTCTGCAGTACTTTATCGTAACGTTTTTCATCCCAGGCAACGGTGCACTCCAGAAGGAAGTCGGACAGGCGGACGTACTTTACAGTGATGTATTGCTTCAGAGCCTCCATTGCAAGAGCGCAGGCCAGATAGGTCTTGCCGCTGCCGGTTGCACCAGTAATGAAAATGTTCAGGCTGTCCACGATGTATTCGCAGGTTGCCAGCTTCTGGATCATCCGCCGGTTCAGGTTCCTGCCGGAATGATAGTCGATGTTCATGACACTGGCTTCCGGCTGGTCAAGCGCAGCTGTCTTAACAAGGCGCTTCATCCGGTTATCCTGACGCTGGTTGTACTGTGCATCGACCAGCATGGCCAGACGGTCAGAAAACTCGATGTCCCGGTAAGAAGGATCTTGTTCCTGTAGGATATAAGCATCTGCCATGACTTTGAGCTTCATAGTAATCAGCTTATCAATGGTTGCATTATTCAGCATGGTCTTTACCTCCGTAGTATGCGGCACCACGGGTGATTCCGTACCTGCTCTGAGGAGCCGCGGTCAGATCCGCAGATGAGTGGTCAGCAGTTCTGGAATCTATCGTGCTCATGGCAGTCAGGATGTTTTTGACACTCTTGTAGCTCGGGCTTTTAGAAAACTGGCAGGCTTTGCAGCATGCTTCTTCGAGCCTCCCCGGAGAATAAGTGTCGGCCAGTTTGAGGAGTGATCTGCAAGTCAGATACGCTTGTTCCTCAACTGCTTTGGAGGTAAGGATTGCTTCAACGACTTTGTAAGTATTCGTCCCGATTGTGCGGGCCCATTGGCGGAACCTGTCACCGTTCCATTCCTGATAGTGCTGATGGTTTTCAGGCATGTGATCCGGTATGGTACTGTACTGCCCTCTACGGCCCCGCAAACGCTTATGGGAAGCGATCCGGTTCTGCTGGTAAAAAATCTCTATCACAGAATCCGTGACCCTGACATCGACTTCTTTCCCGATGAATCCGTATGGGCAAGAGTAGTGCATAAAGTCCACAGTTATGTGATAATTGAACTGGACTTTCGCCTTCTTCCAGGAAGCGAGTTCGTACGGGGTAGCCGGCAGTGGAGCCAGTAAAGGCAGTTCTTCGTCGCGGAAGAGTTCTGATCGGCTGCCCTCCTTTGCAGCAAAGGGACGGTTGTTATACTCCTCCAGCTTTTTACGGATCTCCCGGTTGGGAGATGTAAGGGAAAAGAACTGCTCGTTGCGGAGAGCGGCAATGATCCACGTAGAGATACGGGAGACTGAGCCCTCAGCTACCGGCTTATCCTTGTTATCAGAAATTACCGATAACAAGGATTATCGGCGAAAAAGTGTTATCGGCAATCTCAGTAGAAATACAACATTGACGCCATTAATCGCTCTTTTACAAAAGCATTTTCGCTGATAACGTTTTTATGTTCTCTCAATTGCTATTCTGGTTCTGACCGTAATTGTATTCGCGGCAGAAAGGAGTATTGAGATGAACAGAGTACAAGCAACCGTTAACAAAGTACTTGATCAACAAAAACTGCAGCTTGCCCCATCAACATACGTTGCGAGAAAAAACTACCTGTTACACCTGGCTACCCACGCAGAACAATCACAGATAGATGAACCCTGTCAGGAATTGTATGATTCCTATATTGCCAGGGCGTCAACACCTGAACTGCGATTTCAGTTATTACACGCCGTCCGGTTGGTAGACAAAGAAGCAGGATCAAAAGCATTCACACCGGAAGGGAAACTCTATAACGAGCCTGAGTTCCCTCCTCCTGATGAGTCAGAGAAGATATTTCAATCCATATCTTTCCCGATTGCTGATGGAAGCGTTGATACAGGACATCTGATTCACAGGGCAGAAAGTGAGATGGACTATCTTCAGCTTTCTTACTCGACCAGATGGCAGTATATGCAGGCTTGGAGGGAACTGTATATTTTCCTGTATCTCCGCGAAGATACCACTTTTAGCCGCGACAACTGTAATGCATTCATTGAGGATACAATTCGGAAACACCAGTCTGGCCTCCTGCATGGATGGAAACGTAAAATACGTCGTCGAGCCACACTCGTTTTGCTTGAGGTTGCCGATACAGGCAACTTTAAGTGGAAACTGTTTCTCTCGAGAAAAGTATGCTGTGCCGAAGAATCATTGGAAGAACTTCGCCAGCAGTACCTCGCTTTTTTGCGAACACAGAACCTTGAAAACAGAACAATTGCCCTTTATGACTATGCTTTTCGAAGCCTGGTTGAAGGATCGAACACAGACTCTGTTTCTGAACTCGCCACAATGAAGCCGGAACAGATCCAGGAGATGCTTGTTTTCCTGTCAGGAAAGCTTAACCTGAACAGCAGAGGAACGATTTTCCCGATCATCCGTCAGATCCTGACATATCTCTATGCCGCAGGATTTGTGCCGGTAGACTATTCAGGAATGGTTCTGACACCTGCTTATCAGCGTATGCATCTTCGGCCTTATATCACTGCAGAGGATGAAGAAAAACTCTACCATGCGATGGAGGAAGCTCCTCTGCGGACCAGGGCGATGATGCGCCTTGCTCTTCGGTTGGGGTTACGTGATGTTGATATCTGCAACCTTCTTTTCTGCCAGCTTGACTGGAAAAACGACCAGATCATTCTGGAACAGGAAAAAACTGGTGTGACACTGCATCTCCCTTTGCTGGAGGATGTCGGCAACGCTATCATGGACTATATCATGAATGAGCGGCCGGAGGCTGCACGTGACTGTCCTTATGTTTTTGTGAGAGAACAGGCTCCATTCAAAAAGCTTGAATCGATGTACATGGTCTGTTCCCGGCTGTTTACGAAAGCAGACATCAAGCCTGTAAACCGTGACAGCAAAGGACCGCATGTGTGCAGACATACGTTAACGCACAAGCTTTTGCTAAACAAGGTCCCGCATCAGGTCGTAACGGATACGCTTGGTCATATTTCCAAAGAGTCCGACAAGCCCTATCTGTCCATGGAAGAACAGATGCTGCGGGAATGCCCCCTCGATCTGTCCCTGATCGGCCAGAAATACTGGGAAGAAGGTGAATGCCATGTCTGATCCCGTATTTCGAAGCAGACTTAAGGAGGATCTGGAAGCATTCCTTGTCCAAAAGCGGGCGGCGGGATATCCGTACCATACTTCCGCCAGCGTGTTGGGATATCTTGATACCATGATCGCAAAACACTATCCTGACAGGACTTTGTTGTCAAAGGAAATATGCGATTCATGGATCGAGCAATGCTCCAAACTGCACCAGAACACCTTACTGAGGAGGGTGACTCCTGTCCGTCAGTTCGGAAAATACCTTGCAGGAACAGGGAAGCCTGCATACATTATTCCGGGCGGGATCCCGCATAAGCAGATCCGTTATGAAGCTCATATCTTTACAGAGACAGAGCTGAAAGCATTCTTTGCTTCTATTGATCAATGCAGGAACTCGCCATTTGCGCCATACCGCTGTTATGTGATTCCAGTGTTTTTTCGGTTGCTTTTTACATGCGGCCTCAGGTCTTCGGAAGCAAGGCTGTTAAACACTGATGATGTGGATCTCACCACAGGAAAGATCCTGCTCAGGAAGACCAAAGGGTGGGAAGCCCGTATCATCTATGTCAGTGCAGATATGATGGATCTGCTTTGCCGGTACAATCGTATTATCAGCCAGGTTATTCCTGAGCGGAAAGTTTTCTTCCCAAACAAGAAAGGGGGTTATTATTCAAAGTCCACTCCGAATGTTTGGTTCCATGAATTCTGGGATATACTCCCAGAAGCATCCGTAACCAAGGGCAATAAGCCGAGAGTCCATGATCTACGCCATACCTACTGCGTTTACAGGCTGAACCAGTGGGTCAGGGAAGATGCGGATCTAAACGCGCTTTACCCTTACCTGAGCGAATTCGTAGGGCATTCCAACTTTTCAGACACGGATTATTATCTTACGCTGGCAGAGCCTTTTTATCCGGAGCTTGAAACACGCATGCGGAAAGTCAATGCCGCCATCCTTCCGGAGGTGCCGCATGAGGATTAAGAAATCAGATCTCTATTTTTATGAGATGCTCCGGGACTTCCTGTACAAATATCTGGTTATTCAGCGTAGATTTTCTCCGGCCACTGTAAAAACCTATACAGATTCCCTGGATCAGTACCGGCAATACCTGCGGGATCAAAAGGGGATCCCTTTTGATAAAGTTGGGTTCCACTGCTTCAGCAAGGAGATGATATACGACTTTTGCGTCTGGCTGAGGGACAATCAGAACAAGGCTGTCAGCACAATCAACCTCCGACTTTCAGCAATCAAGTCGTTCCTGTGTTATTGCAGCGAGGAAGATGTTGCTTTGTCAGGGCTCTATCTGAAGGTGAAGTCAATCCATCAGTTTAAGGGCAAGACAGATCCCAAGCTTGAGTACCTTACTCCGGATCAGCTTGAAAACGTTTTTGCCGTTCCGGATACAAAAACCCGGAATGGAAGGCGCAACCAGTATTTCATGATCCATGCCTATGAAACAGGCGGCAGGGTTGAAGAACTTGTCAGCATGACACTGGGAGATATCGTCCGCAACGGGCCTGGAGTACAGATCCGGCTTCATGGAAAAGGTAATAAAACCAGATACATTCCTTTGCCTGCAGAAGTCATTCCTCATTTGGATGCTTACCTTGCTGAGTTCCATCCGGATGGAAAGAATGAGGATTACCTATTTTACACGATCCATGACAGACAGCATACGAAGATGGCGCCACGGACGGTGAACTCATTCCTTTCATCTTATGCCAAACAGCTGCATAAGATGGATCCGTGTTTTCCGGAAAAACTGCATTGCCATGTGTTCCGTCACAGCATTGGTATGGCAATGTACAAAGCCGGTATTCCGATTTCATATATCAAGGACTTTCTCGGCCATTCGTCTTTGGATTCGACTGCGATCTACGCACATGCCGACAGCGATACAATGGCAGAGGCGCTCCGTTCCGTAGATCAGGAAGCCTTACCGGTGAAAGACGATGCAGGCAACATCGTATTCACTCCGGAAAAGAAATGGAAAGGCAAAGAAGAATACCTGCTCCATTTCTGCGGACTTGACTGAAACGTTATCAGCAAGTACGATGATTACTCAGCCTGGAATCTACGGTTGTTATTAAGGATTCCGGCTGAGATTGCCGATAACACTTTTTCGCCGATAATCCTTCGGATGACGAATTCTGGCTGGGATAATGGCAGTATTATAGTGTTCTGCGAACTCCTGATAAGACGGGTTGATCTCACGCTCCTTTCTGATCCCGTTGCGGTTGACGGCAGTTGCGGTGTTGTCAGGAATGATCATCCTCGGAACACCGCCAATGTACTCCAGCATGTGGACGTTAGCCTTGATCCAGCTGGCCTGCTTCATGTCAGGGAAGGCCTCGGCATAGGCGTAAGTGCTGTAACTCATGGCTGCAACGAACACATACGCTTTGGTGATCTCGCCTGTATCACGATCAATGATAGAGGCTGTATCACCAGCCCAGTCGACTTCGATCTGTTGTCCGGGCTTTCGGGGGATGTGCATCGTTGCGTGGCGTTTCTGCTCATCCTGCTGGATGTAATAGCAGAACTGTGAGTACATGAGAGCGTCGGCTCCTTCACGGCGGCACTGCTCAAGATACTCTGTCCAGAGAAGCTTTTTATTCACACCGTTGCGAAGAAGTTCCTTCCGGATGTATTCGAAATCCGGCATGCGTTTTGTACTGACGGATTTCTCAGGTTTTGGAAACATGATCGTTTCCAGCTTTTCATCTGTCATATCGGCATCAAGCGGCCAGCTGATTTCCAGTTCCCTGGCACGCTTCTTGACCTTGATGACAGTTTTCTTGGATACACTGCAGGCGTGGACGATCTCGTCTGTTTTCAGCTGATTGCTGAGCAGCCGCAGTATCTCACGGTATTTGGTCATTTGGTGACCTCCTTTCATAATGATTTGCACGGGATTGTGCATGAAATCATTATAAAAGTTTGGTTTCCAAGCGACCGGAACAATGGTTTCCTATGACCGGAAATCGAGTTTCCACAGCGTCGGAATCACGGTTTCCACTACACCGGACTCAGGGTGTAATTCGAGCCGGTATATTCAGAATGGGCGGGCGACTGTTTTTGGCTATTATGTTCCGGATCCTGAGCGTTTCGGCGTGGTCGAGTTTGATGAGAACGGGAAGGCTCTGAGTATAGAAGAGAAACCGAAGGAACCTAAGAGCAATTATGCTGTAACAGGACTTTATTTCTATCCTGCAGGGGTTTCATCCCGCGCAAACCAGGTTAAACCTTCGGCGCGTGGAGAACTTGAGATAACCACGCTGAATGAGATGTATCTGAAGGATGGACTTTTGGACTTGCAGCTGCTTGGCCGAGGCTTCGCTTGGCTTGATACAGGAACAATGAGTAGTCTGCTGCAGGCGGCAAACTTTGTGGAAACCATCCAGGGAAGACGGGGAATCGTGATTTCTGCGCCAGAAGAGATTGCTTACATAAATGGCTTTATTGATAAGGATAAGCTCGCGGAGCGTGCAAAAGCTTATGGCAAAAGTCCGTATGGTGAGCATTTGAAGGCTGTGGCTGAGGGGAAGGTACGCTACTAAGGTGCATCCGTTATTACAACCTTTTTTGACGTTCGAACCGCGGATTGCTACGGTGGTGTTAAAAACAATCCATATGGCTCTGGGGAAGTAAATACCCGGTGTGAGAATACAAGGAAGCACAGTATCCCAGAGTTGGCAACTATATTCGAAAACCCATTCACTGTGTCAACTATGGACATGCCTGACGTGATGCGCTTAACGAAGGAGAACCGAGATACCACGCTTACGGATGGACGACAACGGGATGGCACGTAAAAATCATGTATATGTATCGCGGAGCTGACACGATTCGCATCATCGGCGGAAGGAAATTGAAATGAGTAACATCAGGTATTTGTTGAAATTTGGGAAGAAAGAAAACATATCATCAATACAAAGGGGAGAACTGTGGTTTTCCACAGCCGAAACCTTTCACAAGATCGAAGAGGATCTCGTAAGGGGACAGGGCGACAAACTGGAAGCTGGAATGCTTATACCTGCAACAAGTGTACAGTTTACGCCTAACGATACAGGAATTACAACAAAACTTTCCGGGGTCAGGTTCAATTTCAGCATCTTTATTGAACCCGTAAAGAAAAGCCCAGTGTATTGTTTGTTTGCATGTTATGATAAGGACGTAGATACTTCAGGGAATATCAAGCTGTCTTCAGAAATACAGGACAGCATTTGTGAACATTTTCCGGAAGCAAATGCAGTAGCCATTATCTCAGAACCGGACAGTTTTGTCGAGGATGTCGTTAAGAGTATCCACGGTACAGAAGACAATACGCGTCTTGATTGTCGAGCAGATTCTGTTCGTTATTATAATATGTACGGAATTGATGCTATTTACGAAGGAAAACCAACGAAAGCGATCGATATGGAATTCTTGAACTTCATCACACAGGATCGAGAACCAGTGAAAGAAGGAAATGGGTCTGTACAAGTCATATATGAGAGTGATGCTTGGCGTCATTTACTGTGTAAGGACGTTTTCTTCAAACAGGAGCAAGAGTTCAGGTTTATTCTACCGGAAGAGAAAATAGATGGGGGAAGTCTATATAAAGTAGATGTCCCGGACAACGTAAAGATCATGGATTTAGATGAGTTCTTTTCTCAGATGAAACGAGAGCAATGATGCAGGGAGACCAGAAATGCTTCCACAGATAAACAATAAATCGCTTCTGGAATGTACAGAGATTGACTTTACCGAGATCCTGAATAATCCTGATTACAGAGAGAATCAGTATTTGGATTATAAGCGGACATTCTCTTTCTTGGAAGTCGATAAGAGCAAGGCTGCTGAAAAAATCACTGAATTCCGTAACGATGTTTGTGCATTTGCAAATGCTGAAGGCGGCTATCTTATCTATGGAATTGCTGATAAAGACGGCATGGCTTCGAGCATTATTGGTGTGGAGATCGTTAATCCTGATAAGTTTGAACTTGATCTCAGAAATAAGCTGACTCCCATCATGCCGAAGATGCCGCCGATTCAGTTTCATTTTGTAAAGTTGGCGTCGGGAAAGTACATTGTGATTATTTTCATTGACCATGATTACTATGCTCCGTATTTACATCTTGAAGATCAAAAGAACTACAAGATTTATAAACGGGAAGAAAATCAAAAGACCACGATTGGATATACGGAACTGAAGAATATGTTTGTACAGTCTCGGGTTTTAGAAACGGAGATTTTAGAATTTAGGAAAAGGCGGATAGAGTATTATAAAGAAGAGGATATTGAGCAGTTTATGCTCTATCATATTATTCCAGAATCTTTCCTGAATGATAGGAAAGAGCTATTCTTAATCGAGAAACAGAAGAATATCAGTTTTGCGGCTGTATTCTCTGGAGCAGGGATCGATACGCGTTCCACTCCTTGTGTTGATGGACTGAGATTTTCCAACACCTATGAGGAGGAGCAGGCGACTATATATAACACCGGAGTTGTGGAGTTTCTATTGCCGTTGAAAACATATGTTGGTACGGTAAGAGATCGACCATATTTCTATTCGAAAGATGTCTGGGAAAAAATTGACCACGTGTCGCAAGGCTACCAGGATATTATGCATGAGTTTTTTGGTAATCAGCGGTACTTTGGGTGTGTAAGTATTTTTGGTTGCAAAGGTATTACTTCTGAAGGCGATGAACTAAGGCGTTTTGAAACAGTAATAGACAGGAACCAGATTGTATGTGTACCAGTAGTCTTTTCAAAAATGGAAGAAAAGAATTTGTTTTACCTTGATCTGAAAAGACTGCATCTGGAGTACCTCCTGGCACTTGGAATCAAAAGGAGTTCCTTGATTGATGAACTGATTAATGAGATTGCAGCAGGCGGGGAATAGACGCTCGTTCTTAACATATGTAAGTGGGTGACAGGAAGTGATCTACAAAGGCACTGAATACACAATAGAACTTGATCTTCGAGCAGATTAAATCAGTGGGCGTATGATGTTCTTACTTCCGCTCATTTTGAAAATGTTACTCTGGATCGAGCATTATATCAGTACTGTGATATGCAGCTCAGATTATTGGAACCTAAACCGAGGAAAGTGCTTGTTTCCAAGGAGCTTATTGTTCCAGATGAGGCAAGGGCGGGATATGAGTACTTCAAATCAGTTATGGAGAATGGCGACAACCTACTTCCATTCATGTCTCGTTCAATCGTAGATGTGGCATTTAAAGACAAGATGATCTTTGACTGGGGATTATTTCATTTCCATCTGAGCACCAGGGTTTACGATAAGGACCACCGGTTTATGGATAGGTCTGAGCACTTGCTGATAGCGTATGTGGATCAGGCTCACGATGATACGATGTATTTCCTGCAGATTCGACCACATATATCATCTGTGTGGACAGAACAAGAACTGGTAAGAATTCTGGCAGATAATTGGCCGGAAGTTATGGAAACAAGACGTATTAAAGGCTTTGTCTCTCTCACAGAAAATGTGACTGATGAGGATTATAAGCAACTGCGCAAGTCAAATGTCAATACAATGGTAGATTTTCATGATGGGCGAGTGTATATAGGGGCTAATTTTGGTTTGAATTTAGCCGGAACCTCTGTGCGAGTAGTCCGTCAGCATGATATGTACTGCAATCATGCTCGAGCGTTTCAAGATGCAATGGGAGGAGTTGCTGACACGATTGGTGTTACGATTAACAAAAAGCTGTATGAACCAGAGGTGAGTTTTAAACTTAAGATGATCACACCTGGAGAAATGGATTATTTATTCAAGGTCGAGAATCATGACTATTTTTCGCCTTTCTGGCGAAAGGCACCGATGGGGTCATGAAAACCGAGGTGCTTTCGCCCTTCTTTATTTTCTGTATTCCTGATATTCTTTTCTTGCAGAGCCGGCACACTACAGAGC
>Ga0256405_10006499_pt1 | contig 18632 bp, 14 predicted proteins | sample RumenRJG_02DNA_FD_189096 | JGI IMG/M metagenome (GOLD analysis project Ga0256405, IMG submission 189096) | Bovine rumen microbial communities from Lethbridge, Alberta, Canada - RJG_02 | ecosystem: Host-associated > Mammals > Digestive system > Stomach > Rumen | place: Canada: Alberta... | reverse complement strand
CGAACTCCTGCCACAGGGCGATGGTCTTTTCCCGGGAGTCGGATTCCGTGTCCGTGAAGAGGCGCGGGATGTCGTCCAGGCTGTCGTCGATGTTGTGGCCGGTCTGCCCTCCGGGCGCGCCGTGGAGATCCAGGATCACGTAGAGCTTCCACTTCTCGCACCAGTCGAGGAACCGGTCGATGAGCCGGAAGCCGCCCGGACGCCAGTGGATCCCCGGCTCGTCCTCCATGACCACCCGCCAGTTCACCGGCAGGCGCACGGAATTGAAGCCGTACTCCGCCATGGCCCGGACGTCCGCCTCGGTGACATAGTTCTCCCGGAACTCCCGCCAGAACCGGATGGCGTATTCCGTTCCGCAGAGGTCCCGCACCAGCCGTCCGATCTTATGGGGGCGGTTGTAGGGTCCCCCGAAGCGCCACATGTAGCCCTCGGGCAGAAGCCAGTTGCCGATGCCCATGCCCAGAAGCAGGATCTCCTCGCCCCGCCCGTTGACGATCCGTCCGTTTTCGTTGTGAAGATAGCCCCATACTCTGTCCCGCGACAGCTTTTCGTTCAGTCCCATACCGTCCTCCCGTTCCGTCCGGTGCTCCGGAATTCTTGTTTTCACCATAATTATACAACTTTCCCGGGCGGTTGTAAAGAAGGAGATGCCGGATGGCGCAAAAAAACCGCGCGGAACCGGACCGCACGGTCTTGAGTCAATGCGGGCTCCGTCACGGCTCCCGCAGGATTTTCCGGATGCTGTCGGGGGAGAGGCAGTATTTCCCGGCCAGCTCGTCCACGCGCGCTCCCGACCTGTATTCCCGTCGGATGGCGCGGTTTCTCTCGTCCAGCTCGGCCCGCGTGCCGCTTCCGGTGCCCCATCGGGCCCGTCCGTCGGACCGCGGGACGTACATGGCGCCGCCCTCGAAATACCGTCTGATCTCGTCCAGCAGATGCTTCGGAAGAACCTCTTCCGCGTTGATGTAGTGTATAGGAGAACCACCTTTCCAGTCTGCCGCGGAGTCCGCCGGGAACCGTATCCCCGGACAGGGCTCCGCTCGTTCCAACGCAGACCGGCCGGACGTGGGCTGTCCGGCTGAGGTCCGCGGCTATGGATGGATCCGCGGGGGATCCGTTCAGGGCGGTTCGCATCCCATATGGATGGGATTTACAGCGCGGCCACCCCGCACATCGTCATAACAATCATTTCCTTCAACCCTCCTGTTCTTCCGTATTCGGTCACCGGTTACCGTGACTTCATTATACCCGAACAGGCGCCGGAATGCAAGGGAAAGAACGGGAAAAAAGATTCTTTCCCTCTCAACCCGGGCTGAGTCCGGACGATCCCTTTTTCGCCGCCGCCCTTTACAAACCCTTCTCCTTGTGGTATAATATAGATTGTGATATTATGTGCGAGCGGAGGCCCCGGATGAACATACCGAAAATCGCCGTGGGAGACCGGCTGGAGCTGAAAAAGAAGCACCCCTGCGGCACGTCCGTGTTCGAGGTGCTTCGGGTGGGAAGCGACATCCGCGTCGTCTGCACCGGATGCGGGCGCGACCTGGTCCTGCCCCGTGAAAAACTGGAAAAGGCCATCCGGAGGATCCGTCCGGCGGCATCGGAAGGGAGCGTTTCCTCGGGCCATGAATGATCTGACCGTATCTGCCGACGCCCTGAACGGAAAGGAAGCCCTCCGTCGGCGGCGTCTCACCCTGCTTCTGTGCTTCTCGGTCCCGGCGGGCCTCATGACCGTCCTGTACGCCGTCATGGGCGTCTGGCCGGGCTCGGACCACTCCGTGCTGGTGCTGGACCTGAACGCCCAGTACATCTACTATTTCGAACAGCTGAGAAACATCGTCCTGCACGGGGAGTCCATCCTCTATTCCTTCAAGCGGGCGCTGGGCGGCGAGTTCATGGGGATCTTCGCCTATTATCTGTCCAGCCCCTTCTCCCTCATCGTAGCGCTGTTCCCGAAGGAGAACATCCTCGACGCCATGTGGCTGATCCTGATCCTCAAATGCGGCTTCACCGGCCTGACCTTTGGGTACTTCATCCACGAAAAGCTGAAGCCCCTGCCGCCCCTGACCGTCATGTCCTCCGTGCTCTACGCCCTGACCTCCTTCGCCGTGGTGATGCAGCACAACGTCATGTGGACGGACAACCTCATCGCCTTTCCCCTGATCCTTGCCGGGGTGGACGCCCTGATCACGAAGCGGCGGTTCCGGATGTACACCCTGGCTCTGGCCTACGCGCTGGCCTCCAATTTCTACATCGGCTACATGGCCTGCCTCTTCGTGCTGGTCTGGTTCTTCGCCCGGTACTTCATGCTGACGCCGGAGGAGCGCAATCCCATGGACGAGGAAGCCCATTTCGTGAAGAGCCTGTTCCGCATCGCCCTCTGGTCCGCGGCGGCGGCGGCCATGGCCTCGGTGATCCTGCTTCCGACGCTGTATTCCCTGTCCTTCGGCAAGCTGGAGTTCACCACGCCCAACTGGAAGCCGCGCCAGCTCTTTGAATTCCTCGACATTCTGACCAAGGCTTATTTCGGCTCCTACGACTCCGTGCGTCCCACCGGCATGCCGTTCCTCTACTGCGGCACCGTGTCCCTGGTGCTGGCTCCGCTGTTCTTCCTCACCCGGGTCCCCCGGAGGAGAAAGGCCGGATTCGCCGCGGTCATGCTGTTTCTGATCGTCAGCTTCAATTTCAGCCCTCTGGACATCATCTGGCACGGCATGCAGCGGCCCAACTGGCTCAACGCCCGCTTCGCCTACATGTTCACGGCCCTGGCGGTCTGGATGACGGCGGAGACCCTCGTCCGGATCCGGGAGGTAAAGCGCGGCGCGGTCCTCGTTTCAGCCGTCGGATGGAGCGCGCTTCTGCTGATCTGCTCCAAGATCGGATACGACAATCTCCCACCCTTCAAGTCCGTCTGGCCCCAGCTGCTGTGCCTGGCGCTGGCCGCCTTCCTGATCCCGCCTCTGGCGGAACGGAGACGGAAAAGGAAGGTCTGTCCGGAAGCGGTCCCCGCCGATCCCGATGAGGACGCGCCGGAGGAGTCCGGACCGGAGGTCACGGCGGATGCGCTGTCCGGAGAAGCATCCCTCGAAGCCGCGCCGGAGGAAATCGTCCGGGAACCGGGATCCGCTCCGGAGGAAGATCCCTCCCGGGAGGAATCCGCTCCCGCGCCTCTCCCGAAGGACGGTCAAAAACCTGAGCCGGAAACGCTCCCCGTCCGTTCCCGCGGAAAAAGGATCCGTCTCCGGGACGGCAAAAAGGCGGCAGCCGCCGTTCTGTGCGTCTTCGCGGTTCTCGAGGCCTCGGCCAACGGGATCCTCATGATGGTGGCGCTGGACGCCGACGTGTCCTACTCCACCCGGAAATCCTACCGGCAGATGATCACCACCTACGAGCCCGCCGTGGCAATGACCGCGGACGATCCGGAGTTCTTCCGCTCCGAAAAGCTGGTGCACCGGAAGAAAAACGACAACTTCGCCCTGGGTATCCGCGGCATGTCCAACTCCACCTCCACCCTGAACGCCCGGGCCGTGGAGCTTCTCGGACAGTTCGGGTACGCGGCCCAGTCCCACTGGTCCATGTACGCCGGAGCAACCGCCGTCACCGACGCCCTGTTCGGCATCAAATACGTCATGGCGGACGAGACCGACGACAAGCCCGTCATGAACTACATCCACGATCTGTACGACCTGATCGGGTCCACCGACACCCACATCGACGTCTACGAGAATCCCTGGTGCCTGTCCCTGGCCTACGCCGTCTCACCGGACACGGCGTCCATCGGGAAATACGCGGCGGCGGAGTACGACGAGGAGCTGGAAACCTACACCGATCCCTTCAGCTGCATGAACAAGCTGCTCTCCGCCATGACCGGAAAAGAGGTGGCGGTCTGGCGGCGGGCGGAGCTCATGGGCACGGACAACACCGGATGCGACCTGATCTTCGCCACCGGGCACAAGGGGTATCAGAAGTCCTCCTCCGGCGGCGCATCCGTCATCTTCTCCCTGGAGATCGACTCCACGGATTCCCTCTACTGCTACTTCCCCTCCAAATGGCCCAGAGAAGCCTCCCTCCTGCTGAACGGATCCAAAATCGGAAAGTATTTCGACGGCGAGGACTTCTCCATCCGGGAGCTTGGCCGCTTTCAGCCGGGCGAGATCATCAACGCCTCCCTGGTGCTGAAAAAGGACGAGCTCTACATCCGCTCCGGCGTCCCGTACTTCTGGTACTTCGACGAGGACGCCTTCCGCACCGCCGTGTCTTCCCTGAAGAGCGGCGTCATGACCGTGTATTCCGACCGGGACGACGAGCTTCACGGACACGTCACGATTCCGGAGGGCCGCGAGCTCCTCTTCACCACCATCCCCTACGACGAGGGCTGGCAGGCGACGGTGGACGGACGTCCCTGGGCCCTGACCGCCGTGCTGAAGGACTCCCTGCTGGCCCTGCGCATCCCCGCCGGAGAGCACGAGGTGGTTCTCGAATACCGCCCCGCCTGCGTCCGGAACGGCTGGATCCTGACCGTATCCGGAACCGTCCTTTATGTTGCCGGATGCCTGACGGAGGGTCTCATCCCCATGAAACGAAAGAGGAAACGCCATGATTGAAACCTTATGCGGACAGATCCTTGAGGTCAACGCGGCCGCCTCCGCCCTGGTCATCGAATGCGCCGGGGTGGGCTTCCGGGTCACGGTAACCGCGCGGACCCTGGCCTCCCTTCCCTCCCCGGCCTTCGCTCCCGACGGGACAAGGCTCGAAACGCCGCCGATCCGGATCTGGACCCATCTGGCCCTGAGGGAGGACGCGGCGGACCTCTACGGCTTCGCCGACCGGGAGGAGCTGACCATGTACCGGCTCCTGTTGTCCGTCTCCGGCGTGGGACCGAAGGCCGGGCTGTCCATCCTCTCCCTTCTGCCGCCGAAAAAGCTGGCCTTCGCCGTGGCGAACGGAGATACCAGGGCCATCGCCAAGGCCCCGGGCGTGGGAGAGAAGACCGCCGCCATGGTGGTGCTGAAGCTGAAGGACAAGATCCCGAAGCAGTTCCCCCAGTTCTTTACCCCGGGAGCGTCCGACGAGGAGCTCATCCGTCCGGCTCCGGACAAAAAGGCCGCCGCGGGATCCTCCGCCATGGCCGACGCCCGGGAAGCCCTCGCCACCCTGGGCTATTCCCGCTCGGAGATCGCCGCCGCCCTGAAGCACGCGGACGAAGGCGCCGAGGCCGACGAAATCATCCGCACCGCCCTGTCGTATCTTGTGAAGAACTGAGGAAGAGCCCATGGACGAAGAATTCGACTTTGAAAACCGCATCATGTCCTCCACCTTCACGGAGGAGGATTCCGACACGGACAACGCCCTGCGCCCCAAAACGCTGGACGAATACATCGGCCAGGAAAAGGCCAAGGAAAACCTGAAGATCATCATCGGAGCGGCGAAGCTGAGGGGCGACACCCTGGACCACATGCTGTTCTACGGCCCGCCCGGACTGGGTAAGACCACCCTCTCCATGATCATCGCCCGGGAGCGCGGCGTCAATCTGCGGATCACCGCCGGTCCCGCCATCGACAAGAAGGGAGATCTGGCCGCCATCCTGACCAACCTCTCCGAGGGGGACGTGCTGTTCATCGACGAGATCCACCGCCTGCCCCGGACCATCGAGGAGATTTTATATCCCGCCATGGAGGATTTTGCGCTGGATTTCGTGGTGGGGACCGGTCCCGGCGCGCACTCCATCCACCTGCCGCTCTCAAAGTTCACCCTCATCGGCGCCACCACCCGGGCCGGACAGCTGTCCACGCCTCTCAGGGACCGGTTCGGCGTGCAGATGCGGCTGGAGCTGTACACGCCCTACGAGCTCTCCACCATCGTGAAGCGGTCCGCCGCCATTCTGGACGTGCCCATCGATCAGGAGGCCGCCCTTGAAATCGCGTCCCGTTCCAGAGGCACCCCCCGCATCGCCAACCGCCTGCTGAAGCGGGTCCGGGACTACGCTCAGGTCATGGGGGACGGCCGGGTCAACCTCCGCATGGCGCAGGAGGGACTGGCCATGATGGAGATCGACGAGCTGGGGCTGGACAACACCGACCGGAAGATGCTGGAGACCATCATCCGCTATTACGGCGGCGGTCCCGTGGGTCTGGAGGCTCTGGCGGCCACCATCGGCGAGGAGGCCGTGACGCTGGAGGACGTGTGCGAGCCGTACCTTCTGCAGATCGGATTCCTGGCACGCACGCTCCGGGGACGGATGGTGACCCGGCAGGGCTACGAGCATCTGGGCATCCCCTATCCGGAGAGGCTCACCCGCCCGGATCCCGGCGTGGACGGACAGGTGTCCATGGCGGAGACCGGAGACGAATAATACCAATCTCAAGCTAAAAGGGAAACGCGGCTTCTTGAAAGAAGCCTGGCAAGAACTTTTATAATTTCCACTGGTGCAGCTCTCCTCTCAACATGCAGCACGGGGTAACGTGCAGCGCATTTTTTCAGCTTCTTTTTCACACTTCTTTGCAGATTGTCTTTTTAGGTTGAGAATAGTATGAAATCAAAAAAGACCGGCGTCCGTGCTCACAATCGTGGGTGTCGGACGCCGGTTTCTTTTTCTCTTCGGAGAGACCGTTTATCCGTAATATTCCGCCAGCATGGCGTAGCAGTGGGCGTTGGCCGACTGATACAGGATCTGGCGCGGGTTGTCCTCGCTGTCCGGGCTGTTGTTGGTGAAGCGGCTCCAGCCCTTGATCCAGGACGGGGACACCAGTCCGTCATCCGCCCGTTCGTTATCCCAGGCGTAGTCCAGGGCGGACCGCATGTGCTCCACGTATTCCCGGCAGCCCTCGTCATAGGGCGCGAGATCGGAGAAGCCCGACACCAGGAAGGACGTGAACCAGCTGTGGGAGGGATAGGAGTACTGCCCCTTCTTCACGCCCCGGTCCGCGAACTTCCGGTCGGCTCCTCCGGCGGATTCCAGCGCGGCGGAAAGAAGCTCCCCGGCCCGGTCCCGGTCGTCCAGAAGGCGATACAGAAACGCCCCCGCCGTCAGATAAGTGCCGGTGTTGTAGGCATACTGGGCGGTGTCCGTTTTGAGGATCTGCCGCTTCAGCCCGCTCTGGGAGGCGAAATCCTCCTTCAGGAACACCTTGTCGTAGAGGCACTTCGTCGAGGGATCCACGTAGGCCTCCCCGGCAAAGCGCATCATGGCGTCGGCCTTTTCCAGCCATTCCCCGACACGGCTCTCGAAGCCCGTCCCACGCACCGCATCGCACAGCTGTGCCAGCACCATGGCGCAGGACACCGTGGAGCAGGCGTTGAGGGAGGCGTGGTCGGAGTCGCTGTAGTTTCCGCCCTTGAAGAGGAACCGTGTGGACCATTTCCAGTAGATCCCCGCCAGCGCGCCCGCGTCCTCGTACCCTTCCCCGAGGATCCAGTTGAGGATGTTCACCGCCTCGTTCAGGTAGGCCTCCTCCCCGGTGTTCCGCCAGGCCGCCACGAACTCCTTCGCCACCCAGACGTTGTCGTCGAAGTACACGGAGTCCGGCGTGACGATCAGATAGTCCTGCTTCTTGTCGTGGCGGGAGGAGGAATACACGGCGTATCCGTGGGCGGTGCCGTCGTTTTCCCCGAAGTCCGCGATAAAGGAATCGGGATCCGTCCAGGACTGCCCGTCCGTCAGCTTCACCCGGCGCACCCGGTAATGGCGCAGACCGCCGATCAGCTCGTGAAGCCAGGTCTCGAAATACGCCCGGTCCGGGTGATCCGCGGGCATAGCGGCCAGAATGCCGTTCACCATGCCGGCCTGCTCCGTGAAGGGCCAGAGATGGGGCACCCCTCCCGACGGGGTCAGCCGGGACAGGAGGGTCTCCCCGTCCCAGTAGAGCTCGTGAATGGTCTTCGCGTATTCCACGGCCCGGTCCAGATACAGGGCGTACAGGTCCGGATCGGACCAGGGATCCGGCACGGCATCCGCGGGCTCCTCCGGCTGAGGCTCGGGTTCGGGCTCCGGCTCATCCGCGGCGGGTTCGGACTCCGGTATGGCTTCGGGCTCCGCCTCCCGATTGACTTCGGGCTCCGGCTCTTCTGCGGCTTCGGTCTCTTCCCCATCGTCGGCGGGGACCTCCGGCTCCGGTTCCGCGGGCTTCTCCGTCTCGGGCGCGGTGACAGGGAGTCCGGCGGCGGGATCCGTCCCGGAGGCTTCGGCCGCGGGTCCGGGCTCCGTATCTCCGGCGCAGGAGGCCAGCAGAGGAAGCAGCAGGACGGCGGTCAGGAATGCGGTCAGACGGCGTCCGATCATAACGCCTCCCTCGCCGGTCCCGCGTCGGTCAGCATCCCGTCCGCCATAGAAATCAGCGCGGGAAGCAATCCGGCAGGATCGTCCGCGGTCCGGATGACTCCGTAGAAGGCCATGGCGTCCTCATAATACGGTCCCTCTCCCACGCCGGTCAGCGCGGCGAAGGCCGTTCCGGGATCCGGGAAATCCGTCCCCTCGGACCGCTCGTACACCCGCAGAGCCGCCGCGGCTCCCAGGGACAGCCACACGGGACGCTCTCCGGTTTCGAGAATCGACAGGGCCGCTCCGGTGAGACGGTCCGCCCGGGCCAGCTTCCGGGGCACGTCGTTTCCGACTCTCGCGCAGGTGTCTCCAAGAGCCCGGTTGCCGAACCGGCGGATCAGGTCCTCCGTATGAGCCAGCAGGGCGTCCAAATCCCGGCCGTACCGCTTCGACAGCGCCTTGACCGAGGAGATCATGGCCTCCCGCACCGCCAGACGGATCCCCGTGTCGGATATGGCGTCCGCGATGGCCTCGTAGCCGCAGAGGGTCCCCAGATAGGCGCAAACCGCGTGCCCCATGTTGTGGACATAGAGCTTTCTCTCCACCACGAAGCGGAAGGGCGACACGGGCAGAAGCCCCGGCACGTCCGGCAGGTCCCCGAGCCAGGCGTCCCGGTCGAAGGGCAGGACGCCGTACCGCTCCGCCCGGACCAGAAGGGGTTCCTTCTCCGTCAGCGTCTTGTCCGGCACCGGCACCATCCGGCCCACGGAGGTCTCAACCAGTCCCACGGAGGAAAGCTCCTCCTCCGTCAGCACCGGCTCCAGCAGGGACCGGATATAGGAGTCCGCGTCCATGAGGTTCTCGCAGATCAGCAGGTTCAGCGGTCCCCTGCCCTCCTCGCGGCGCAGTCTCACTCCCGCCGCCAGATTCGGGATGATGTATTTGATGGCCTTCGCTCCCACGCAGGTGACGCACACGTCCGCATCCGCCGTGACCCGCGCCGCCGCCTCGTGGTCGTTCCCGTCCACCGCCCGGACCGGGGAGATGATTTTCCGCTCGGTCCCCGTGTTGGAAACAATGTCCAGGGGATAGGAGCCCGCCTCGTTGAGGGCGTCCACCACGGGTCTTGCCACGTCCAGATAGCAGACCTCCCAGCCCGCCTCGGAAAACAGCTGTCCGATGAAGCCGCGTCCGATATTCCCGGCTCCGATGATCACTGCCAGTTTCATGTTCCGCTCCTTTCAGTCCGGATTCACCGGAAGAGGTCCTTCGCCGAATTCGTCCGCGGTCCGGAGGCATTCCTCCACGGTGGTCATGGCCTCGGTGGCTCCCGGCGCGTTCAGGGACACGGTAGCCGCCGCGTTGCCCAGCTTCAGGGCCTCGGCGAGGGACATGCCACGGTGAGCCGCGGACAGCACGCCCGCGCAGAAGGCGTCCCCTGCCCCGACCTTGCCCTTGATGTACCCGGGAGGCGTTGGGATCTGCCCGCAGACGGCGAAGTTCCCCGCCCGGTCCATGCCGAAGCCGCCCTCGGGACAGTGGATCACCGCCCATTCGCCCACGCCCAGCTCGAACAGCCGTCTGAGGCAGGGGCGGACGTTTTCCCCGATCAGGGAACCGTCCTCCGCCCGGAGCGGGATCCCGGCGCTTCTCCCCGCCTCGATCTCGTTGATGACGCAGAGATCGGTGTATTTCAGCGCGGGCGGCACCAGTCTGGCGAAGCGCTCCCCGGTCTCGGTCACCACGTCCACGGAGGTGCGGATGCCTCTCTCCCTGGCATGGCACAGCAGACGGGCCAGCTTCGTGCCGTATTCCGCGTCCTCCTCGTCCAGCGCGTCCAGCAGGAGGATATAGGCCACGTGGAGGATGTCGCAGTCCATGTCGTCCCAGTCGAAGGAGTCCTCGGAGAAGAGGGCGTTGGCTCCCCGGTACTGGAAGAAGGTGCGCTCCCGGCTGACGGTGTCGCTCATGACGGCGGTGAAGGAGGTGGCGCCTCTCCGGCCCACCATGGACACGTCCACACCGGCCCCCCGCATGGTCTCCAGGGCGAAGTCCCCGCTGTCGTCCTCCCCCACCAGTCCCAGCGCGGCCACCTCGGTATCCGGCATGAGCCGCTTCAGATCGATGCCCACGTTGCACACCGCGCCGCCCACGGACTTGCCTATGCCGTCCAGGATGGTGGTGAGCTGGCCCCGCTCCGGGAAGCCCGCGATGGGATAGAGATGGTCCACGATGATGTTTCCGGCGACGATTATTTTGTTTTTCATGTTGACTTGTCCTCCGGCACAGGGTATAATGAAATCAACTTCATTATAGCATCCCGCGGGGTGCTTGTCAACAGAAAAGGGGGAGAGCGGATGGCGGATGCTGGACGGCGCGTCATGGTGGTGGGCGGATGCGGCGCGGGCAAATCCACCTTCTCGAAAAAGCTGGCACAGCTCACCGGTCTTCCCCTGACCCATCTGGACCGGCTGGGCTGGCGGGAGAACTGGGAGAAGACGCCCCGGGAGGAGTTCGACGCCCTGTTGGCCGGGATTTACGCCGGGGAGGAATGGATCATCGACGGCAACTGGAGCCGGACCATCGGTGAACGGCTGAGGCGCGCGGACACGGTTTACTGGTTCCGCTTTACCGGCATACAGTGCTTCGCCGGCGTGGTGGAGCGCTTCTTCCGTACCCGGGGAAAAAACCGGGACGATATAGCCGACAGATGCGAGGAGAAGCTCGATCTCGAGAAGCTGCGGTTCTTCCACACCACCCTTTGGGGAGCGAAGAGGACGAACCGGCGCATCGAAGCCTGCCTGAAGGAAGCCCCGGACGTGCGGGTGGTGGTGTTCCGGACGCGGAGGCAGGCGGACCGGTATCTCAGAGAGCTGGCTGAAGAGAAGCAATCAGAACGGGAGGGGACGGACGGTGGAATGGGCTGAGCTTGAAGAACGGTGCGCCGCGTGCCGGGGCTGTTCCCTGTGGCAGACGCGGACCAACCTCGTGTTCGGCACGGGCTCGAGGACGGCGGAGCTGATGTTCGTGGGAGAGGCGCCCGGAGAGCAGGAGGACCTGACCGGGATCCCCTTCGTGGGACCGGCGGGACAGCTATTGAACCTGTATCTTGAGGCGGTGGGCATTCCCCGGGAATCGGTTTACATCGCCAACATTCTGAAATGCCGTCCGCCTCATAACCGGGATCCCCTGCCGGAGGAGGGCGACGCCTGCATCGTCCATCTCAGGGAGCAGGTGAAGCTGATCCGGCCGAAGATGATCGTCTGCCTGGGCCGCATCGCCGCCATGCGCCTGATCCGCCCGGACTACCGCATCACCCGGGAGCACGGTCAGCAGGTCCGGCGGGGGGCGTTCCTCATGACGGCGGTCTACCATCCCTCGGCCCTTCTCCGGGATCCCTCAAAGCGTGAGGACATGTACCGGGACATGAAGGCCATCCGCCGGACGCTGGACGAACTGAAGGAGAGCGGCGCGGAATAAGGGGAAACGCATGACATGCAGTCGCTTTATTGAACCCCGACACAGCGATCGATGACCGTCGGTTCCCCCTCATCAGTCACCATAGGTGACAGCTTCCCCGCCCAAGGGGGAAGCCTTTTCATGTGCATTGGAAACCGGGGTAGAGCGGCTACCGCAGAGTATCGGTTATGAAAAAAACTCCACGGAAACCGCTTCATAATAAAGTTCCGCCGCACGCTGTCAGCCTTCCCCCCGGGGCGGGGAAGGTGGTCCGAAGGGCCGGATGAGGGGGAGCGTATGACATGCAGTCGCTTTATTGAACCCCGACACAGCGATCGATGACCGTCGGTTCCCCCTCATCAGTCACCATAGGTGGCAGGGCCTGTCGCACTAAGAAACAGGGCAAAAACGAACCGGGCTGCCGCATTTCTCCGTTTTACAGGAGAGTTCATGCGACAGCCCCGCTTTGTTTTGATCCGCCTGCCCGCTCAATCCGCCTTCGGGTATTCGTTGCAGAGCAGGTATTCCGCGGGCTCGTCCTCCTCGATCTCGGCGAAACGCGGCAGTTTTTCAAGGAATCGGTTGTCCTTCGCGTCATCGTTCACCATGGAGACCTCGCCCACCACGGCGTCTCCGCCATCGCCCCAGAAGGTGTGGTAGAGATACCGCTGCATGGTGATGGATTCGCCGGGCTTCAGATGCAGGATCGTACCGGCGGGAACGGTCTTTGTAATGCCGTCCATGGTGACGGGCACGTCCCGGTCGGAGAGGCCCTCGTTCTCGTCGGACAGCCACACCTGCACCGCCAGATCCGCGCCGCCCCGGTTGATGATGTCCTCCATCTTGCTCCAGTGGAAGTGCAGGGGCGTCACCTGATCCTTCCGCACCAGCATGATCTTCTCGGCGTAGGTCTTGCTGTCCGGATCCCCCAGCTTTCCGTTGCGGATGGTCACCAGCTGCAGGCCGGTCCTTCTGAAGTCGCCGGAGCCGAAGTCGGTGATGTCCCAGCCCAGCATCCGGTCCCGGATCTCGTCGTACTCATGGCCGAGGGTCTTCCATTTCTCCGCGGGAATGTCGCAGAAGGGCGGCAGCCTAAAGCAGATCTTGTCCAGAGCCGCCCGGAACTCCCGGATGCATGCGTTGATTTCGGATCGTTTCATATTTGCTCACTCCTTGTCGTAATCGATCACCGCCATGGCATGGCAGTCCAGCTTGCCGACGGTATAGGACACCCGTCCGTTCTCCCAGGTGAAGGGGATCTCCTCCCCCTCCGGCGCCAGATACACCCGGCGGGGCTTTTTGTTCATGCGGACGGACACGTGAATGTCGTACAGGGGGACGATGTCCTCGATGACCTCGATGCCGTTCCCTCTCCGCACCGGGGAGGCGTACAGCAGATGGTTCACCAGCCTTCCCTCCTCCTTCTGATCCATCAGAGTGACCACGCCCTGGGCCGGAAGGTCGGTGACGAGGGTCTTGTTCTCGCCCAGCAGAAGGTCGATCATGTGCTCCAGCAGAAGCTTGGCGATGAGGGAGCCCTTTTCGGCGTACTCCGTGAACAGCTGTGCTCCGATATAGGCCCCGTCCTTCCCCACCGTCGCCGCGGGATACCGGACGCTCTTGTCGTTGGGGGTGTGCTGATGGGAGGAGAAGGCGAAGGTGGTGCGGTTGAAGTAGGGGTTCTCCCGCTCCACGGGGATCTCGGCTCCTTCAGCCGGAACAACGTCCCACGCGGGGGAGTAGATCACAAAGGCGCTGTTTCTCAATACACCCAGATCGAACTTCGGACGGAAGTACACGGGACGATACGCCGAGGGGGAGACCTTCTCCGCTCCCAGCTCCAGGGCGAAGGAGTCCCCGTCCGCCGCAAGTCCGGATTCTCCGGTGCAGAGGATCTTTCCTCCCGCCGCGCAGAAGGCTCTGCATTTGGCCGCCAGCTTTTCGTCCAGCCGGATCCGGTCGGGCAGGATCACCAGCCTGTATTTGCCGAAGTCCTCCTCCGTGTCCACCACGTCGAAGAGGTACTTCCCCTCCAGCATGACCCGCACGGCGCCCGCGTCCGCGTTGGCTCCCTGGGTATGGGTGATGCGGGAGGAGCCGTAATAATTCGACACGGCCTCCTCCGAGAGAATGGCGATGTCCGCGGCGGAGGTCACGTTGTCCAGCCAGGGCTCCCGGGCCTCCACCTCGGCATAGGCCTCCCCGATGAGGGCGTAGGTGGCCTCGTCCATCCAGCCGTCCGGGTGCATCTGGTCGCCCACGGAGCATTTCGCCCCGAAGGCCGTGCAGAGCGCCTCCTCATACCGCAGGGCGTTCGGATGCTTGAAGCCGCCGAACTCACCCCAAGTGGTGTGGAACTTGCCCGTCATGCCGAGGAACTGCTTGCCGAGGGTCCGGGAATAGGCGGCGGACAGGGGGAAGTGGTCGTAGCCCCAGCCGCCCGTGGGCAGGGATTCCAGCTCCAGATGGGTGTCCACGTCCGCCAGATCCCGCCGTCCGCGCCGGATGTGACCGCTGTTGTGGAAGACGGGCAGTCCGGGTTTGATCCGGTCCACGGCCTCCCGCACCCGGCGGCAGTAGTTGGCGTAGACCCGCTCTCCCAGCTCCCGGGCGTTTTCGTCATTATAGGGATCCTTCCCCTCGTCGAGCAGCGTCTTCACGCAGTTCTGGCACCAGCAGGTCCGGACGCCCACAATGTCCAGAAAGATCCCGTCGCAGTCGTAGTTTTTGACCACCTCCTCGATCTGGGGGATCAGGTAGTCCAGATAGGGGGAGTTCATGCAGAATTCGTGATAGCCGGGGTTCTCCCAGCTGATGGCGTCGTTCTTCGGGCGTCTCAGCCACTCCGGATGGCGGCGGGCCATTTTCTCGTCCAGGCCGGCAGAGAGGTATACGGGTGTTTTCACCCCGATCTCATGGGCCGCCTCGATTTCCGCGCCCAGCAGATCGAAATGCAGGTTCGGGTGCTGCTCGTTGGCAACGGAGGGATGGTACGCCCAGCCGTGGTGGCACTTGGAGAAGACGGTGATGGAGTTGACGTGGCCCAGCTTCAGCGCCCGCTGGAACTGCTCCTTCGAGAACGCGGAGCCGATGCCGGGGATTTTTTCGCTGGTATGGAAGTCCAGATGGATCTGACGGAAATTCATGATCGATTCCTCCCGGGAATGGTTGTCGTGGTTATTCTATCATGCCGCGCCGGAAAAATCAAGGGAGCGTGCGCGCTCTTGCTCCCACGGACGTCAGCCGTTGTCCTCCAGGGCGTCCAGAGCCGCGAAGGACTGCATGGCCTTGTCCAGCTGCTTGAGCGCCACCTTCTGGATCCGCGCCCAGCCGGAGGCGAAGTCGGTGGATTTGCTCTTGTAGAGATTGCCCACCAGGGAGCCCGCGCCGCCCCAGTCGGAGATGAAGCCCAGATCGTAGACGCGGGTGGCGAAGATAATGTCCAGCATCTCCCCGGACTCCTCGTCCCGCACATACCGGGTCTTTAAGGCGTTGTCGTAGTAGGCGGGGGTCAGGGTCGTGGTGGAGCCGTACGCCATGGCCTCCAGGGTCACGCCCGTCAGCTCCGGATCGGGGCAGGTGACGGGGACGCTGACCGAGCTGACCAGGCCCGTGCTGATGAGGTTGTTGTACTCCTTCTGAGTCTCGTCGTACAGGGGATAGGGCAGGATGCCGAACTCGAATTCCGCGTCCCGCATGCCGTTGATGTCCACCAGGGCGAAGGTCACCATCATGACCTGGCTGGCGTTGAACATCTTCGACACGACGTCGTACCCGGCGGAGGTGGTGGTCAGGTCGGACAGCATCCGCTCGTCGTAGCACAGCCGGGTCAGCCGGTCGAACACGTCCACGGACCGGGCGGACCCCAGGGCGAACTCCAGCGTGCCGTCCTCGTTCCGGTTCACGATGCGCTCCCCGGCTCCGAAGTACATGGAGATGGGCGCGTTGAAGGCGATGGAGAGGCCCCACACATCGCTGTGGTCCAGCTTTCCGTCGCCATTGGCGTCGTTGGTCACCTCCACGGCCATGTCCCGCACCTTGTCCAGAGTCCAGCCGTGCTCCCGGACCAGCTCGTAGGGATTGTCCAGATCATGCTGGCGGATCATCTCCTTGTTGAAGAACATGACCATGGTGCATTCGTTGTCCAGGATGGCGATGTCGCCGGTGGAGAAGAACAGCCGGTCCGCGATGATCAGGTTTTCGTTGGCCCGCTGATCCCACCAGGGCTTCTCCAGATCCAGATATGGGATCTTGTGCAGGTCCCGGAGCAGTCCCTCGGTGGCCAGGGAGATGGTGGAGTTGATGTAGGGCATCACCACGTCGTAGACGTCGTCCCCCGCCTTGACCGCGGACCGGGCCGTGTTGTGGCAGTCCGGCAGCTTGGTTTCGGCGATGTGGATGTCGAACTGCTGCTCGATCTGCCCGTTCCGCACGTAGACGGCGTCGTTGATGAGGGTTCCGTCCAGCTCCTCCGCGTAGATCTCGTGGCTTGTGTACCAGTCGTAGCCCAGGTTCTGGGCCGTCAGGAACATGACCTCCTCCCCGTCCCAGGTCTTCTCCGGCAGATCCGCCTTCAGCGCGGTTTCCTCCGGCTCCGGTTCCGCGGCGGCGTCCGGCAGAGTCTCCGTGGGATTCGGCGCGGCGGGGGCTTCCTCTCCCCCGGTCCCGGGCGCTTCGGAGCATGCGGGCAGCAGCATCACGGCCGCCAGAAGCAGGGACAGCAGGGCGTTCTTTCGGTTGCGGTTCATGGTATCCTCCTTGTGGATCGTGGTCCGTTCAGGGTTTTGGCTGATTGGTCTTCTCAAACACGGACGGGAGCATCAGGCCCATGAGGATCTCAGCGTCGGTCCAGCCCGTTTCGCTGGCGTAGGGAGCCCATCCCATGTCGTGGGGACAGCCGTACGCCTCGCCGAGGTCCATGTCGAATGCCCGGCAGAAGGAGCCGTCCGTCCGGGGATCCTCCGAGCGGATCTGGGCCTTCAGGCAGAACGCCGCCGTCTCCCGCCAGAGCTTTCCGTACTTCGGATCTCCCGTGGCGCGGTACGCCCAGGCAAAGCCCATGGGAAGCCAGTTGACGGAGTACAGCAGATCGGCCACGGGATCCCCGTTTTCCGTCAGGAGGGAGCATTCCCCTCGGGATTCCCGGGAGCAGTTCGCCCGATAGCCCGTATCCCATTCGCAGAAGCCGCCCGTGGGATGCCGGTGGGTCAGAAGATCCTCCGTCACCCTGTCCAGCATGGCCCGGTGGGAGGGCTCCCCGGTGGCCTCGTACAGGACGGAGAGGGGCAGGATCAGACGGCACAGCTCCTCCGTCTCGCTCTGTTCCCGCCGGGTCTCCGGGTAAAGGGACATGATGGTCTCAAGCCCGCGCCGTCCGACGTCCAGATAGGTCCGGTCTCCGCCGCACAGATACGCCAGCAGCAGGGCCGCGTGGTAATAGGCGTTGTAGTGGGCCGAGGGCAGTCCGTGCTCCGCCTCGGCCAGCCGCCGCAGCCCTTCTTCGTCCAGAGTGGGGGCGTCGGTGCGGGACACGCGGCATCCGTCCTTCGCCGTGGTCTTCACCAGAAAATCCAGCGCGCGGCACACGTCCGGGAAGCGGTCCCTCCGTCCGGTCAGCAGGCATTCATAGAGCGCCGGGAGCATGGCACGGGCCGCGTCGTCCTGATAGCAGACCTGCCAGGCGGTGTCCGTCCAGCGGAGCATCCCGTCGAAGGGACCGCCCGACACCTCCATGGGACCGAACACAAATCCGGCCAGGTTCTCGGCGGTCTCCCGGGAGCCTTCGTCCCCGGTCAGCAGGGCGTGGAACCGGAACGCCCCGGCGGCCTCACCCGTGCAGTCCGTGCGGATGGAGTCGGCCGAGGCCTGATGTCCGTCGGGATCCACCGGATGCCTCAGACCCTCCCGGATGCCGCCCCGGCCATCGTCCACAAGGAATCCCCGGAGCCAGCGGATCCCGCGTTCCACGGCGTCAAGGCGGCACCGCTCAAAGGCCGCGTCGTCTGTCAGATCCGCGTCCGCGGGTCCGTATTGGATCACGGGCTCGGGAAGCGAGGCGGGCTCATGTCCGGTGATCCAGCGGGCGATATAGACGATGAGCCGCCGCCATGCCTCCCGCGGAGCAAACCGGGCGCGGTTGAAGTTGTGGATCTCGAAGGAACACATCATCACCGTGTCCCCGATGGTCCAGAGACCGGGCGTGCCGTCCTTCAGGATTTCCTCCCGGTCCGCGTTCCAGTGCCGGTGGGCCATGACGTGGTCCCGGTACACCAGAATGGGCGTCATGCCCGGAACACCGTACCAGGGGCGCATGCTCCGGTTGCCCTCGTCGTCCAGCAGATCCCCGTTTTCGAGCCCCGGAATGCCCTCCCCGTCGGCGGGATTCACCACCGCCAGACGGAGCCGGGTGGTGTCGGCAGGCTCGGCGGAATAGATCCCTCCCCAGCTGTTCAGGGCCTCGGTGAAGATCCGCTTTCCCTTCCCGTTCTCCTCCTCCAGCCGGACCCGGAGCCGGGGATCCAGGATCTTCCCGCAGGCCAGGATGCAGAAGGCGTCATAGGGGGACAGATCCTTCCCCACCGCCTCCTCCATGGTCATGCGCTCTGTGGCGACACCGCAGGTTTCAAGTACATCTGTAAAATCAGACGGAGCGTCCGTCAGAATCAGACAGGTCACGGTCATTCTCTCCTTTTCGTCGCGCCGGCGTTTTTTCCCATCCGCCGGCTGTCCTCTCTGTGCATTATAAACCGACAGCGGAGGGAATGTCAAGGGGAAACCGTCGTTTTTCACAATAGGGTAGAGAGGGGAGAAATCCCCTCCCTCCCGTTGCACCGTACGTACCGGTCAGGTATACGGCGCTACATCAAAACAGAAATTCAAGTACATCCTGCGAGATAGTACGCCAAAGGATCGACCA
>Ga0256405_10006497_pt1 | contig 18634 bp, 10 predicted proteins | sample RumenRJG_02DNA_FD_189096 | JGI IMG/M metagenome (GOLD analysis project Ga0256405, IMG submission 189096) | Bovine rumen microbial communities from Lethbridge, Alberta, Canada - RJG_02 | ecosystem: Host-associated > Mammals > Digestive system > Stomach > Rumen | place: Canada: Alberta... | reverse complement strand
GGAGAAAGAATTACCCAGCTATCCGATGTTGAGAAGTCGCAAACGGAGTTCTGTTGCTGCACGAAATCGCTCAAATTCTTTACGCTATCGCTATTCTGCTTATTTGTGACTGCACAGACCGTTTTATGCTGGTTTTTGGACTTCGAGAAAAGCAGGATATTTGTATCTACCGTAGCGCTCTCAAAAATCTTCACTCCAGCAAAATCTATCAAGAGCTTCGGATTCGTCTTGTTGGCAAAGAATTCACGAGTCTTCTCGCCATAGCCCGCACGCATCCACTTGTTGGATGTGATGTAGCAAAGGTGTCCTTCGTTTTTCAGCAACTGCCAACCACGCTCATAGAATAAGCAATAGATGTCACCCGTACGTGCAAAAGTAGAATAGCCGCATCCTTCATACAGCTTTGCCAGTTCTCCACCATTATTCTGCAGCTGTATGTAGGGAGGATTGCCTATTACAATGTCAAAGCCATCTGGGACATTAAACATCCACTCTGGATCAAAGAACGGACTTACTGCATTTTGGTCGTATGGATTCCAAGCAGCCAATTGTTTGGCATCTTCGGGGGCAAAATTGTTGTCACCGGCAAGAAGTTTCGCTAACTTTTCACGCAACTCCTGATCCTTTTCTCTCAAGCGATGCTTTGCGGAAGCGGATTTCGCAATGAAGTGATCATGACGAATTTTCTTCAATTCATCCTTTGTTGGCTCTATTTCCGGATTTTCAAACAAATCCAACTGAGCCGCTCTCTTTTTCTTTGCAATTAAGGAATTGGCTGAAACAAACTTCGTTTCCAAATTGGGAAGTGTAGGAATTCCAAAGTTAGGCTTTGTAGCATCTTTCTCACAATCGCATATCAAAGAAATAAAGAAACGGAGTTTCGTGATTTGCGCTGCAATACTTTGGATGTCACTGCCGTATAGACAATTTTCTATAATTGCAAGCTTCAAATCATAAATGTGTTCATCAGGAGAGATGCGTTCCAAGATGTCAATCATCCTATTCAGCAACCCCATTGGGAATGCACCCGAACCGCAGGCCGGATCGAGAATCTTGACGGCCTTCAGTTTGCCCACAATTTTCTTGTAATCATCCGTTTTTGTGTTGTCAAAACAGAAATCATCACGGAATAAAGAACGGACAAATTCGTTATCACCCAGGTACGCAATAAGGCTCTCGTCAACCATATAATTGACAATTTCTCGCGGAGTGTAGAAAGAACCGCTTTGGTTTCTTGCTGTTTCTTTAGTTTCTGGGTTATATGCGCCGAGAAGATTCTCAAAAACTTTACCCAACAATTCGGGATCAAGTGCAACCTGCTGTTCCTCCGGAGAATTCTCCTCAATGGTGAAATTATAGCGATTCAGAATGGAGATTAGTCCCTTTTCCGGCTCGAAGAAGAGATTGTTGGGAACAACAGCACGATGCTTAAAGCGGCCGTCAGCAAAACGTGCGCTGTTTCTGCTAAAGCCATCAAGATTGTAGCATTGCTCCACTCCATCATGCCATTTCGATTTATCCAGACATTCAAACAGACCACCATTCAAGAACGGCACCTCTGAGAACATATCAATGACGTCTTGCTCGCTAATTGTAAACAGTTCAGAATAGCGATAGAGCGTTTTGATATCACGCTTTGCAGCGGTTGCAAATCTTCTTGTATGTCCTTCTTCATCCTTAATTGCACGATTCAGAGTGCCAAAGAATAAATTCTGCAGAATAGCATTGTAAAAATTGCCGTCAGTTGTGCTGTAGGGATTGAAATCCTTTAGAATAGACGAGAGGTATTCGATATCAAATATACGATGAGGAACCAAATCCTTCTGCTTGATAAACCATACGAACATAATACGGGTTATCATGCGGATGATTTTTCTCTCTATGTCGTCCCTATCATCTTCTTCAATAGAGGGGTTGTTGGGGAACGTGATGTTAGAGGAATCGTCAATCGCCCACTGATACCACTCAAACAAATCCTTGTAGAACTGCTTAGTAAGTGCTTCAACGGAGAAGGCTGCCGTGATGTCATTCAAGGCCTGCTTGCTGTCACGCAAGATCTTGAACTGCTCTATCGCTGTGCGGCATCCTCGCCCCTCACCTAATAGATAAGTATAGCGTTTAGTATCTGTTGATATCTTTTCATAATCGCCCTCTTTGTTGAATCCCCAGGTCTCACTAACATAGGAAAAACGCAGAATGCTCTCGTTCTTACGATAGCAAAACATGAACGCACCGGCATTTCCGTTGTTACGCCAATCCGTCAAAAGCATATCGCGAATGCCTCTTCGGTTTCGTTCTATATTTACACTGTCTGCCAACTCAACTTCATACACGCTGATGGTTTGGTCATCGCTAAGTGTAATCGTGCCCAGCCACAAAGCCTCTTTGGCGAACTGACTGCTAGTGGATACGACAGAAGGTGTGTTCCAAAACTTTATTTTACTGCCAAATATATCATGAAGTAACGTCAACCAGTTTTGACGATTGTATTTTGACTCTATGATTTCTTTATAGTTAACCATAATGATTTACTCTTGGACAATTAATGATTGTTTTGGAATGTCTCTGACAAAATAATGATTGCTGCAGATTCCTCTTCTGCTTTCTGAGATTCTCTATAATAGGCGCTATATTTGTTAGCCATATCCAACACTTGCTTCAAGGCATCCTCAAATGTCAGTCTGGCCTTACTGCCTCCTTGCCGCTGCAAATCCTTTTGAATGCGCTGCAGACGTTTGGCAATATAGGTGATTGTGCCGCGTTCGGCCAACTCCTTCAACATCACAATCTTTAAGCGAATGTCTGCATCATCAATATGCTGCAACATGCTGTTCAACAAACTGACGGCCGTTGTCACCTGAACACCCAAATTGCTGCGTTGATTCTGGTTAGATTCTTCATCATGCAATTCCTGCTCCTTCGCTCTACTAAAGTCTTTTACGGCCTTATCTACATGCTCATGGTGTTGTGGGAGACGAGGAACAGGCTTTTCATCCGGATTAGCCTTAAAATAGTTCAAAGCATCAAGCACCGACAACTCGCGCGTCTGCTGGTCATTGACTAGATAAAACAGTTTGCGGAAGTTCGTTTTAAGAAATACCAAAGTATCTCCAGAAAGGGTTACGCCCTCTATTTCGCGAGGTTCACGCCCGGTTCGACTCCTTAATGACAGACGTTCAATGCGCTTATACTCTTTTCGATTCTGAAGGTAAAGCGTGCGAAGTTCTTCATAGAAAGGCAGTTCCAGATTTCTATCTTCCTGCTCCTGCTTGATGCCCTCTTTGAAGAGTTTGTCAAGGTCTCTGTCAATAATCTCATCTGTCGAATATATTTGATTATCCTCTCCGAATGTCGTGTGGAACGTTTGAATCTTACTCAACGCGATTTGATTGAGCTTAATTTCCTTGTTACCCTGTCGAGAAGGATAGAACACATAATTATAGATGGTACCAGCAGTGGAGCCGATACGATTTACACGACCAATACGCTGCATCAATCTTGTTGAATTCCAGGGAGTGTCATAATTAATAATGATGTTCGAACGATGTAGGTTGACACCTTCTGCCAAAACATCTGTTGTGAGGATAATGTTATATTCGTTACTCTTCTGTTTCCAGTTGGCATCAAAATTTTCGCGGATTGTTTTGAACTGCTGACTGCGATTTTGAGAAGATACTACCAGAACATCTTTCCTATTGATACGTTTCTCCAAGTACTCAACAGTATCAATGGATTCAGAGAATACTACTATCTTACCTTCGGGGTTTCTGTCCTTCTTGAACAGTTCATGATGCAGAAGATCTTCGAACTTGGCAAACTTTGAATCATCTGCATCACTGATATTTTCCCAATCTTGCCACATATCATCCAGCAACGCTTTGTCCGCTTTCAAAGCATCAATATATTTTTCATCAAATTGATCACGAGTGAAGGAAGTGTTTTTGGGGTTTACGGCAGCCTTCTCATTCATCTTCTGCTCAATCTCTTCCTCACTATATCCTGCCTCAAGCAAAGCGTTGATGTCCAAATCGGGAGCAATGAATATCTTATTGTTGTCCCACATTTCAATCATATTCTCATTAGCTTGCCTGAACGCCTTCAATGATTTACAAAACGCATAAAAGCTGCTCTCCAGACGTTTCACCAGACCGTTTTTTCGAATGCCAGCCAAACTGCGGCTAATCACCTCGGCATTATCATAGAGACCCGGAGCTGCGTCTGGCTTTAAATAGGCGATGGCTTGGTAGCGAGCATACGACAATTCTTTATCTAGAATGCGCATTGCTTTTTCGAACAGATTCGCCAAATGGTCGTTTAGCTCATATTCATTCTTTATGGGCCTTTCCACTTTGGGGAATCCCTTAACATCCTTGTTATAACGAGGAATGCTCTCAATATCAGTTCTTGTCCTGCGAACGGTCAAAGGCTTAATCACCCTGTCACGAACCTTCTCTGCCAACTTCTTGAATTGTTTGAGGTCCAAGTCTTCTTGCCTGCGTAACTTCTTAAATTCAACAATCAAAGGCGCAAAGAACGAGGTTAAGTTCGGAACGCCGTCAATCGTGCAATAACGCGGATCTTGGAACATCAGTATCTGGTAGTAGATATCGGCTGGCGTATTGTTCATCGGCGTTGCAGAAATCAGCATCACCTTCTTTTTGTAACCAGGTATATAACCCGTCTCCAAGCGAGGCATCTTACAAATCTCCTGTAATTGATTGAATGCTCCTGTGGTGTGATTACGGAACTTGTGAGCCTCGTCCACTAAAACGAGATCATATTCGTCTGCATTCCAATAATCATAGTTATCATCATCAAGCACTTTGCTCAGACTGCCATTGCTTACAAAACGAGCGTATTGGTCGATACCAAAATCCTTGAAAGTTGTCTTCCAGTTGTGTTCTACTGCGGGAGGATATACAACCAGTATCTTTGTGTGCTCCGGGCCATTCTCTATAAGGAACTTTTTGGCAATCATCGTCGCAATGACCGTCTTGCCCAAGCCGACGACATCAGCCAGGAAGAAGCCATCGTATCGGATGAGTTTCTGATATCCTTCTATGACAGCATCAAATTGATAGTCAAATTTAGTGTAGCCTGCAGGCATATCAAACGGGTCATCCTGGTCGATAGCCAGCACTCGATCGCTGAAATATTCCATCAGCATCTTGATATATAACTCATAAGGCGTTACATCGCCTTTCAAATAAGTTTTATCCAGAGCCGATTGGTAATCCTCAGCATTGATGGGTACACCTTTGGCTTCTTCCCACAACAATTCAAATTCGTGTTTGGCAAAGGCCACATCATCATATTGGGTCAGTTTGACATTAAACTCATATTGCTTCTCGCTGGTGATGCCGAGACCGTTACCACTGAGATTACTACTACCTGTAATTGCTGCACCAAAGGTGTATTGACTATAGTTCTCGGGATAAAGGATGTAGAGCTTGGCATGAATCTTTTTGGAGGGATGAGCACGCAACTCAAGTATACCGTCAATCATATCCTGCACCATCTGGAGCATTCCGTCTTCCACCTGTTTGGTGTAGTGCGACTGCTCGATATCTTCCTTCAGGAGACGAAGACATTCTTCCTTCACCTCTTCTTCCGCTCCAAAGAACAGTTCTCCCTTTTGATTGGCTCTCGCGATGTATTTATCGACGTCAATGCCTATCAACACTCTAACTTTATCAATGTTGTTTAAGAAAGGACGAAGTGTGAAATAGCCAGATGCCCGCAGAAATCCTACAACAGCATCGAGGTTCTTAACTTGAGGGTTGTTACTGAGGATGCCCTCAAATTCTTTCATTAACGTGTTCCCATCCCGGTTAGTGAAGAAATGGGAAGATATAGGTATATCTTGTTGGCTCATTGAACTCAAATTGGTTTTATCGCTGACCTAAACCTAGCATTTAGATTAGGCTGGGAATAATCATTTTGTTGATATTGATAGCCTCTGTGAGAATCTGTTCACCCTGAGGCGAACGTCCTGTGCTGAAGATATCTTGCCAGAACTTATACACTTGCTTTCCGCCAAAGATTGTTGACGAGAATGCCGGATTTCTCCACAAGGGGAGATTATAAAGATTCTGAATAAATGTCCGAATGTGTGACCAAAGCTGCTCAGGGAACTCTTCCTGGAAGAAGTCTTTTTTGCCCTGAGAGAATTGGCCATTCTGCACCCTGTAGGCAATGATGATTTCGAGGATATATCTGAGCCAAGCGTAGATGATCTCTTCCTTCATCATGCGATAGGCAACAACATGATTCCAGTTAACAGGCTCCCCAGACTGAATCTTATTCTCGATCTTATATGTTCCAATTTCAAAGTCGAAATTCCCGACGAGGATTTCTTCGGCAATGATGTTCATGAGGCGAATCACCTGACTCTTTTCAAGCTCACGGGGATTCTTTCCTTCTTCAAGTTTGTAGTCAATATTTGTTTCGAGAGCATCGCCACAAATAAAGAATGAGTAGAAGGTTTTCTCAACCGTCGAATATGAAAGAGGCTTTTCCTTTGCACGGCCACCCATATCAATATATTCGCGCAGTTTATTTTCCGGGCTATAAGTAATGGCGTCCTTAACAGAGTCGATGATGTATCGTTTCATCTCCCTCGACTCGCCCTTGTAGAAATTGATGAGTACCTTCTCAGAGAACGCAAAGTCGTTGCTGTCTCTGTTGGTGGCTTTCTGGTATCTTTCAACTCGGTCTTGATACAACGCCGAACCAAGATGTCTCTGGATTGACTTGTCAAAAGCAACCTGCTTAAGTGATGTGCCGGCATTGAAGTTGCTCTCCGTGAGTTTATCCTTGTCAGGATTGATGAATACACGGACAGGAATCTCTCGTATGTTCAACATTATCTGGGCAGCAGCCTTATGTTGACCATCGAACAGCTTCACCTCAGACACACCATCTTCAAGGTTCTCAATGTAACCGAGGGAGATATGAAGCTGGGGATTTCCCTTGTAGAACTCAGCAATAAGCTTCGACACATTGGAGCCTATGGAGCGAGGATTGATTTTATCGTCGTGATGAACATACTCTATCGGCAAAAGAACGAAGAAATACTTCTCGTTGCTCAGCTTGTCTGTGTATATCGGGAGAGTGATAATGTCAACGCGACCAATCTCAGCGAAAGAAAACTTGATGGAATCGCCCTCAATCCTATATCTCAGCTTATGACTTGAGCCGCCATATTGTTTTAGCACATCGGTCAAGTTGGGGTTGCGATTTTCTTTTTGTGTCTCCTCTGCAAGGTCTTTGAACTTCCAGATGATGCGAGCAACGTTCAAGTCTGCAGCCTGCTTCGAACGATTGGCAGAGCTAAATGTCAGTGCCAAATTCGTAGAATCATCCTTACCGCCATTGACGAGAGGGACAATATGGTCGATATCTAATTGCCCCTTATGGAGGTCAAGATCTATCTCCTTTCCAGAGATAAAACATCTTCCTCCCTGATTCTCCCACAGCTTCTTTACAAGCTGAGCTCTTTCGTCCGAATTGAGCCTGCTGAGATATATTGAATGTGCCATATTATGGTATTAAATTCATTTTTTCGCCCCAAATTTACAAAATATTTTTCAATTTTCGGTCTAAATCCATTTATTTGCCATACCTTTACCCCCAGCAATGCCATCTTTGCACCCGAAAATTCAAATCGGCATTGCACCAAAGTAATTTGGGGCCGCTCTATCTTCATCAGGCGTAGAGCGGTTTTTTTATTGCTTCATGATACGTTACTTTTCTGTTTATCGCCGTCAAAGTTACGAAAAACAAATTTCACCGCCAAGAAAAAATCGCAAAAAATCGAGCCGTCACCTCCTTTTGCGCTAGCAAATGGGGCCGAGGTGTAACCGAAGGCAATTTACAGCACCGCGATAACGTTCACTATAGCGCCGCCGATGCCAGGTGACACCGGACAGATGGTCACGCAACGTAGTGAGCCATATTGAATTTGACGCAAAATGGGCATTTTGACAAAAAAATGCGAATAAAGCGGTCTGAAATGAATCAGACAACGGCCGTCAAAGCACAATGGCATCAACAACCTTCCACGTCGTCGTAAGGTAACGGCGCATGTAAATCTCAAAGTCCAAAGCAAAGGTCTGCAGGCACTAGTCTACGATTTCCCAATATCCATTGCGTTTCCCGTTCTTGCGCAGCAAGATGCCCCGTTCGGTGAGCCGGATGGTAATTGACTTGACAGTACGCTCTGACTTGCCTATTTCTGCTGCAATGTATTTCTGGGTGGAAGAAGGGTCCTGCTGAATGACACGCAACACGGCAACCTCTTCCAAAGTGCAATTTCTGCACTTTGGAGGCAGTGGAAGTGCAGAATTTGCACTTTGGGGACTGTTCGTTGCACTTAGGGCTTCAGTTTCCGACTTCCAGTCCAAGTGCATTTCCCGGTTGCGTAGTGGTGTTGTTTCGCCAAGTAGCATATTGCGGAAGAATCGTTCCAGAAACAACGTGGTCTCTGTTATACCCTCCTGCAGGTTGCTATAGTTGGCTCGTACAAGAGCGTTACGGAAGTACCATGAGTTAGTGGCAAACAAGTCATTGGTCACCTTGAAGCCCAACGTCTTCAAATATTTAATCATAAAGACCGCGATGCTACGAGTGTTTCCCTCGCCAAAGGCGTGAATCTGCCATAGGTTAGCACAGAAGCGGGTCAGGTGACTGATGGCTTCATCGATGCTCTTGCCCTCATAGCTGTAGTTACGCTCCTGCCCCATGTCATATTCCAGAGTCTCACCGATAGTATCGGCACTGGCATAATAGACCGTTTCGCCTCGCAAAACCCACTCCTGCTTAGTTATGTTATAGTCGCGGATGCGTCCGGCAAACTTATAGATACCCTCAAACAGGCGACGGTGGATGGAGGTAAGTTGTGCCGGTGAAAAGTTAAACGTCTGTTCTTGCAACAGTTCGGTGATGCGTGCAGATACCTTATCGGCTTCTTCAGTTCGTTCATCCTCTGTCTCTTTGCGTCCAGTCTGTGACTTATAGTAGTTGTCAATAAGTTGCTTGGCCTCGCTGATGGTGATGTCACCCTCAATATGCCTACGGGCAGTTTCCAACAGATAGGGCGATGTCTTTAGTCCGTCAACCTCCTGCAGTCCGATGGCTGTCTGCCACGCTCTGCCTCTTTCCTGTTCTTGCGGTTCACCCTGTCGGATGTATTCGTCGAAGTCTGAATATCTTTCTTTTTCTTTCATGCCTCTTCTTTTCTGTCTTTCGGCCTTTTATGCTATCTTTTTAAGGTTATATTACACTAATCCGCGTCAAAAATACAAATAATTTTTCACGAGCGTTACTGACCCGGAGCAGGGATGACGCCAAGCTGCAGCAACAGAGAGAACATATCGGGAAGACCGTGCTCGCGGACAATCTTGCCGTCGCGGAACTCGTAGATATTCATGGCAGTGACGCAAATACTCTTGCCCGTGGCAGGAATGCCCATCAGAGGCTGGGTGTGCGTGCCGGTCATCGTGTAGCGAACCAATATCTTGTCACCCTCGGAAATCGTTTCCTCTATCTTCCACTGAATATCAGGCATCGCGCCGCGCATCATCGCCAACACACCCATATAGCCCGCAAAACCTTTCATGGGTTCCGGAGAAGTGGGAGCGTAGAAGATGACGTCGTCGCTGATGATCGGCTGGCCGATGGAGGCGTCGCCCGTGTTGATAAACTGCAGAAACTGCTCTATAATTTGTCTGTTTGTATGCATTTCGTAGTATCCTTTTAGGGTTATATTACACCAAATTCGCCCCAAAGATACGAAAAATAATTGAAAATTCATGTAACTTCGTTCCATAGACATTGCTTACGCTCGGCAAAATTCAAACAAGCTTGGTTTTGCGCTCACTTAATCGCAATGTTGACAATTGATAATTGATAATTGAAAAAAATCGTCGGGTGTATTTTAAAAAAAACAATAAAAACAAGAGAAAACAGAAAAAACCGTGAGCTGACAACGTGAGCTGACATTTTGAGGAAAATATGCAGAGACGTGATTGTCATCACTTATCGTCACAAGGTCTTACGTTCTCTTGTAAGCGAGCTTCCACCGAACGCTCAGCCCTTGCGCCTAACGTGCTCTGGCGAGCCCTTCTCTGCATTGGAAAATAGCTCCACTGCGTTTTGCTTAAAATTGCTTCAAACGAGCGTTTTCAGCATAAAATGGTTATGCTATCCGAGACGAGATAATGTCATGTGTTCACAACAGAGAATGACTAAACACGATTGCCACACAACACTGAGGATTAATTATTTTATGCGTTTCTGTCCCCCGATAACGGGGGAACCGAAGGGGGTGCAAAGACCATTGAGTCAAAGACGGAGCAATTTTATGCGGCAGCAATTTTCGAGATGGGGCGCTCCAAGGGAGCAACGGGATGAAGTGACGGCAGACATCTGGGAGCTCGCTCACAAGTGGATGCAGACACTACAGACCGAGAGGACGCAAGTCCGAGAGCCCCAGCTATTTTCTTGGAATGGCAGCAGACAAGGTTTCCGTGTGGCCCCCTTCGGTTCCCCCGCCCCCATTGGACAAGATTCAAGCACCTGAAACCTGAACATCCGCCCGAGGTGAGCGCAATGATGAGCTCGCTTGATCATTGCCGAGCCGAGTAGGATGTCTGCGGCGACTAGCCGTGAATCCTGAAACCTGAAACTAAAAAAAGGCCGTCCGTGCGAGATGCATAGACGGCTGTCTTTTCAAAAAATTCTTCTGTTTTTTGGTGAAATTGGATTTTATTTGTATTTTTGCTCGCAGAAATGCCGATTGATATGAAACAAGGAAAATGGATATTGCTGCTACTGTCATTACTGACAACTCTTGTAACCTGGGCACAACCTATTACGGAACAAGAGGCAGCTGAGCGTGCCCTTCAGTTTATAAGAAAGCACAACACCTCGTCACGTGCCAGAGCGATGATTCGGGCCACTTCTCCCAAAATACTGGAAGCCGTCAAGGTGGAGGCAGAGAGGATATATGCCTTCAACGTGGATGGCGGAGGATATGTCATTGCGTCAGGCGACAGCCGTGCCTTGCCCGTGCTGGGCTATTCCGACAGCGGTAGCATCGACTGGGCAGATATGCCTGAGAATATGCGCGCATGGCTGAAGGGATACGACGAGGCCATTGCCACGCTGGGCAGCAGCACTGACTTTGCCGACGGCAATCTTCTCACTGCCGACGGCAAACAGACATCCTCCACACGTCTGGCACGCACCGCTATCGAACCAATGATTACAACTCAATGGTATCAGGATGCTCCTTATTGGAACAAGATTCCTCTATATGACGGTGACGACCCCCAAAAGCATGGTAAAAACTGCCTTACCGGCTGCGTTGCTACAGCAATGGCGCAAATCATGAAGTTTCACGAATGGCCCAAAGCAGAAACGAAAGCCATTCCTGCCTATGATCAGGAGACATACTATGATGGAAAATCGAAAATATGGCACATCGACGAACTGCCACCGATTACCTTCGACTGGGCTAATATTATAGACAAATATACAATCCGAGATAACGTGACAGGCAAGAAAACAGTTGTCGGCACTGAGGCCCAGCAAGATGCCGTTGCCACATTGATGCGCTACTGTTCACAAGCCTGCGAAATGGAACTTGGGACAGTTTCTTCCGGCACAAGTGACTCAACGACTCCCCGTGCTTACTACTATATGAACTATGCCCCTTCCGTTCAGTTGGTTAATCGTGCCTTTAGGGGCATTGATGAGTGGGAAGAGCTCATCTATAGTGAACTTTCTGCCAGACGCCCCGTGCATTATAATGGTATTGAGAATTATGGCGGTCACTCATTCGTCTGTGACGGTTACGATGGTGATGGGAAGTTCCACATCAATTGGGGATGGTCTGGCGAAAATGATGGCTATTATGTGCTGAGTGTGCTCAATCCTTATTACGACGACGCCCTCGGCAGGGCAACCGGATTAGGTTTCTGCCGTAATCAGAGTGCAGTCGTTGGCATACAGCCGCCATCGGAAGGTATATTGCCGCCACCTCTTGGTCGTGTCGTGCTACATGGCATCAAACCGAAATCAGATTCTGCCGTAGTATACGAGTTCGGTTACCTCGGAGGAATAGCTTACCCCGCTCCCACGCAGGATTATGCCCTCGGTACCATCGATGCAGAGGGTAAATTGAAACCGCGTTTCATTGGTGACCCCAACGACAGCATCATTTTCAAAGACAACACGATGACGGTGGTGATAGATACTACAGCCATCCAACCAGGCGAGTCGTTGCTGCTCTACCCGATGATGAAATTCCGTCACCTTCCCGAAAGCGATTGGCAATTGTACGGTTCGCAGGAATACTATGTCAACGTAGGACGCACCGAAGACGGAAAATACTACACCATCTACACCAATCCGGAAGTGCCGAAGCCGAATTTGACAGTAGTGGATCTTACAATGAACCCTTCAATAAGTAAACCCAACGAGACAATAGAACTGACACTCACCATCCACAACAATAACGACACTGACTTTACGGACAATCTATATATCACTCCCGATTTTTATGGAGACATCGATCCTGCTGACATTGCCACATCCAAAGTAAAAAGGTATGGCGATAGCATGGTAGCAGGTGCTTATATCCGTGCAGGACAGGACGCCGAAGTCAAGTTCTATATGCCCCTCCTGATGAATGGCGTAGTTTACCTGAAAGTAAGAACTGCAGATTACGAATACCTCAAAAGCTACGTCGAAGCGATTGAAGCACCCACTGCCGTCACCTCCATCTCAGCAAACGACTCTGACACCTCCGATGCGCACTATTATGACCTACAAGGGCGCCGTCTCACCGAGAAGCCCGCGCGCGGCTTCTACATCCAGGGCGGCAAGAAGTACCTCGTGAAGTAACGCGCAGGATATTCAAGATTCAAGAAAGAGGCCGTCGGAATAATTCCGGCGGCTTTTTTTCATTTTTGCATTTTTGTATTTTTGACAAATGACCTAAATCTCCAAAAAAATCCTTATCTTTGTCTTCGAAAAAGGAATGAGCTAATATGGCAAACATTAAAATCATACAAGGAGACTTTGAACAGAAACTGCAGCTACAGTTCGCTCCTGGCATAAAAGCCGGATTCCCGTCGCCTGCAGAAGACTATAACCACGAGACGTTAGACTTCAACCGGGATCTTATCCAGAATCCCGAAGCAACATTCTACGGGAAAGTGGAAGGCGACTCGATGATCGAAGCGGGAATCAGCGACGGCGATATTGCTGTGATCGACCGCTCAATAGAAGCACAGGACGGAGATGTCGTGGTGGGATACATCAACGATGAGTTCACCATCAAATACCTTGACCTGCGTCACCGCAAGGACGGCTATATAGAACTGCGCCCCGCCAACAGGAACTTCAAGCCCATCCGCATTGATGCAGATGATGATTTTGAAGTCTGGGGTGTGGTGATTTGGACTATCAAACGTTGGAAATAATAGTTCTGATTCGTGTACGGCATCATTGACTGTGATAACTGCTACGTTTCATGTGAGCGTGTCTTTAGGCCAGACCTGAAAGATAAGCCTATTGTTGTTCTTTCGAACAATGACGGATGTGTGGTGGCACGCAGTAATGAAGCCAAGAAGATGGGCATCAAAGCCGGAACGCCTTATTTCCAACTGGCAGAGCAGTTCCCCAATCAGAAGATTGTCGTATTCTCATCAAACTATGAGCTGTATGGTGAATTAACGAGCAGGGTGGTGTCCATCATCAGCAAGGAAGCACCCGCATACTTCCGTTATAGCATCGACGAGTGCTTTGTCTATCTCCCCGACCCGAATGATAAAACTGTCAATTGTCCACTGTCAATTCTCAATTCTCAATTGTCAATTGTCAATTATAAAGACTGGGGTGAAGAACTACACAAGAAGATCAGACGAAATGTAGGCATACCTGTCAGCATAGGACTGGCGCCAAATAAGACTCTTGCTAAGATGGCCAGCCACTTCGCAAAGAAATACCAGGGCTACCGTCATTGCTGCATGATTGATACGGACGAGAAGCGCATCAAAGCATTGAAGCTGTATCCCATCGATGAAGTGTGGGGCATTGGCCGACGTTATGCAGCACGTCTCGAAGCGTTGGGCGTAAAGACGGCTTATGACTTTGCAGCTCACAGCGGCGACTGGGTACGCGCCACATTTAACAACATCGTCATCGAACGCACCTGGAGAGAACTGAACGGTGAAGACTGTGTGCCCAATGAAGAGATGGCTAAGAAGAAATCCATCTGCACCAGCCGTTCTTTCAACGGTATGATAACAGACCTTGACGGGCTCCGCATCCATGTGTCGAACTATGCCGCCAGATGTGCAGAGAAACTGCGACTGCAGGGTACGGTGGCGTCCATCGTGGGCGTGTTTCTCAACACCAATGCTTTCCGCGAAGATCTGCCGCAGTATTGGAACTTTCAGGAAATGCGACTGATCACGCCCTCCAACTCGACCATCACCATTGTCAAGGCTGCCAACGAAGTCCTTAAGAAACTCTATCGTCCGGGCTATCACTATAAGAAGGCCGGCGTCATCGTGATGGGCATCGGACCGAACAGTCCGATTCAGCAAGACCTGTTTGACACCAATGCAGAACAGTTTGAGAAGATGAAGCGACTGGATGCCGTCATTGACCGCATCAACAAGGTCAACGGCTCCGAGACCATTGTGCTCGGCAGCCAGCTGTACAGACAAAAGGACGGCAAAGGGAAAGCGCTGGTGTTTGCCGATGCCATCAAACATGATTTCAAAAGCAAGAACCCGACGACACGTTGGAGTGACATCATTGTTTTGAAGTAAGAAGTAAGAGGGCTGATAATTGTGGGGGTGGGTCATCCCATCGATAGGTGCAAGCCCCTATCCTATGTTATTTGACACCGTTGGTGTCATTACTGCATACGATTGCAGAGAATCATTGCTCGTGACGGCTGATTATTTATTTTATGCGTTTCTGTCCCCCGATAACGGGGGAACCGAAGGGGGTGCAAAGACCATTGAGTCAAAGACGGAGCAATTTTATGTGGAGGCGAAGCTGGAACAATTTTCGAGATGGGGCGCGGGCTCTCTGAGAGCACGTGAAGAGCGATGGAGAAAGCGGCTGTAGAAAGCTCGCTTTCTTAAAGACGATAATCCATCGCTCATAAAGGAAACGCCAGTTTCCGAGCCCCAACTATTTTCCTGAGAATAGCTGCAACCATGGTTTTCGTAGTTTTTAGAGTTTTTCGATGTTAAATCAAAAAAAATTCCGTGATTTCTGTGATTTCAGTGTGAGATTAAAATCAAAAAAGCCCGCTGAAATCAGCAGGCTTCTGAGAGCGGAGAGAGAGGGATTCGAACCCCCGGTGCCTCGCAGCACGGCAGTTTTCAAGACTGCTGTAATCGACCACTCTACCATCTCTCCGAGCGGGTCTTTCCGCGTTTGCGGCGGCAAAGGTACGACATTTTTCGGAAACAAGACACTACAGAGGCCATATTTTTTTGAAGAAAGGCGAAGAAAACACATTTTTCCGAACTCCTCGCGCGCAGATGCGGGAAGAATTATGTAACTTTGTGCGCTGATATGCGCATGTCATAAAGAGACATCAAAGAAAAATATGGCAAGAAGAGTCGTCATCACGGGAATGGGTATCTGGTCGTGCATCGGACAGAGTCTCGACAGCGTGGCCCGTGCACTGCACGCCGGAGAGAGCGGCATCGGGCTCAGACCCGAGCGGCTGGACTACGGATACCGCAGCGCACTCTCAGGCCTCGTCCCCACCCCCGAGATCACCAAGGCAATGCTCGACCGCCACACACGCGCCGGACTCTCGGAGCAGGCGCAATACGCCTACATGGCCGCCCGAGAGGCGCTCGAAGGCGCCGGACTCGACGGGGACTATCTCAAGGCGCACGAGGCGGGCTGCATCTTCGGCAACGACTCGTCGGCCGGCAGCGTGATAGAAGCCTCGAACATCATGGACGAGAAGCACGACACGGCGATGCTGGGCTACGGACTGGTGTTTCAGCTGATGACCTCCACCGTGAGCATGAACCTCAGCCGCATCTTCCACTTGAGCGGCACCAGCTTCACCGTGAGCGCCGCATGCGCCAGCGGCAGTCACGCCATCGGCACGGCCATGATGATGATACGCAGCGGGATGCAGGACATCGTGCTCACGGGCGGCGCACAGGAGACGGGACTCAAAAGCATGCCCTCGTTCGACGCTCTGGGCGCCTTCTCCATGAGGATGGATGCACCCCATGAGGCCAGCCGACCCTTCGACAAAGAGCGGGACGGCCTCGTGCCGAGCGGCGGCGCAGCAGCGCTGGTGCTCGAAGAGATGGAGCACGCCAAACGGCGAGGCGCCACCATTCTGGCCGAAGTGGCCGGATACGGCACCTCGAGCGGCGGCACCGTGTCGCAGCCCGACGAGACAGCCTGCACCGTAGCGATGGAGCGCGCCCTCAAAGACGCCGGACTTGCACCCAAAGACATAGACTACGTCAACGCCCACGCCACCTCGACGCCCCTGGGCGACAGGTGCGAGGCAGCGGCGCTCGACCGCCTCTTCGCCGGAGAGCACGCCCTCATCAGCAGCACCAAGAGCATGACGGGCCACGAAAGCTGGATGGCCGGCGCGAGCGAAGCGCTCTACTCCACCCTGATGATGCAGCGCGGATTTGTGGCGCCCAACATCAACCTCCGGGAGCCCGACGAGGCTGCCGCACGTCTGAGGCTGACGGCCGAGACGGTGGAGACGGAAGTGCGTGCGGTGCTCTCCAACTCCTTCGGGTTCGGGGGAACGAACGCAGCACTCGTGCTGCGTGAGGTTAGAGGTTAGAGGTTAGAGTTTAGAGTTTAAGATGAAGTTGTCGCCGGCATTGAAGAAAGCATACACCGAGGAGCAGATGACTGCCCCCGAGGCGCAGCGTCTGGCGGAATTCATCGCCTGGGGACCCATCGTGTTTCAGGTGTCGAGAATCATGCTCCAGCGCGGCATCTTCGCCCTGCTCGGCGAGAGCGACGAAGGACTGACAAGACAGGAGATCACGCAAAAGACGGGACTCTCGGACTACGCCGTGAAGTGTCTCATGGAGGCCTCGCTCTCTATCGGCACGATGCTCGTCAACCCCGAGACGGAGCGCTACACACTCTCCAAGGCGGGATGGTTTCTCGCCAACGAAGCCGCCACAGGCATCAACATGGACTTCAACCACAAGGTGAACTACGAAGGGATGTTCCGCCTGGAGGAATCGCTCGAAGGCGGACGCCCCGAAGGCTTGCGCCACTTCGGCTCCTGGCCCACCATCTACGAAGGGCTCTCGAGTCTGCCGGAAGAGGTGCGGAAGAGCTGGCTGGCCTTCGACCACTTCTACAGCGACGCCGCATTCCCCGAGGCGCTGAAGATCGTCTTCGACCGTTACGGCGTCAGGACGCTCTACGACGTCGGGGGCAACACGGGCAAATGGGCGCTCGGATGTGTGGCCTACAGCACGGAAGCCCGCGTGATGGTGCTCGATCTGCCACAGCAGCTGGCTCTGATGCAGGACAACATCAAGGGAAAAACGGGCGCAGAGCGCATCACGGGCTTCGCCGTCAACTTCCTCGACCCCGAAGCGAAGTTCCCCCAAGGCGAACGGCCCGACGCCGTCTGGATGAGCCAGTTTCTCGACTGCTTCAGCACGGACGAAATCACGGGCATCCTCTCCAGAGCCCGCGAGGCGATGGACGCGCACACGAGGCTCTTCATCATGGAGACGCTGTGGGACCGCCAGCGATACGAGACGGCGACCTTCTGCCTGACGATGACGAGTCTCTACTTCACCGCGATGGCCAACGGCAACTCCAAGATGTACAACACGGAAGACCTGGAGCAGTGCATCCTCAGGGCCGGACTCGAAGTGGAAGACATCTGCGACGGACTGGGACAGGGACACAGCATCATCGTGTGCAAAAAGACGGAAACAAAAATCAACAGCATAATGACAAGACAGGAAATCGAAGAAAAAGTGAGGGCCTTCCTCACCGACGAATTCGAGATCGAAGAGGATCTCATCCACGACGGCGCCCGACTGAAAGAGGATCTGGGCATCGACAGCCTGGATCTGGTGGACATCGTGGTGATCGTGCAGAAGGTGTTCGGCTTCAAGATCAACCTCGAGGAGATGAAGACGGTCGCCACGCTGCGTGAGTTCTGCGACTACATCGAAAAGAAAGTGGGCTGAGGCGCTATGGCAGAGAAGAAGTGGGCAGGAACAACCTACGGCAGCGGCGCGATGCACCGCTGGCTCATCCGTCTGCTGCGCGTCGTCGATGTGAGGGCGGTGTACGCCTTCGCCTTCGTCTTCATCATCCCCGTATGCGTCTTCCTGCCGGGTTTCCGCCACAGCTACCGCTTCTTCCGACGCCGCATGGGCGACGGACGGCTGAAGGCCTTCGTCAGAGCCTACGCGAACCACTGCTTGTTCGCCCAGGCCGTCATCGACAAATTCGCCATGTATGCCGGCAGGAACTTCGTCATCAGCATGGAGGGCGAAGAGCATTTCAACCGTCTGGCTTCACAGCCGGAGAGCTTCATGATGATGAGCTCGCACATCGGCAACTACGA
>Ga0256405_10006493_pt1 | contig 18643 bp, 14 predicted proteins | sample RumenRJG_02DNA_FD_189096 | JGI IMG/M metagenome (GOLD analysis project Ga0256405, IMG submission 189096) | Bovine rumen microbial communities from Lethbridge, Alberta, Canada - RJG_02 | ecosystem: Host-associated > Mammals > Digestive system > Stomach > Rumen | place: Canada: Alberta... | reverse complement strand
CAAGATTCACGATCTCATGAACGCCGACCGTCCCGTGTCGCTCTATCTCATCGTGCCGCCGTCCGACCTCGGACGCCTTGCGAAGTTCTTCCGTGTCATCATCGTGCTCATCTACCAGCGATTGACGGAAAAGATGGAGTTCGCCGATGGCCGGCCGGCGCCGACGTACAAGCACAAGCTCCTGCTGCTGCTCGACGAGTTCCCCGCGCTCGGGCGCATCGAGGAATTTGAAAAGGCGCTCGGCTACATCGCGGGCTACGGCCTGCGCGCGTTCATCATCATCCAAGGGCTCAACCAGATTTTCGCGCCGCAGATGTACGGCAAGAACACGAGCATCATCGACAACTGCCACATCCGCGTGTTCCACACGCCAAACGACGCCGAGACGCCTGAATATGTCTCGAAGATGATGGGCAAGCAGACGATCCGCGTGCAGAACAAGAGCTATGAAAATGATGTCTGGCAGCTGCTCGGCGCGAACAGCTTCAATGTGCAGGAGCGCGGGCGCGAGCTCATGACGACCTCGGAAATCTCGGAAATGGATGCCGAGGACGAAATCATCTTCGTCGCGGGCAAGCCGCCGATCCGCTGCAAGAAAATCCGCTACTACAAAGACCGCAATTTCGTCTCGCGTCTGCGCGAAGCGCCAGAGACGGACGCGCTCTATCCGCTCGACGCGCGCGCCGCGCGCAAGGCGGAGGTCTGCAAGGCGCTGCTCGAAAAAGATGCCGAGCGCATCGCGCTCGCGAAGGACTTCCGCACGGCGCAGGAAAGCATGGAGCGCATCCAGCAGGAAGAGTTCATCGAGAAGAGCCGCAAGAAGGAAGAAGAGCTCCAGCGGAAGCGCGATGCCGCGATCGACGCGGCCATCGCGAGCGCCGTCCTGCCGTCTGACGACGACGTGGATGATGATGCTGTGTCTGATGCTGCGGATGACGCGGCGGACGATGACGTTGCTGCCGCGCCTGCCGGCGATCCCGATACGACGCAGCCGGACGGCTTTGACGACCTGACGTCGGGCGACTACCTGTCCGGGCAAGCCGATTTTGACATTGATTTTTGAGTGATTTTGAGGTGAGAACATGGACGAAGAACGTATGGATGCAGCGCCTGTTGATGCAGGTGCTGCTGCTCCTGCGGATGATGCTGCGCCGGAGGCGCACGAGCTGACGAAGCTTGAAAAGCTCGAAGCGAAAATGGCGCACATGAAACGCCTGATCGCCATCGAACGCAAGAAGGAATCCGACAAGAAGCGCCGCGAGCGCACGCACCGCCTGATCCGCCACGGCGGATTGATCGAGATGATCCTCGGCGAATCCGTCGATGCCGGCACGCTCGCGGGCCTCCTCGACATGAAAAAAGCCGTCTTCCTCTCGGGAAGCGGCGAAGCGCTCGAATGGAAACGGCGCGGCGACCGCATCATCGCGGAGCGCGAGGCCGAGCGCGAAATGGAGCGGCTGAAGCGCAAGGGAGGAGGCGACGCTCATGCCGCAGGCGCTTCCTCCAATGGCTGACGACGCCGCTGCACTCGCGGCGCTCCGCAAGGAGCAGGCCGCGCGCGACAAGACGCTGAAGATGCTGCGCACGGCGATGCGGGACTTCATCGAGTATTTCGATGATCCGCTCGTCGTCGAAATCATGCTGAACGAAGACAAGTCGCTCTGGGTCGAGCGTGCCGGCCAGGGCATGGTCGATACGGGACGGCGCATCGAGCCGCCAGAGGCCGAGCGCTTCATTTCCATCGTTTCGACGGTCACGCAGGACAAGATCAACAAGCAGAAGCCGTTCCTTTCCGGCGAGCTCCCCATCTGGGGCAGCCGCATCCAAGCCGTGATCCCGCCGGGCTCGACGAATCCGATTTTTTCCATCCGTCAAAAAGCGCGCATCATCTTCCCGCTCGCGGACTATGTGGCGAAAGGCATCATGACGGCAGCGCAAAAAGACGTCATCGTCGATGGCGTCTGGAAGCGCGCGAACATCCTCGTCGTCGGCGGCACCGGCACGGGCAAGACGACGCTGACGAACGCCATCCTGCAAGAAATCGCCAAGACGAAATCGCGGCTGCTCATCCTCGAAGACACCGCCGAGCTCCAATGCAGCTACTCGAACACGGTCTTTTTGCGCCAGCGCGAGGGCTTTTCCATGCGCCAGATGGTGCGCTCCTCCATGCGCCTGCGGCCCGACCGCATCATCGTCGGCGAGGTCACGGACGGCGCAGCGCTCGACCTTTTGAAAGCGTGGAACACCGGCCACCCCGGAGGCGTCTCGACGATTCACGCGGACAGCGCGCGCGCCGGCCTCGAAGACTATGTGCCGTGGTGCGTCATGATCGAGGATGGCATCATCCTCAATCACGACGGCTCGCTCCAGCAGTCCTTCCGCTATCGCGGCCCCGACATGGATTCCTCGACCGAGGACGAGCTCGTCGTCACCGTCGCACGACTGAACAACTGCCTGCGCCGCATCGGCGGGAATTGGTGCATCCAGACGGAAGCGCGGCGCGAACGCAGCCAGGTCTACCCTGCCCGCCGTTTCCCCGACGTCTGCACGGCACTCATCGACAGCGAGCGCATGGCCTGTTTCGCCGATTCCGGCAATTACTTCGAGAGCGTCTACTATTTCACGCTTTTGTATCTGCCGCCGAAAGACAAATACGACAAATTTGGCAAGCTCTTCATCGACGAAAAGGAAGTCACGGATTCCGAGCACGATCGCGTGGAAATGAACCTGCGCCAGTTCAAGACGGAGGTGCAGCGTGTCTATCAGCTGTTCGCCGAAGTCATGCCGGAGTGCCATGCGCTGAACGCCGAGGAAACGCTGACGTACCTTCATTCCTGCGTCTCGCCGAAATATCACACGGTCAAGCCCGCAGCCTGCTATGAGTTCCTGAACAACGCGCTCATCGACACGCCGCTCCACGGCGGGCTGCATCCGAAGCTCGGTGACTACCACCTCGGAATCCTTTCGATCAACGGCTTCCCGCCGCAATCGACGCCGGGAATCCTCGACGCGCTGAACCGGCTCGGTTTTGAATATCGCTGGGTGACGCGCTACCTGCCCGCCGACAAGGTGACGGCGCGGACGGAAATCGAGAACTACCGCCGCCAATGGTTCGCGAGCCGCAAGTCCATCTGGACGCAGCTCAAAGAGGCGCTGACGCGCAGCGAAAGCGCGATGGTCGATACGGACGCACTCGAACGGTACGACGATGCCCAAGAAGCGCTGCGCGAGCTTAGTGACGATCTCGTATCGTTTGGAAAATATACGCAGGTGCTCGTCGTCATGGACAAGAGCCGCGAAAAGGTCGATGCGATGGTGCGTCAGCTCGAAAAGACGATCAACGCGCGCGGCTTCACGACGATCCATGAGACGACGAACGCCGTCAACGCGTGGATGAGTTCAATCCCCTGCATGCCGCGCAACAACATCCGCAAATACTACATGAGCAGCCTGAACCTCGCGCACATGTTCCCTCTTTCCGCCGTTTGGGCGGGCGAGGCATGGAACCGCCATCTGGACGCGCCGCCTCTTATGCGCTGTCAGACCTCCGGCAGTACGCCGTTCCGCTTCAATCTCCACGTTGGCGACGTCGGCCACACGATGGTCGTCGGCATCACGGGCTCCGGCAAATCTGTTTTCCTCAACACGGTCGAAGCGCAGTTCCGAGGTTACAAGGACGCGCAGGTCTACATTTTCGACAAAGGCGGCTCGTCGCGCGCGCTGACCGCTGGTGTTGGCGGGACATTTTACGATCTCGGAAACGAGGACGAAGACAGCATTTCCTTCCAACCGCTCGCCCACATCGACCGCGAAAACGAGCGCAACTGGGCGATGGAATGGATTTTGCAGATTCTCTTGCAAGAGGGCATCCCCGCCATCACACCGAGCGACAAGGCCGAAGTCTGGTCGGCGCTCAACAAGCTCGCGACCGCGCCGGAAAGCGAGCGCACGATGACCGGCCTCTGCCTCATGCTGCAAGACGAGCGCCTGCGCGACGCGCTGAAAATCTTTACGACGGCCTCCGTCTCGAATCCCGAAGGCGGCGCGTATGGCCGCCTGTTCGACAGCGAGCACGATTCCCTGACGTATGGGAATTGGCAGGTCTTCGAGATGGAAGAGCTCATGCAGAAGCGCAGCGCCGTCATGCCGACGCTGCAATACATTTTCCACCGGCTCGAACAAAATTGCACGGGACGCCCGACGATCATCGTGCTTGATGAGTGCTGGGTCTTCCTCGACAATCCCCTGTTCTCGTCGAAAATCCGCGAATGGCTCAAAGTCATGCGCAAGAACAACGTCTCGATCGTTTTTGCGACGCAGAACCTCGAAGACATCGCGCGCAGCCAGATCGCCCCGGCTATCATCGAAAGCTGCCAGACCGACATCTTCCTGCCGAATCCATCGGCGACGAACGCGAGCAACGATACCATCTACGGAATGTTCAACCTTAACGAGAAAGAGCGCTGGATCATCGCGACGGCGACGCAGAAGCGGCAGTATTACTACAAGTCGCATCGCAACAGCCGCCTGTTCGAGCTGGGCCTCGACCGCACGCCGTTCACGCTCGCCTACGTCGCGAGTGCGAGCAAGGAAGACCAGCAGAAAGTCCGCGAGCTCCTGCACACCTACCCGCAGGACGAGTTCAACGAACATTGGATGCACTACAAAGGGATGCCGGACGTCTGCGCCGTCATCCAGAACCTCAAACACGGAAAGGAAGCGACCTCATGAAAGACCTCATCAAGAAAAGCGCCTGCGCAGCGGCCTGCGCCATCTCCATCGCCACGTCCGCCGGCATCGCCCTGCCATCCTCGGCGCAGGCGATGACCGTCTACGATCCCTCGAACCATGCGGAAAACCTCGCGTCAAAATTGCAGCTCATCAAGTCGTACGAGAAGCAGCTCCAGCAGTTCGAGGCGCAGCTGCAACAGCTCGCGAAGCTCGATCCCGCGCAGCTCTCGACGAGCGTGCAGGAAGTCCAAGAAATCGTCTCCGAAATGAACGACATCCGCACGAGCATCAACGCGATTGGCACGGACTTCCGCACGGCGGAAGCGAAGTTCGACGAGACGTTTGCCGACTTCACGAAATGGAACGGCGCGCCAGCGCAGGCGTACGCCGACCAGGCTGCCCGCGTGAATGCTGCCGTGGATGACGGCATCAAGCAGAGCATCCTGAGCCAAGGGCTCGCCTCGCCAGAGGAAATGCAGAAGACCGCAAACTCCATCTCCACGCTCCTCGCAGCCTCGCAGAACGCCGAGGGCATCGTCGGCGTCACGCAGGCCGCGACACAGATCGCCGCGCTCCAAGTGCGCGAGACACAGCGGATGCAGGCCATCATCGCCGATTCCATGAAGGGGCAGAATCTTTATTTGAAGAAGCTCACGCAATCCGACGAAGCCGCTGCGCGGCGCGCAGAAGACTTCTACCAGACGGAAAACCTCGCCGGCGATGCGACGTTCGACGTTGACGAGCGCGATGTCCATTTCGACAACTAAGGAGGTGCTGATCCATGTTGCTGCTCCTGTCAAAATTCAAGATGCTCCTGCTCCTGTTGCTCATCCTCATCATCGGCTGTGGCGCTTTTTTCCTTGGAAGGATGCAGGGCGAAGCTGAAGAAGCTGCCGCTCCTGCCATCGTGCAAGACACCGTTCAAACACAGGAAGCGTCCTCGACGCAGAAAACTGCCGCGAAAGAAACCGCAGAAGAAGCCATTGAAAAGAGCAAGCAGAAAGAAGCTGAGAACATGGCGAAGATGGAACAGGCACTCGAAGAGCGCAACGAACGCATCGAGGCGGAAAATGCCAAGACGACGAATCACAAGCTGACGCCGCCGAAGTTCAAGCCGTCCGACGTTCCGACGCGCGAGCCGCATTTCCAGAATTAAGAGGTGCTGAATGGAGCTCACCGTCTTCGACCAAATCCTCTACCAATTCGAGACGATTGCGACCGGCGGAATCCCGCAAGTGCGTTCGCTCGTTCTCGCCACATTCTGGCTGCTCGCGACGATTGACGCGTGCATGGCGTTCCTCACGAATCTCGAGGACGGCAACCATTTCAAAATTCTTATCCAGAAGTGCCTGAAAATCGGCTTTTGGTTGTTCATGCTGAATGAGTGGGGAACGTTTTGCGATGTCGTGCTCCACGGCTTCATCCAAGCCGGTTCGGTCATTGGCTCTGGCGCTCGGACGGGCATCATGCAGCATCCCTCGCAGATCGTCCTGATGGGCATTTCCACGCTCGATCCCATCCTCGAATACGAGAAGCAGCTCTGCTCCGGCTGGACGGACGTGATTGCAAATCTGCCGATTTTGCTTGCTGGCATTTTGTCCTTTCTGTTCGGCTGCCTCGCCTATATCATCCTCGGCATCCAGATTGTCTTGACGTATGTCGAGTTCCTGCTCGTCTGCGCGCTCTTCACGCTCTTCGTGCCGTTCGGCGTTACGCGCTGGACGTCGTTCCTCGCTGAAAAAGCGATTGGCGGCGTCATCGGTTACGGCGTGAAACTCATGGTGCTCTCGTGCATCTTGTCCATCATCCCTGACGTCATCGGCGCTTATCCGGCGACGACGATCACCGATGACAATGCTTTGACGTGGATGGTCTCGCTCGTCGCCGTTGCGATGCTGCTCGCGTTCCTCGCGTGGTCGGCGCCCGGCCTTGCCGCTGCCGTCATGACCGGCGGCCCGGCATTGACCGCTGGAGGCGCTGTGGGCGTCGCGGCTGGAGCTGCCATCGGCACGGCCGCCGTCGTCGCCGGCGGAGCAAAAGCCGCCGCGCTCGTTGGTGGCAAGAAAGGCGGACAAGGAAACGCCGCAGGCGGTGGAACGGGTGGCGGCGCTGCGGATGCAGCCGCCGATGTCACAGGGAGCGCATCTCCGCCCAGCGGTGGCGGGAGCTCTGACGGTGGCTCTGGCAGCAGCGGTACACCGACCTCCCCGCAATTCAGCGGCGGCGGTGCCTCCAGCTACGACGGCGGGAGCAGCAACGACGCATCGTCTGGAAGCGATGGAAGTTCCGCGCCTCCCGCTGCGGACACATCCGGCAGTTCCAGCGCATCCAGTTCATCCGCTGGCGGTGGCAACACCTCCAGCAGTAGCAGTTCCTCCCCATCGACCGCGAGCAAAACACAATCCGCAGGTGCGGGCGCGGTGGTCGGTGCTGCCGCAGGAAGCGCAGGAGCAGCAGCGGGAACGGCGGCTGCCGGTTCTGCTGGCGGCGCGGTCGGTGGTGTCGTTGGTTCTGTCGCCGGCGACGCTGCCGGATCGGCCGCTTACGATTCCGCGAGCAGTTCCGATGCAAGCACAAGCGCGAGCGACGGAGGAACGAGCGACACGAGTGCATCCGCGCCATCGAGCGCGCCGCCGACATCCTCCCAAGCACTCACATCATCAAGCTCTGCAGGTGGAAGCAATCCCCCCGCTCCCGCATCGTCTTCCGCGAGTTCGAGTTCTGGAGCAGGAAACGCTTCGTCACCGACACCGGCTGCATCATCCTCTGGCAGTTCCACATCCCCTAGCGGAGCGCCACCATCGCAGCCCTCTGGCAACCATCCAGCACCGGCGCAAGCGAATCCCCAGAACCAGCAACAGAAGCAGCCGGCCTTTTCCAACGCGCTCTCCGGCGCGATGCTCATCAAAAACTCCATTCCGAGCGAAGCCGGGCCTCATGGCTCGATGAACGCGCCGATCCGCGACTAAGGAGGCTCGCCGATGACACCAACCATCCGCTGTAACCTCCGCAAAATCATGTACGACCGCGAAATCCGCACCTTCGCCGAAGTCATCCGTCGCACCGGCGTCAACCGCAACACCATCAAGAAGCTCTACCAGAGCAAGGGCATCCACCGCGTCCAGATGCGCACGCTCGCGAAGGTCTGCGCGGGGCTCGGCTGCTCCCTCCAAGAGCTCATCCACTCCCTCTGACCCACTTTTCCCTACCCTCGAAAAAGGCCGATCTGCAAGGTACTCGGGTACTCCCCGCCTTACAGATCGGCCTTCGTTTCTTCTCTATCCGATGTTCTCTTTTATCCTCTCTCCACCTGATCCGAGGGCAGACCTCTCCATTCAAGCTCTTTCGCCACTCCCGCCACCCCCGAACCCCTGTAGCTAGGAAGCATCTTTCTATCTCCCCAGAAAATCTTTTCAAAACACTTGATTCCTGGCGGGGCCGGTTTTACGATTCGGAGGGAGCTGAGCAGAGGGAGCCCTGCCCTGCGCGCGAAAAGCGGTACACTTCTTCGCGTTTCGAGCAGCGGTTTCGACCGGTTCGACCCGTCGGTCGCCTCGCGTCGGTCACCACGTCACAACCTCTTGCAAAAAAGCGCCTGCATCACTGCAAGCGCTCGTATTCTTCACAAAGACCCACGGTCTGGCTTTACATCTCGGCGTCCTAGCCATTGGTTGCGTGCCTCATCTGCGTTCATCAAACGCATCCCAGTACGGTTTAGCCCCGGAGATGATCCCGAGGCATCAGCTGGAGGAGTTGCACCCCCAGCGCATCGTGGATGAAAAGAAAGTCCCTCGGCGGACTAATCATCTGCGGACAGAAGCAGATGGAGGCAAGGCAACCCCAGAAAACCTTGTAGCAACACTACAAGCAACAAAGCACCCGCCGCGTCTGCTCGACGCGACGAGTGCTGAATATCCGTCCTGATATGGTGAAGTTAGAATATGCGTCCTCTTGATTCTTTTGAGCACGTCTGATATAATCACCATAGAAATCGTACATTTGGTGTTTTGACATCCAGCTTTTGATGGTTGGTGGGCGGACACCCAGCAGGCTCTATCGGTACGCCAATACCGATGGAGCTTTTTTATTGCCTGATTGAATTGTCGTGAAGTCGTAGTGTCATCCGTTTTGTCGGAGATCATCGGCTTCGCTCACAGAATAACACAAGGAAAAATCACTGTCAACAGGTCGGCGAGCACGTCATGACGTGTTGAATAACACTTAATAAGTCTTATTAAGTGTTATTCAACTGATTCAATTACATCAAATTTATGTAGTTGAATCATTGCTTAATAAGTGAAAATCTGATATAATCACTTTAGTTAATAAGCGGTGATTCACCGGTGATTAACTGTTATGCAATCTTAATAAATTGATTCAGCTGCATCATTCTGCATCAATTTAATCAGCGTGATTAAGTGGGTGAAAATTTTGTCAAAAAATATTTCTATCGTCAACGAAAAAGGTGGCTGCGGAAAGACGACCACGGCCTACAATCTCGCACAAGGGCTCTATCTCCAAGGCTACAAAGTCCTCGGCATCGATATGGATAGTCAGGGAAATTTTTCCTCGACATGGGGGAGCAATCCAGAATGTATCGGGGCGTTCGACATTTTGATGCACGGCGAGACGGCGAAAGACGCCATCCAAGAGGGCGAGGGGAAATTCGATCTGATCTCTGGCGATCGCTTTTTGAAAGACTTCGCTGCCAAGACGGGGTTCGATGTCAATTTCATGTTGCACGATGCGCTTTTGCCCATCGAACCGGAGTATGACTTCATCATCATCGACACGCCGCCGGCGGTCGCCACGCTCACGACAAATGCCATGATGTCTTCGCACTATGTCATCATTCCCGCTGCGCCAGAAAGCTACAGTGTCGATGGTCTTGTGCAGCTGAACGAATCCATCCACGCAATCCAGCTGCACGGCGTATCGGATCGAAAGCTACGGATTCTCGGCATCCTCTTGACGCGCTATCGCAAGGGGACGCGTCTCGCCGGCGACATGGCAGAAATCATCAAGGTCGTCGCAGAAAAAATCGGCACGCGAGTCTTCGAGCGCGTGATCCGCGAGAACATGGCAATCAAAGAGGCACAGGCTGCAAAAAAATCCGTCCTCGACTATCAGAAATACTCAAACGGCGCAACGGACTATCGCGCGTTCGTCACAGAGGTGCTGGCCGACGTGCGCGAGGACTGCGGCGGTCAGATCCGCAAGGTCAAGACCAAAAAGAAAGCAGGGGAGGACGCCGAGGCCGAAGAAGCAGCCGAGCTCGTCATCCAGCCGGAGCAGACGGAAGAGGTGAATGACTGATGGCGAAAAAACGCGGGTACAATGTCGACGAGATCAAAACCGAATATGAGCGCAGCCTGAACCAGCAGGAACAGCGCGACGCCATCGAAAACGAGACGGCAAAGGAAGACGAGCAGCCAGAAATCAACGAGAAAGCTGCCATCGACACGCACGTCGCGACGGAAAGAGAAGAGCCATACGTCGATCCAGACTATGAAGACTACAAACGCATTTCGCTGTTCATGGACTTCGAGACCTGGGAGCGCATCCAAGCCGTCTGCTGGAAAGAAAAATCTGCGGTCAACAAGCTGCTCGTCGAACATCTGCGCGAGTGGAGCTTGAAGCTCCCGGAGAGCGATGTCGATGAATACCGTCATTTCAAAGAGGAGCAGAACGTCAAGGAATGGGCAAAGCTCCGCGATGTCATGATTTATTGGTGGCGCACGTCCGGCATCCGCGAGCAGCTGAACATCAAGTCGTACCGCATCCATCGCAACGGCACGATGACTGTGATCGAGATGAACGGAACGATTCACGAGTTCACGTTCCTTCGCGGCTGGATCACGGACGGAAAAAACAAATATATGCGCGTGAAAGCGATTGAAGCGCAGCTGCGCAGAGGATAATCCACATACCATTGAATAAGAGTGAATCAGTTGAATAAGACTTATTCAACTGATTCACTCAATCGAATTTTTACTTGCGAACGTCTCGGCATTCTGTTATGATGATAGCAAAGAAGATCCTCGGCGTGGCGAAAGCTGCTACCTTGGACAACGATAGCCCTGACGTTTTACGTCAGGGCTACTCGTCTATCTGGGAGAAAAATATGGCTGACAAAGTTTTCAAGACCTATCGGGAGCAGCGGCAACTTCTGGAAAGTCGCGGCCTGATTATCGCGCACGGACGATTCTTCACGAATCGGATGCAGGAGGATGACTACTACAACATCATCAACGGCTATAAGCAATATTTCCTCACCGGCACAGCTCCAGAGCGTTATATTCGCGACACCACATTTGAACAGGTCTATGCGCTCTATGATTTCGACCAAACGATTCGGTCGTTGTTTCTCGTCGAGCTCATCAAAATTGAGAAGCATCTGAAGTCCCTGATTGCATATCATTTTTCCGAAAAGCATGGTTACGATCACCGGACCTATCTCACGCTCAACTGCTTCAAAAATGAAAGCAATCGGAACGTGCAATACGCCAACGATATCATTAAGCGCTTGGGACATGACATATCCGTATTCCGCCGGCAGGGAAATACTGCCATCTGCCATTATATGGAGGCTTACGGCTACGTCCCGCTCTGGGTGCTGAACAGCGCAATCTCCTTCGGCCGTATTGCTCATTTCTATTCCTGCATGAAGCTCTCCGAGCAGCAGGCCGTTGCGCAGCATTTCAAAATGTCCGCGCGCACGCTGGATGGCTTCATCTATTTTCTGGACGATTTTCGGAATGCGTGCGCGCACGGAAACCGCATGTATACGTCGAACAAGCGATCTGGCCATCAAAAATTCATTCCCGACACCGTGGAACATGAAAAGATGGGCATTCCGCGCAATCAAGAAGGGAACTACATCTCGGGGAAAACGGATGTTCTTGCAAAATTGATTGCGCTGAAATACTTTTCCAAGAGCCCGGATTTTCGAACACTAAAGAGAAGATTTCAGGCCGGCCACAAAACATTGGAAAAAATCATCCCTGCATCGATTTTGATGAATATTGACGCAGAAATGGGCATCAGCCCAGAGCGACTATCTTTTTTGTGATGATATGATTGAAAATCCGCCCGAGGAGCAATTTTCTCGGGCGAATTTTTGCTGCATGAATTATATCGTAGTAAATTATATTTATTAAGTGTGATGAAATTGATTAAACTTATTCAATTTCATCAATTTCATCCATTGAATCATTTCTATCACAATCACATAATAACAGACGCAAATACTGTACTTACCTTTTGATGATGCTTATTAGTTCTCTTGCTATAGCCGCAGCATCATCTTCCGTATTCTCTGCTCCAAATGAAATACGAATCGTTCCTTTTGCATATTCATCTGGCACATGAATGGCCTCGATGACATGAGAAACACGAGTATTTACTGAATCGCAAGCAGATCCGGTGGAAATGCAAATCCCCTTCAGATCCAGTCGATGAAGCAACATTTCTCCATCAGCGTTCCTGATAGAAATATTCACGTTTCCAGGAAGATGATTGCAGCTGCCGTTTCTCATGTAAAAAATTCCAGAAGATGTTAATCCATCCAGCAGAATCATCTCCAGCTTACGGAGCTTTCGTTCTACCGATTTCATGCGATCACAATTCTTCCGGAGTGCAACAGCCATTGCAGTAATCGCCGCTACATTCTCAGTTCCAGCGCGTTTCCCGTATTCTTGTGCTCCTCCATCTACAAATGAGCAAATATCTACACCTTTCCGAATGTAAAGGAATCCGCTGCCTTTCATTCCGTTGAATTTATGGGCAGAAGCGGACAGCATATCTACCCCTAGTGCGTTTACATCAATAGGGATGTGGCCAACCGCCTGCACTGCATCCGTATGGAACAAAGCTCCATGCGCATGTGCAATCGTAGCCAGATCGGCTATTGGCTCGATGGTTCCTATTTCGTTGTTAGCCAGCATAACAGAGACAAGTCGCGTCTTGTCATTATTATACTGTTCTAGTTGTTCCGGCTGCACGACTCCTTCATCTGAAACCGGAAGATACGTTACTGGATATCCAAGCCGTTCTATCGCCGTGCAAGCATTCAGCACCGCATGGTGCTCGATCCGAGAGGTGATTGTTGCCATCTTGAATCCATCAGAAAAAACGACGCTTTTAATCACCCAGTTGTCACTCTCTGATCCGCCGGAGGTGAAATATATTTCATCAGGCTCTGCTCCAATACATGAAGCGATAATCTCACGAGCCTCGGAAATAGCCTTTTTCGCCGATCGCGAAAAAGAATATGGTTGAGACGCATTTCCATACTCTTCTTCTAAAAACGGCTTCATCGCTTCAAATGCATCGGCATCCAGTTTTGTTGTCGCCGCATTGTCAGCATAAATCAGTTGTTTCATAATGTATCCTTACTTCGAAAGACCGATGGTTGAAATATCAGGGATGACCTTGCCGGCTTCCCTCGCATCCACAAGCCCCATCTGTTCACGTATGATGCTGCGCATTTCTTTTGCTGGTTGCAGACAATACGCATCGAAGTCTTCAGGGCTGATATCATCAGCGCTTTCCGCGTTCGGGAAAAGCAATTTTACAAACGCCGTACAAACTTTCCGGATGGCCTCTGTGTCTCTGGTATCAGCCTTCGTAGGAATGACTAGCAGTTCCTCGACAATGTTCCGATAGGATGGCGTATTCCTGAGCTCGTGGAGAATCGATGAAAAATATTCGGAATTCAGAGCCCAACCATTCGCTTTCATATCATCATTCATTCGGGGAAGTTCCCAGCCCTTGATGAAGCCATGCAAGCGGTCAAGGAACGGCGCTCTGTGAAACGGATCGGGAAGTTCTTCGAACATGGACGCGTGCTCATGCATATTGCTCCCAGTGATATTCCCCAGAAAAACAATGGCTGCGTCCACATTGACACTGTGTCCATCATCTGCCTTGAAACTGCCATTTTCCATGATTTGCTGAAGCGAAGAATGCATTTCGGCATCCTTCATATAATCCGCTTCTCGAATCTCATCAAGAGCAACATAGTCTTTATAAGCTACGACGCCTTCTCTTTTATTCGTCTTGTTATAGATCAGCTGGGCTCTTGTGGACTTGCCGGAAACGAGCCAGCCAAAGCGGCTGATCTGCCCGAACAAATAAGATTTGCCTGTCCCTGGAGGGGCGAGCTCGATGATATTGAGGTTCTTTTCTACGAACGGCAACAGCCTCTGTAAAAAGGTAAGTCTCTGCTCACCGTTGGCAAACCCACGATAATTATAATCCGCAGCAGAAATCAGCACATTGACCCATTCATCGGTAGTAAACTCGCTTCTGCCTTCCTTATAATCTTCGAGATCAACCGTATACGGACAAAACGGTTTGTAATCCGTCATCTGGATGAACCCAGTTGCCTTCTTCTTTGAAAAATCCTGCTTCCAGGCAAGCTCAATAATCCCCCAATTTTCACTTTCCTTGAGCAAGGAATCTTGCCATTTTTCTACGACGCTTTTTTCAATGACGCCACCAGCCCCTGACTTCATATCGCCAAAATCTGGCATTTCAAACATCGTATTGCCGCTCTTGATATCCACGGAAACGCGGATTCGTGCCAATATCGTCACGGGTTCCCCATTCGTCAGCTGGAACTTCATGTACTCAAAGTCCTCTTTGCTTGGAACATATCTTTTGATATACTTCTGGACCCGATCCGTATCGATTTCGCCATCATCATCGGAAAACTTCATGACAATCCAGTCGCGCATAAAAGACGGCAGCCGGAGATCCTTAAAAAAACCGGCACGCTGCGGATTTTTCAGCACGACCATATCCGCAAATACGTCCCTCAACTTATCTTCTTCCATAATGGCTCCCCCCCTTATAGAAACAGCGTGCAGCCCTGCTCCTTGAATTCGCTGATCTTAATTTTTAGGTCTTCCACTTCGCAACCGAAGTATTCAGCCATGCATGGAAGACAGTAAAAATCTTCGGTATCAACATCAATCAGTTTCTGCGACAGGGCCACTTCGTCCTTTGTGAGTTTTTTTTCGCATTCGCAGCAGATTTTTTTCTTCACGGCAAATCTCCCTCTCCACCGCCAAGTGCGGGCTTGATGGTTACGTCTGGCAGAGAAACAATGGTATTATTCGCAAATATCTGTGGAGGATACGTCCCCGGCTTGATCCGCGAAAACTCTGCCGTCCATCGCTTGGCATCTTCCGTGGGATTCACCGCTCCATCGATTCCATCAATTCTGATTTGCAAGCTATGAACCGGTTGGTTGAAACATATGCCGAACCGGGCCTTCTTCCTTGAGATTTTTACCGTTGCCTTTTCCCAATCCGCTGTGAGCTGGATTTTTTGATTGCTGTCCAACACAAGGATCGGCACCAGCATCTCCTCCGGTGACGCACCACCATGGACTTCGCCGTAGATTGCGTTTTCATCGTCTCCGCCTGCAGCAAAACCAGGAGTCGTGAAATGATCGTAATTTTCAAAAACAGCATATTTCTTGCCATCGTCGAGCGTCGCGACAACCCGCACGGCAGGCAATTGCGGTTGACCGTTCGGTTTCCATTCGCTGTATCTTCCATGGCTGTATACTTTTACGCCATGATGGACATCGATTCCGTCGCGCTGATGGAAAAACCGAGCTGCCAGACGACTGGTGCCGTGATCCCCTGTAATGATGACCCTATGATGCTTTTCCATCATTTGGGAAACCGTTTTATAGACAGAAGAAACGAATGTGAGTTGGTCTTCTATGCAGGCATAGTAATCTGGATCGTCTACTAGCCCCTTATGAGCAAGCTTGTCAAGCTTGTCAAGTTTTTCATGCGGAATATCCATGACTTTCCACGGGTCATTGAACATCGTCTCCGTTGGCAGGTTTGCTTGCCCGATAGCCATATGTTTGATCGTCGCATTGCAATGCTGAAGAATTCCCCAGCGCAACAACGGAAGCCATTCGATTCCCAGCGCGTCAATCCAAAGGATTTCTGTATCCGAATCCATATAATCAGATAGAACGGCATGCCGCATATCATAAGTATCTGTTTGTATCCCGTTGAAATAGGATGCCTCATCCATCGGCAAAGTATTTGACAGCTTATATGATTTATATCGCTCCATGTAGAGCTTGATGTCATCATCGAACGCCAGTTCGTCATCGTGAAGATAATAATAGAGTTCCGGATAGATGTCCTTCAGCTTTTCACATGCCAAGACCTGTGTGGCATCAGACCTCATCCACTTTCCGACCATTCGCAGCAGATAGACGCGTTCATCATGCCTCGCTCCCGTCATGAAAGCCAGCCGGTCTTCATAAACGGGAATGGCATCCAGTTCTCTGAAAAATCTGTCATCCGGCTCCCATGCCATGACGTTCACGAGGCTTCTGTACTCATCGATCCATTCCGGCTTGGAATACCAAACTTGGAAAATCTCAAGCATAATCTTATCCGGAACCTCCGCCACGCTCGCCGAAGCAGCAAAGCAATGGCAAAGATACGTATCCTCAGGGTGTCGCTCAAGCCATAGGAAAATAATTTGTTTGTGGCTATCTGGCAGAGCGTTCCATTTCCCCATGGCGTCAATTCCCGAAAAGGTCGACATGTTCAGGATGCCTAGTATCGTCGTATCGAGATCGACCCCCTTGAGCGCATAATCAAGAAGCAGTCCCTGCATCTCGTCAGAGCAATTTTCTTCCGTCAGGATATCTGCTCCAGGCATATTTTCGCAAATGAACGTCAATGTGTCATTCATCACATGGATAGAGATATTTCCGTTTGCCGTATCCACAAACTTCGCACGATTCGTGAGTAGCACAAAATCCTTTTTATTTGGGTCTTCCGGATTAGCCCAATATTCAAACCACTCTTTCAGTCCGACTTTCAAATCTCCTTGCATGTTTTCCAGTTTCTGTACATACGTTTCAAATTTTCCGGAAAGCACGAGAATCCTTAATGTCTGCTCCTCTGCGTCAGGATCGGAACAAGCGTAGAAGAAATCTTCCTGCCGCAGATCGTCCGTGAGATTCATGGATTTATCAAACCATTGGGCTTCACAGCCCCACAGCGGAATGATAATCCTGCCGATGTTGCTGGCAGACGCATTGAAATGCCAAAGTGCGGAAAAGCGACGATCGGACATCTCATTCCTGGCAAACAGTCGAAGATACTCACTGACGCCAGTAAGAATCAGCCATTCGTTCCGATACTTTTTATCCATCAGATTTTCGAACTTTGGCATGACATCGGCACTGGGAAACAAGACATCCACGGGAACAACATGGATATCGCTTATTTTTTTCAATTCGGAGAGAAGGTCGCAATACGCGCGTATATTTTTTACCAGAATCGCACGACAAGGGAAACGGGAAGCGACAGCATCCTGCTTTTCCTGCTGCAGCTTTGATACGACTTCCTGTATCGTCATTTTGTCCTCTCCCCTCTATCATCCGGCAAAATCATCGCAATACTCCGGGTGTGCATCAAGGAATGCCGAAACACGATCCTTCAAAATCGCTTCGTTCATATTGCGTACATTCTTCTTTGTCCCGGCCAGTTTCTCCTTCTTCGCCTTTTCCTGCTGCGCCTGCTTCAGCATTTTTTGCAACGTGATTAAATCAGAAACGCCCCATGCGCTCATATCATTCCCAAGCTTCGTTTTTGCTTTGGTGATAATCGCGGCATGTTCGGTATTCCAGATATCCAGGTATTCATTTCCTACGGTAGCGAGGAACGCAGACGCAATCTTGTCTTTGTCATAGAGCAAAGACGCATCCATATTTTGCAAAGCTTGAATCGCGCTGGCAACGGAAGTATTCAACGTATGGTTCTGCTTCTGCACATCCAGCAGCGTACGAATTGGCTTTTGCAATTCATGCGGAACAATCCACAGAATCGGAACATCAAAGGTTGTACACCAATCCCTTACGGTATCCATGCCCGTCAAAGTTTTCCATGTCTCCTGAAGTGTGACCTTGTTGCGGGCAAAATGAATTTTCCCCATCTGCGCGTTTAATTCCTTGTCGAATTGCGTCAGCGACGCGTTGCAGGACACATCCTTCAATCCGTTATAAACGGTGACAAGTTCGTCCGGAGTGCATTCAATCTGCCGTTTCTCCAAAATTTCTCTGAGCACCGGCTTCCCGTCTGCAAGGCAGTCCTTGGCATACGTCCCTACGTTTCAAGCGTGGAGATATCGTTTTCCCGTTCTTCCGGCGTCAAATGCGAGGCTCCCCCCTGCGACACCTTGTACAAGACGTTGAGCGCCGGGTGCCAAACAGGATTCAGCTGTGCAATGGCAGCCATCGGAATCCGCAAGTGCTTGAACAGATTTGCAAGATCCTTCTGCGCTGCTTCCAAGCTATGATAGACCTTGTCCTGTACATTCCCGATTGCTTCCAGGTACTTGTACTCCCCTACAATGTCATCCAGCTTCGCCTTGACATCATCTTCAGTCCAGCTATAGATTGCTCCCGGCATGACAGAATGCAATTTGTCGCTCAATTCTTCCGGCTGGATATCCAGCTTGCTGGCGATCGTCTGCAATTCAGGAGAAGCACGGAAAAGGAATATCCGGAAAGCTTCCGACATCTGATTCTTGTCCTGAAAAGCTTTCGCAAGAACGACGCGGATTCTCCCTCTCCCCTGCATCAACTGCAAGACATTGCTCATCGCCGTCTCGACCGTCTCGACATCGCCCGCCTGCGTCATAATAAAGCATTGAATGTTATCAATCACTTTTTCCGCCGCGCTCCGCAGTTCCTCATTTTTCCACGAATCTGCCGGCAGGTATTTCAAAACCCAAAACGGCGCACCGCACTTCGTGACGGCTTCCCGCGTATTATGCCACCCGGTCGTTTGCTCCGCAACCTGCTCCACCTTGAGGTCGAAAATTTTTTCAAGGTATCCGCTGAATTTCTGCCAGGTGA
>Ga0256405_10006492_pt1 | contig 18644 bp, 19 predicted proteins | sample RumenRJG_02DNA_FD_189096 | JGI IMG/M metagenome (GOLD analysis project Ga0256405, IMG submission 189096) | Bovine rumen microbial communities from Lethbridge, Alberta, Canada - RJG_02 | ecosystem: Host-associated > Mammals > Digestive system > Stomach > Rumen | place: Canada: Alberta... | reverse complement strand
ATGTTTATGGGCCTCGGCCGGACACAAACCCGTTTGCGACCCGTAAGCGCGAAACCGACTTTCCTGATAATCCTAATTTCCTGATAAGCATAGTTATCAGGAATTCCTGATAACTATGCGGGGTGCGCCTTGGCTATATTCCGCAAAGCGGAACACGGGCGCGAGCGGTGTCCAAAAACGCACCCCGCACGAGCCGCCAACGAGCGATCGCCCATTATAAATCTGCTATCGCCGATTCGTATGGAGCGTCTTGCCAAGCAAGGAGCATTTCTGCGACGGTAGTCTCGTTCGTTTCCTCTGACTCGACTCCATCGGCAGTGCGCAAAAGATCTATTACACAAGCAACCGTATTTTCCGGCTCGGGCGAATGCATGTAATTGAAGATGGGCAGGCAGCACACGACGGCAAGCGACGCCGCTGCAAATGACGCGACCCAGAGCCGACGGCGAGAGCGAGATTCCGCAGTCAGCGCGAAAGACTCGGCTGTCGCGGCGCGCACGATTTCGGCCATGCGCGGAGCTTCAGGCGAAACGCCCTCTTCAAGACGCCCTTTCACAAAATCCATCAGCTCGCGATCTTCGTTCATTTCAATCCCCCAGCATTTTCTTGAGTTTCAAAGTAGCGACACGCATCCACGTGAGCGCGGTGCCAAGCGGCACGCCGAGCTCGGACGCGATTTCCCTGAAAGAAAGCTCACCCTCGATTCGCATCAGCAGAACCTGACGTGGACCTTCGGGTAGCGCTCGTACAGCTTCCCGCACATCCTCCGACGTTGCCTTCGCTTCAAGCCGCTCGCGCGGCGAAGGCGCCGCGTCTGGTATGCGTTCCGCAGCAGAAGAGCCCTCCTCGTCGTCAACATCAAGACTCACGACCCGGCCTGTCCGCCGCAGACGGTCTATCGCGACAGAGCGCGCTATGACGGCGAGATACGGCTTGACCTTGCCTCCGCGATACTTACCCGCGGACTTCACCACGCGAACCCACGTCTCCTGAAAGGCGTCCTCCGCGTCAGCCGCCGTCGGCAGAAGAGCGCGGAGAAACGCCTGCATCCAGACGGCGTGCCGCCTTACGAGCGCCGAGAGGGACTCGACGTCCCCCCGGCGCGAATAGGCAAAGAGGAGCTCGCTATCCTCTTCCACGTGTCTTACTCGGCTTCAGGCGCCGAAGCGGGGGCGTCGCCGCCATCCTTAGGGCCTCCCTTCGGCCCCTTCTCGCCGTGCGGCCCCTTGCGCGGCCCCTTGAACTCACGAGGCCCCTTGCCTTCACGACGAGGGCCACGATCACCACGGGCCTCGAACATCTTCTTCATCTCCTCATGGGCCTTTGCAACCTGCTCGGGCGTGAGGATCGACTTTACGGCGATGACACGCTTGGCCTGATCTTTTGCCATGGCCTTGCGGAGCTCAAACACCTCGTCAATCGCCGCCATGACCGCGGCTTCGTCGATCTTCTCGGCCTTCATCAGCTCGACCTGCTTCATCGTCGCTTCGCGCACCTTCTTCTGCGCCTCGCGGTTCGACTCGGAAGCGCTCTTCAAATCCTTCAGCTTGGCCTTCTGCTCGTCGCTGAGGCCGATTTTCTCGGCAACGGCGGGATTTGACACCATGCGGACGATCGGATCGCCGCCCATCATAGGACCGAACCCGTCGCGCGGGCCGGAACCGCGATGCGGGCCTTCAGGACGCTGACCGCCCTCGGGACCTTCGGCAAACGCCACGCAGCTGAGCGCGGCAACGGCAACCACAATGAGACTTTTCATGTTCTTTTTCCTTTCGCGGCCTTTTGGCCGACTTTACGGCGCCACAGCGGCGCCTACAGTAGTATAGACGCACCGGCACTATGATTTATTTTAAGTTCTTTGTAAAATTTTAGCCGCGGAGAACGTGTAGATCATGTAGATTCCGCATGCTCTACATGTTCTACATGGTTTATGCCTTCAAACCGGAATCGGGGGAGACGACGAAGTCTCGCAGCGCGTCCTGCCAGCGAGGCGTGCGGTAGCCGAGCAAGTTCAGCACGCTCTTCTTGAGCGCCGAGTTGCGCGGACGCGGCGCAGGGCGGGGGAACTCCTCCGTCGTGCAGGGAACGACCTCCCTTTTAAGCCCCATGAGCCTGAACAGCTCGACCGTCAGGTCGTACCAAGTGCACTGGTCCTCGCACGTGCCGTGGACTATGCCGCTGACGTCGGGACGGGAAAGGAGAAAGCGTATCACGTCCGCGACGACCTTCGTAGACGTCGGGTTGCCGCGCTGGTCGTTAACGACCCTGAGCGCAGGGCCCTCCTGTGCGCCAAGCTTCGCCATCGTGTGGACGAAACTAGGACCTCCCGCGCCATAGAGCCAAGCGATGCGGAGAATCACGGCATCGGGGAGGATCATCTGCATCATCTGCTCGCCCGCGAACTTCGACGCGCCGTAGACGGTGCGCGGACGAGGAATGTCGGTCTCGCTCCATGCCCACGGCTCGCGCGGGGGCTCGCCGGAGAAGACGTAGTCGGTGGAGATTGCGATAAGCCGCGCACCAGACGCCTTGCACGCAAGCGCAACATTGCGCGAACCCTCTTCATTGAGCTTGAACGCGAGATCCCGCTTCGCCTCGCAGTCGTCGACCTTCGTCATCGCCGCGCAGTGGATCACGACGTCGGGCGCTTCGGCGATTGTCCTCGCCGTGAACGCGTCAGCGTCGGTGATGTCCCACTCGGGCAAGTCGGCAATAATGAGCTCGTTCCTTCGCCTTTCTCGCGTTCCGCTCGCATCGGACTCAGTCTCTCGGGAGTTTCCTGCGCCTGACGGCTCAAGCTCGTTCCCGCAGCCAAGCTCCCTCTGGAGCGTGCGGCCCAGCATCCCCTTGCCGCCTGTTATCAGAATCTTCATTCTGCCGCCTCTTTCTCGCTCGCCTCAAGACTCGCGTGTGTGATACATGCACCAAGAAGCACTATCTGCCAGCTCATGTAGAGCCAGGCGAGGACAATCGGGAGAAACGCGAACGAGCCGTAGAGAGCGGAAGACTTCGCAATGCCGACCTGCGCAACAGCGCATATCTTCACCCATGCGCCGAAGAAAAACGCCGTCACGAACCCGCCGAAGACTGCATCCTTGAACGGCACCTTGCGGTTTGGAAGAACCGCGAACGCATACGCGAACGCGAGCGAGGCGATGGTAAGCGTTATGGCGAGACGGAAGATCGTCGAGTCAAGGAACCAGATGAGCCCGTCAGAGACCCATTTGGTGAGCCAAGTCGCGCCCATGGTGGCGACGATGATCTGCTTGGCGACCGCGAGAATCGGCACCGAAAGCGCAAGGGCGGCGAAGATCGGCAGTATCACGGCCGTGAAGATGTTCAGGTAGGCGCGCTTCCATATCGGCCGCGCCTTCTCCACGTGGAAGACCTCGTTGAAGCTCGTCTCGACCATGCTTATCGCGCTTATGACCGTCCACACGAGAAAACCGAAGCCGATCCATCCGAACGTCCACACGTCGAACTGCGCAATGCGCTCGAAGAGCTTGTTTGATATCTCGCGCGCCTGCGCGGCGAACTCCTCCGCGGCGATTCGCCTGCGCTCGCGCTCCTCGTCGCTTATGGGCGCCACATTGGCAAGCTCGTCTTCCTGGGCGTGCTCCACGTTGGAGATCATCGCGTCTATATGGGAGTTGATCTGATCGCGCGCGAAATCGTCGGCGCCGCAGAGCTTAGCGACCGAGAGCAGCACGCACAGCAACGGCACGAGCGAAAGCATCGCGAAATAAGTGAGCCCCGCCGCGTGCATCGCGCAGTGGCTCGTGTTGAAGTCATTGACTACGGTCTTGAACCATTTGACGATTTTCTTCTTCATATCAGATGCCCCGTGAGCCACCCGAGCGCGACGCCGGCGAAGTAGACGATTGCGAGGATGGCGAGGTTCTCCTTGATGTTGCGGTTAGTGCGGAAGAGCACGAGAAGACCGAGGCCGGAACCCGTGAACGACGAGGCCATGAGAGCCCCCGCGCTCATCGCGCCCTTGCAGTAGAGCTCCGCGCCTGCGACCGAAACGGCGCAGTTTGGTATGAGGCCAAGAAGCCCCGCCGCGAGTTCGCCGAAAACAGGGGCGTTGAGCCGCAGCGAATTGAGGCAGTCCTCGCCGAAATAGTGCATGGCAAGTTCGATCGCTCCAGAGACGACGACGATGAAGGCGAATATCTCAGCCGTGTGTATCAACGCGGGGACAAGGATTCCCTTGTGTTCGCGGCAGCCGCAGAAACTGTGCTCGCAAAGTTCGTGGACGTCGACACGGCGGCGCATGTGCCGCGCAAAGGCGAGGACGGCGTTGAGCGAAAACCCGACGGCGATCGCGGCGACGACCTTGAGGACGACGATCTTGGCCATAAGCGCGACCGGCACCTGCTTCGAAACGAGAACAGGCAGCAGTTCGTCCGACGTGGAAAGAAACACGGCGACGAGCGTGCCGACGGTTACGACGCCGCCGGCGTAGAGAGATGCGGCCGCGGCGGATACGCCGCACTGCGGGATCGCGCCAGCGAGAGCGCCGGCAAGCGGGCCTACGGACTTCGCCCGCTCAAGGCTGCGCTCAAGCGCACCTCCGGCATGGGCCTCCACCGCCTCAAGCACAAGGTAGGTGCCGAAGAGGAACGGCAGAAGCAGCAGGGTCTCTTTTGCGAATTCGAGCATACAACATGTATTATATCAGTTCTTGACGGATTTGAGAACCGCGTAACCGCGTCTGCGGACCGTCTCCACCTCGGGAAAATAGCGGCGCTGGACTGGCTCAAGGCCGGCGGCGTTCTTGCAGACCGTGTAGCAGACGCCGCCTCTTTTCAGGGAGCGCAGCGCCGTCTCGAGAAAGATGTCGGCTATGCGGTAGTCGCTGTAGTAAGGAGGATTGCCGACAAACACGTCGAATGTTCCGTCCATCTGCGCGGGAGTGCCGTCGTCAGAGAGGATCACCTCTGCCGGAATCCCGAGATTCGCCGAGTTGAGCGTCGCCGCCTCGACCGCCCGCGCGTGCGAATCGACCATCACAAGACGACCTGGGGCATTCCCCTTCGACCGCAGGCTCTCGGCGACGAGAAACCCCACGAGGCCGCAGCCGCAGCCCATGTCAAGGATGCCGAAAGGCCGAAGGGTCGAAGAGCTGGATGGCTTGGATGCGGAGAGCTCACGGGAGACCACTTCCGCAAGCGCAAGCCCACCGTCGTCTACGCGGCGATGGCAGAAGCATCCGGGGAAGCTCGTCAGCGTCAGTCTCGCGCCGCCGGGAACGCTTGCCTGCCAAGTGGCGGAAAAGTCGCGCACGCGGCCAGGATCGTCCTTGATTTTAGAAATGAGATCGTTTCTGTCGCGCTCGCGGCCGTCGAAATCCAGCTCGAAGCGCTTTGGGCGAAGAAGATGTATCTCCTGAAGCAGATCGAGCGAAAGCTCGCCGGACATCAGCTTCGGGCCGGTCTTGAACTTTACGAGATCCCAGTCGCCCTTCGGCAAGTGCGGCGAACACACGGCCTTCACGCCGGGGAAGGCCTTTTCAATCGCGTGGCAGTGGTATACGTCGAGCGCGTGGCAGGTGACCTCGCCGTCAAGCCACGCAGCGGGGCGCCTTTCGCCACGTCTGTCTTCTTCGAACAGATCCTGGACCTTGTAGCCTACAAGCAGCGTTTTCATGGCATCAAAACCAGCGGTTTATCTTGAACCATGTAGAACATGTGGATCGTGCAGTTTTTCTGCATGTTCTACCTGTTCTACTCGGTTAATTCTCCTGAGGGTAATCTCGGTTATCTCGGTCGGGTTGAAAAGCCGCAGGGGAAAGCCGGCCCACTGTCCTGTTCCCGGAGAGACATGGAGATATCGCCCTTCCGCAAACTCGTAGAGCCCGCGCACATGCCCCTCGTTAGCCCTCGCGACAAGCCATCCTACGCCCGGCATCGCGCCTCCGTGCGTATGGCCGGAGAGCTGCAGCTTGACATCCGCCTTTTCGGAGCCGATCGCTCTCGTATATGGGCGATGGAAGAGCAGTACGCGGAAAGCGCCCTTCGGCGCTCCGGCGAACGAGTGCGCCGCGTCAAGAACGAGATCTGCGCTCCATGAGAACGCGGGGTCGTTAAGTCCGCCGAGGGCAATCGCGTCGTCGCCTCTTCTGATGACGCTGCCGTCGAAATGCGAAGACACGTCGAGAATGCGCACGCCAAGTCCGCGCAGAGCGCCCGCCCAGCCGTCCCAGTCCCAGTACCGCTCATGGTTGCCTGTGCAGCCCCAGACGCCGTCTCTAGCACGAAGACGGGCGAGCGGCTCCAAGTCCTTCAGGCGATCGTCCACAAGCCCGTCGACGAAGTCGCCTGTAATCGCAATCAAGTCGGCGTCGAGAGCGTTGACGCGCCCTACGATGCGCTCAAAGCGCGGACGGCGCGCAGAGGTAGAGCAATGAAGATCGCTAAGGTGGACGATGCGGTAGCCGTCGAACGCCGGCGGAAGGTCGTCGTATGCGATTTCAATACGCCTCACATCCGGGGGCCGCACGCCTTCGTAGATCCCCCACGCGGAGACCGCGACGGCGAGAACCGCAAACGCGGCAAATACGCCGCGCGTGATCCGCGCGGGAACGCGTATCTTCACAAGCCCAAGCAGATAGCACACCACGTCAAACGGAAACGCCGCGGCGATAAGCAAGATGGCCGCGGCGTATATCCAGCCGTAGAACCAGATCGCAAAAGAAGGCAGATCGGGCGTGAACGCATCACCGCCGACAATCGCGAAGAAGGCAAACTTGCCAAGCGCGACGGCGAACAGCGCGGCCGCGGCGAATGTGCCGCGCCTCGAGAGCTCAAGCGGGCGGACTACGGCGATAAACGCCACGACCCACATCGCGACGGGAAAGACCTGGAATATAAGCTTCCACATACGTAACTTGCCCTCGTATACTTGATCTCCCGTCAAAGGAGACCGTCACCCCATGATGATGTTCGAGAACTTGCCGTTGGCGTTTATGCGGCGAATCGTCTCTGCCGCGAAACGCGCCTGATCGGCGAACGAGAGCTTGATCGGAAGTTCCGCCGGCAGTCCGAGATGCGTCAGGACTATCTTGAGGATTGTCGCCGGATTCTCGAAGTTCGCCGGATGGATGACGCCGAGCACAAGGTAGACGGATCCCATCGGCGCGATTCCGGCACATATCGTCATGCCCTTCACGTCACCCCTGCTGAAGCTCGTCTCCATGAGGAAGATATCCTCGCCAGTCAGGAGGTCGCGGCACTTCATGCCGACGCCGGACTTCACGGCGAGAACCTCTAGCCAAGTATAGCGATAGTTCTCGTAGTATTCAGCCGCTGCACGGTCGTATCTGTTCTCGAGCTTGCCCTTGCGCTTCAGGATGCGCTTGATCGCCGGCTCTCCATGCTGGTCGTCAATCATCGTCGCGAAGTCTCCGGCAACCATGTCGAGGGTTCGGTCGGTGATACACCCGCGCTCCACGTCAATCGGGAAACCGAGTCGCTTAGCCGCGTCGAGCCGCTCATCCTTCGTTGATTCGGGGATGACAATATGACGGACGAATTCGCGAGTGACAATCCTGACGCCATCATAGTCCCAAAGCATTCTGTCGCGCTCAACGGGATCCTTCACGAACTTGAAGTCGACCGGTCCCGTGTACTTTGCCGGCGGCAGCTCGCCAATGTCTATCGGCTCGCCGAGGTCGTCGTCGTCATCGTCGCCGCCCTCACCATCTTCGTCATCGAGATATTCAAATGCAAGGAACATTTCCTCGTCAATGGGCGGATGTTCCATCTCCTTGAACAAGTCCCTGGCCTTCGCGACGCGGAGGTCTACCAGTCTGTCGAGCTCTTCATCGGTCGGAGGTGGATTGGCGTCTCGCTCGTCGTCAGATGTGTCGAGAAGAGAACACTTCACGACCAGATTTTCATTGGTTCGACAATCCCGCCATCTCGCGAAACTGCAGCCGTAAACGTCAAGGAGCTTGTCGAGTTCGCTCCCGTCGCCCTCCTCGCACGCAAAAACAAAGGACATGAACCCGTCGAGTTCGTCCTCGGTCAGCGTCTTGGAAACCGGCGCGTCGTGATCCGACGCATAGCCGTTGTAGATGTCGCAGAACTCGCCGTACGTCAGCACCCCGCGAAGGTTTGCCGCAGCGTTGAGGCAGCGCAGCATGAACTCCTCGCGCGGGTCGAACTCGGAGCCGCCCGCATCCGGATCCCTCCACTCGCCGTCCGGCCCAACTATCCTGTTAAACGGATTTTTCACTGCCATGTCCTTCGGCCTCCTGGAACGAGTCTGCACACCCCCTTGATGAATGAAAGAGCTTTTGCTAAAATATTCGGCATTGAGGCACTTGAGGCGTGAGGCGTGTTTCCGGAAACCACCTCTACTTTACGATCAAGTGCCTGCTTTTTCATATATTTACCGTTTGCAACTCTTTTTCCCTATATCGACATATGTCCTACTTATTAAACCGTATTTGCAGATTCAGTTTCAATAGAAAGTCACCAGTTCCCCCATCTGGAATAAGCGTTAAATAATTGTGTCGCGTTGTTGAAGCACGCTCAAATATAGTTGACTCGTAGAGATATTGCTCAAATAAGTTTGTATTGTAGACGTACAGTGCGACAAGTCTTCCATCGGGTAGTACAATGATATACCCTCCCGACGCATCATCTATTCCATCCCAAACCTCTGACGGCATCAAACCAAGCGCGCAGGCACGTAGGAATCGTTTAATCTTGATTTCGCAGAAGTTATGCCTCTTCTTAGATGCATAAGGCTCCGTTTTACCCAGCATCTCGACAGCAGCACTCAACTTATCCGCTTCTCTAAAACCACAACTTCCCCTGACGGGACGAGGAAGGAGAATCTGCTGAAAATAATGAGTCTTTACGAGATCTGCTAGAATCTCAGGCAAAGAAGAATCGACAACTTCAAGGTTGTCCTTAAAAACTTCGCTATAATATGTGTCATATTCTATTGACGTGGCTAAGTTTTTAATTGCCCTACACCTGTCCATGATCTTCCGGGGTCCAGCAATATTATTAATGCTCTGCGCCTGTTCTTTTGTCAAACCCTTGATTCTGTACAATATATTTGTTGGTTCTGATGCATTTAACAATGTCGGTGGTGCGCCCAGCTCCGACTTAACACTAAAACCCAATGTTGCCAACCCTGTCCTCGTCCCGTCAATTTTAAGGCGCAAGTCTCTTTTTGTAGTCTTGATATTTTTAGGGGCAGGATTAGTTAACCGCCTAAACCCATAAAAGGTCAAATCTGGTACTTCTCCAGGTATTTCAAATGCACCCTTCGTTTTTTTTATCGAACAAATTGACTTAAACAAGCGATTCGCCTGTTTGCACAAATTCTCCCGATGTGTCTGGACAATATGCCTCTGCCCATGCGCATCAATATGCGAAAAAACGATAACTCCTCCACTTTGAACAGTTGCCGTGGTATCTCCGCGGATTATTTCAAGCACATGAGAAAATTCATCAGGAGAAGGCAGCAAATTTTTGTCTGCTTGACAAAGCTTTCCGTCTGCAAGCAAACGAAAAACCACATAAGGTTCACTCCATTCGCCTTTGTTTCCAGAAAAATTCTTTATCATCATTTATCCTCCTCGCTGCTTTTTGGAATCAACCGCTTTAATCCGTGCTATTATCCGTTTTGATATCGCCTCTATAACTGGTATAGAAACACTATTGCCAAATTGCTTGTAAAGGTGCACATCACTCAATACCAATTTGAATTCTTCAGGAAAACCCTGCAGTCTAGCCCATTCTCTTGGAGTCATTTTTCTTATGCCTTCTGCATTAATCTTACCTTTAATATGTGTTTCTGGGACAAGTCCTTTGGGAGTGCCATTTTCTTCACGCAGCAAGTTCGTCTCCCTTCCCATTCCACCACAAACAATTGCGCCTGAAACGCCATTCCAATCACGTATTACATAGCCAAAGCCATGCCCTGCTGCTTCATGCCTTGCGCGATGACGACGAAGTGTTTCAACATAGACTTCGCTCAAGTAATATTTTGCCGAGACATTACGCTCACGAATATCATTTAATGTCTTGTTACATCCCGTGGGTCCAGGAAACTTAAACTCAAATCCTTCATGTGCATAATCTTCACGAAACGCAACCATGTATATACGTTCTCGATGTTGAGGCACACCGAAATCTTTGCTGTTTAAAATCTTGTAGAAAAAGCGATAACCTATCGCCTCAAACTCGCTCTTTATGACCTTGAATGTGTTGCCTTTATCATGAATGTACAATCCTTTAACATTCTCACAAAACACTGCCTTAGGGCGGTGCTTTTCACAAATCTTTACTACCTCAGCGAACAATGTCCCTCTAGACATCCCCTTATAAATATCTTTAAAACCTAGTCTTTTGCCCGCCAGGCTGAATGCCTGGCACGGGAAACCCGCACAGACCACATCAAACTTCTCTGGGATCTGATCATGTGTCTCTGGCTTGGTTATATCCCCCGATGGCATATCGCCAAAGTTTGCCTGATATGTCTTTTGTGCCGCAGAATCAAATTCAGATGTAAACACGCACTGCCCACCGCAACGTTGCATTGCGATACGAAATCCACCAATACCTGCGAAAAGGTCAATGAACGTGAATCTCGGGTTCTTAGGTGGCGGGAATGGTATGTTCTTGCTCATGGTAAATGCCAAATCATTGAAAAAATCCATTTGCACCGGGTTGAACGTCGTGGCAGACTTCCATTTCCTGAAATACGGCTTGAGGCAGTCGAAGACGTAGGGCATCGACTTGCCGCCGGTGACGGGATATGGCCTTGAGTAGAACGCCTCGTCTATTTTGACGACAGGGCAGCGCGACGAGCTGACGAACACCTCTGCTGACTTGCGTCCGAGAAGCTTCGCGGGCGTCGACTCTCCGCACAGTTCGTACAGCGCATACATCTCGCCATGCGGTTTCACGGAAAGAGAATACCCCTTTTTCTTCAACCACGCGCCGTCGACTACATCCTTGAACTTCGCCTTGAACGCGAAGTTCGGATGCCCCTCGGCGAAGAGAACGACGGCGTTGATGTTCTTGTGAAACGGGAGCGCGGTCGCGACGGAGCGCGACCCTCCCGGCGGCGCGCCCGCCCTACCGTCTTTGCGATCCTTGCGTTCTTTGCGGCTGACAAAAACGGGCAACGGCAGATTGTAGAGCCGTCGCTCTCGAATCCACGCCTCGTTCTCCGGCCTGTATGTGCCGACAAGAACGATATTCGACTTTGTCTCCGCCTTTTTCATTTTTCTTGTTTGCCTAAGGCTCTACACGATCTACACGTTCTACACGGCTTAAAACTTTTCCGCCAATCATATCAATTGGTTCACTCCGACGCCAATGTCTCTGCCGCATGACGCAGACGAGCCAGCGTATTGTCTTTGCCAAGGAGCTGGAGCATCTCGAAGAGTCCGATGCCCTCGCCGCGGCCAGAGACCGCGACGCGGATAGGATGCACCCACGGCCCCATCCCGTTGCCCTGCGAAAGCTCCTTTACGACGGCCTCAAGCGCAGGCGCAGTCCAGTCCTCGACCTTTGAGAAGCGCTCGACGAGATCGAGGAGAGTCGCCTTGACGCCCGGCTTCTTCAGCCGCTTCTCGACGGCCTTGGGGTCGAACTCGAAGTCGTCTGAGACAAAGCAGCGTATCGAATCGCCAAGTCCCGTCAGGAACTTTGTCCTCACCTGTATCTGCGCGGCGAGGTAATCCCACCAGGCGATCCGCTCGGAGACGGAGCGAAGGTCCGAGCGAAGGGATACGGCGTATTCGCCGAGGGACCCTGAGGAGGAGCCTTCGGACGCCGACGAGCGCACAAGCCTGTCGCGGAATTCCGCCGCCGGAATCTTCTTGATGTACTCGCCGTTCATCCACGCGAGCTTCTTCGGGTCGAACATCGCGGCGGTGACGTGCACCTTCTCGAGCTCGAAGAGATCGATCATCTCCTGGCGCGTCAGCACCTCGCGGTCGTCGCCGGGATTCCACCCGAGGAGAAGTAGGTAGTTGAAGAGCGCCTCGGGGAGATACCCCTGCTCGCGGTACTCGCCGACGAACGCCGCGCCGTCGCGCTTTGAATACGGCTTGCCCTGCTGGTTGACGATCATCGAGAGATGACCGTACTTCGGAACCTCCGCGCCGAGCGCGCGGAAGATGCAGATGTGCTTGAAAGTGTTCTCGACATGGTCGTCGCCGCGGATGATGTGCGTGACGCGCTGGTCTATGTCGTCTACCACGTTCGCGATGTGGAAGATCGGCGAACCGTCCGAGCGGACGATAGCGAAGTCCTGTATGTCCTCGGCCTTCTTCGCCATGTGGCCCTTCACGATGTCGTCGAACTCGATGACGCCCTCCTTGGGCATCCTGAACATCGTGACGACGCCGGTTTTGCCGTCGCGCGAGGTCTTCTCGACCTTGTAGGCGTGGCCGCTCGCGAGAAGCTGGTCGACGACCTCGAGGTGGCGCTTCACGTTCTTCGTCTGGTAGAAGACCTCCTCGTCCCAGTCGAGGCCGAGCCACTTCATGCAATCGAAGAGGACGGCGATCGCCTCGGGCGTGGAGCGCTCGAGGTCAGTGTCCTCTACGCGCAGCAGGAACTTCCCGCCGGTGTGGCGTGCGAAGAGCCAGTTGTAGATCGCGGCACGGATGTTGCCAATGTGAACCTTGCCCGTCGGCGACGGCGCGAAACGAACTCTTATGTCTGACATGATTTGCATATTATACCATTTTGCGGGGTCTCCCGCCCACCTCTGGAAGTCGGCAAAACGAAGCGAGAAAAGCCCCGCCTCAATCAAGCCCCATTCTGCAGAGGATGTCCCTGAGCTGGGCCGTAACAACCTTCATCGAAAGCTCCCGCTCAAAGAACGCCCGCGCCTCGCGGAAATACATCTCCTTGTTCGCCCAGTCGGCGCGATACTCCTCTACCGCCTTGACAAGCGCGGCGGGATCGCCGGCAGGAATGAACTTTATCGCCTTGCAGTCCTTCGCGCTCGGCGGATAGCCGGTGCAGAACTCGTTGACCGTGGGACGGCCGCACGCCATGCACTCGTAGACCTTGTTGCCGATGACGCGCGCCGCCTTCGCGGTCGTGCCGAACACACCGAGCACGATATCGTGGGCGCAGATCACCTCGGGCACCTTGACATAGGGGACCTTCTCGAGGAAGCGGACGTTCTTGAGACCCTTCGCCTTCGCCTCGGTGGACTGCTTGTACGCGCCCCACCCGAGGAAATCCCACTGTATCGGCAGGTCCTGCGTCATGCGGGCCGCCTCGACTATGACCTCGGTCCCGTGAAGCGGAAGGTACGCGCCGTGATACAGCACCTTGAAGACTCCATCTGCACGATCTACACGTTCTACACGGCCAACATCTTCAGCGACCGGCTTGAAAACCTCCTCGTCCGTGCCAGTGAAAAGCGGCGTCATCTTCTCGCGCGGCACGTCGAGATATTCCGCGGCAAAATCGACATGGCAGGAAGTGTCCCACGTTATGAAGTCGGGCATCGCCATGAGCTTCTTCTCCCACGCGAGAAGCCGCTTCGCGCGGCGCTCTTCTGGCTTCCACTTCTTCTGCTCGAGGACTTTCTTGTCCCATGCAGAGATCATCGGGTCGAAGAGAACCTTGATGCCGCGCTTGTGCGCCCACCGGCAAGCCGCCGCGATGTCACGCTGGCGGCAGACGGGAACGAGCACGAGGTCGGGTCTCGGACGGCGGTCAAGCCCGCGGAAAAACGCCTCGACGTCGCCAAGGCGGCAGCACCACTTCACGTCGAAGTAGTCGACCTCCCAGCCAAGCGCACGGAACGCCGCGGCGTTTACGCGCGTCTTTGAGTAGCCATGGTCGAACCGGCCCCAGAAAAGAACTCGCCTACCCATTGTCTTTGTTGTGGATGAGCCAGGACTGGTAGATTGCAAGAAGCGCGAAGACGGCGATCATCATTTCGCCGCCCTCTTCAAGCGCGGTACACAGCGACTGCGCGGCAGTCACCGCGCCTTCGGACTTCTCGAGCCCGTGCGCGTGGTCGAGCCACGAAGGAAGACGGTCTGCAACCTGGACGAGAACGCCGGAGCCGCCGAAGCAGCCGACCGACCACGCGACGGGATTGAGCGCGAAGACTCCCTTTACGAACGGCACAGCGAAATAGAGCATCCCCGCCGCGAACACGCCGAAGAACGCCGCGAAGTAGAGGACGACGAACGCCTTCGCGCCGAACGGCACCGCACCGTTCGTGAGGAACCGCGCCTTGAACGGGGTTCCAGAGAGCGGCTGTCCGTTCGGCTTGAAAAGGACGCCCGGTATGATCTTCCCGTCCTCGCCTACATAGTCGGGGCGGAGCGCGTGGAGCGCCATGTTGTGGAGATCCATCTCCTTCACGATCGCCATCAGCGCGACGAGCGAGACGGCGAGGCAGAGGATTACGCGGCGGCGCTTCGAGCCGGTGAACGGACATTTCCACCACACGAGCGGAACGATTGCCGCGAAGAACGGCAGCGTCGCGAGCTCGAACGGGGAGTAGCCGTCCTGATCGAAGGCATGAACGAGCGCCGCGGGCTCCATGACGGCCCAAGTGACGAGAAGCGCCGCGACTCCGGCGAACCAGAGCGCGGGGCCCGAAAACCAGCTCTTGAGGAACTTCATGCCGATCAGTGGAGATTGTAGGTCTTCTCGACCTCTTCCCACGTGCGCGTAGTGAAGAACTTGGAAATCGCCGTGTCGTACTCGGCGGTGTGCGTGAACGCCTTCTTCATGAGCTTGAAGCGCGTGTCGAGGCCAAGCGAACCGCCGTGCGACTCGAGTTCCTGGACGATGTTCGGGTAGTCGAGCGGATCGGTCACGGACGCAACGCGCAGGTAGTTCTTTGCCGACGCGCGGACCATGCAGGGGCCGCCGATGTCGATGTTCGTCCTCGCCATTTCGGGAGTGACGCCCGTCTTGGCGACAGTCTGCTGGAAAGGATAGAGATTGACGACGACCATGTCGATCGGGAGCGCGGAGAGGCGCTTGAGGTCAGCCTGGTGGGCGTCGTTGTAAGTCTCGGAGAGGAGGCCGAGGTAGATCTTGAAGTCGAGCGTCTTCACGAGACCGCCCTGCATCTCGGGCTGGCCAGTGTAGTCGGAAACGGCAACGAGAGTGTCGCACGCCTTGTCGCCGAGGATTTCCTTGACCTTGGTGTAGGTGCCGCCGGTGGAGTAGATCTTTACGCCGGGGCATGCCTTGACGAGTGCGGGGACGAAAGTCTCAAGCCCCGTCTTGTCGCTCACGCTCATGAGGACGTTCTTTACCTGAACCCTGCCGTCGATTTCAGTTACTATGTTTAGAGCCATGTTACCTCCTTGAAATTTCCTAGTATTATACCATTTTCTCCGTCCGGGCGGAATACTTGCCGCTCGCTGTCAGGACTTCGCAGCCGGTGGCGGTGACGAGAACGAGGTCCTCTATGCGGACGCCGAGATTCCCCTCGAGGTAGATTCCAGGCTCTATCGTCACGAACATTCCAGGTTTCAAAATCCAGTCCGACTTCTTAGACGCATTCGGCGCCTCGTGGACCTCAAGTCCGACGCCGTGTCCAAGCGAATGGCCAAAGCACTTCCCGAAGCCGCCCTTCCTTATGACGTCGCGCGCGACCTTGTCGAGCGCCTTGCCCGTAATGCCGGGCTTGACCGCGGCGATCGCCGCGAGATTCGCCTTGAGCACGAGATCGTAAACCTTGCGGTACAGCGACGACGGACGCCTCGGCAGCAGATTCCGCGTCATGTCCGAGCAGTAGCCGTCGAGCTTCACGCCCATGTCGACAAGCACCGGATCGCGGCCGTTCCAGACCGTGTCGTCTGGAACATGGTGACACTCCGCGGCGTTTGCGCCTACGCAGACGATCGTCTCGAACGCCTCGCCCTCGCCGCGCTCGAACATCATCGACCTTATGATGCACGCCATCTGGCGTTCGGTCATGCCGGGCCTGAACTTGCGCGACGCGTCGCGCCATATCTCGTCGTTGAGCCGCACGGCCGCGCGCATCTTCTCGATTTCGCCAGGCGTCTTCACCGAGCGGCGCTTGGCGAGATCGCGCGTGACATCCTCGAACTTCGCGCGGGGGAGGAACTTCTTGAGCTTTTCAAACTCGGCGACGGATATCGCCTTCTCGAAGCCGATTTTGCGCGACGAGGCGCCCTTTCCGCCCCAGAGCCGCTTGAGGTCTGGCCCAAAATGCTTTATGTCGCGGACCTTTAGCGTAGGCGCGACGCGGTGCGCCATAGGAATGTAGCGGAAGTCGGTGTAGAGCGTCGGCTCTCCGCCGTCCGCGACAACAACCCACGCTTCGTCGCAGTCGACGCCAGTAAGTGCGCGGACATTCGCCGCCGTTCTAATGATTGCGTTTTTCATTGGTCAAGGCCCGACATCGAGGGGATGTGGACTTCCTCCTTTACTTCCACTTCGGACGAGCCGAAGATATACGTTGCCGCAAGCGGCTCCACTTCTACCGTATCGTCGGCGATCTTGGAGGAATACGACTCCTCGCCGCCGCCCGAGTTGAGCGCGCCGCGCCCCGCTTCAGCCCTGATGTCGCGCTGCATCCTGAGCGAGCTCAGGATGTAGGCCGTGAAGCCGAAGAGAGCCGAGAGGACGAGCGCGAGCGCGAGCATCCCGAGCGCAAGCTCCATAAAGGCCTGGCCTCGCCTAGTGCCCATGGGAAGTTCCTCCATGGCTGCCGCCGCCGCCCGTCCCGCGGATGCATGTGCCGGCATAGTACTTCAGCCACCGTATGCCGCCGTCGCGGAAATACTTCTTCTCCCATGTCTGGAGCTGCAGGCAGTAGAAACACCCCTGCGCATTCATCGGTCCATGCTCAAGGTAGAACGGCAGGTGCTTTCGGACGTGCGTGACCCAGCCGTAGTCGGCGGTCGCGAGATCCTCGCCGCCGACGGAGTCGAGCGGCACGAGACGCACATTGGTGAAACACGGAACGACAAACGACTTGAGCGCCGTCACCACGTCTGTCTCTCCCTCGAAGTTCTCAACCGTCCCGAACGGCTTCGCGCCCGCCGCCCAAACGACGTCCGAGGTCGACTCGAGCGCAACCGACTCGACTTCCTTTATGCACCTCGTGATCGCCGCGCATCCGCGAACGTTGTACTCCGGCTTGATCTCGCCCACGATTGGGAACTCGTAGCCGTCGTCTTCGCCCGCAAGCGAAAGCCCGTTGAACCAACGGCCCCAGCGGCCGCTTTCGAAGAGGAACCAGACCTGGTCTCGGTTCGTGAGGATGAACGACTCCGCGAGCTGTTCCTGCGGAATCTCGCCGTCGCCGTAGACCCTGCAGATGTGCTGTATCTCGTTCGTAGAGAGAAGATCGGTTATCGCGCCCTTCCACGCGCGGACGTGGAGATTGAATATCTCGCTGTTCTCCATCGAATTCTCGCTCCTCGTAGGAAGCGGAGACCAGTCCGTATAGGACGAATAGCTGTTCAGGAGCCCCTCGGCGTGCCAGTGGAACCAGCACCAGTTCTCGCCAGCGATCGCGTGGTAGAAGTCCTTCATGAGAAGGTAGTGCCCCCCCTGCGCACCGTAGAACTCGACGTTGTCAGGGCCGCAGGCAAGGCCCTCGGAGATGACGTTCTCTATCGCCGTCGCGTATTCGGTCCAGGCGCCTGGATACGGCTCCGGGTAGGGCTCTCCTTCCTCGTTGGTGCCGCCCGAATAGACGAGCCGTATGTCCTCGACATGCTCGTGCAGTATCGCGGCGAATTCGTCGCGCACCTCCATGCCGTTCTTCTTGGCTGCGTTGTTAGCAAGGCGAAGCGCCTCCACGGGGCCCAGGAGCGCGAGCCGCCGCTGCTCCATCGTGAGTTCCTCGCAAGTCCGCGCGTCGTTTTCAGCAGCCGCGACGAGATGGGCGATGTTGAGCTTGCCGATTTCGTTGAGGAGCCGGCCCTGCTTGCGCGCCGCCGCGAGAGCCGCGGCGTCGCCGCCGTTCTGCACACGGTTCTTGCCGCGCACCACGTCGAACACGTCGACGTTGAGAAGCGCCAGGAGGAAAAGCGCCACAAGCACCAGCAGAAGATATATGGCGACCTGTCCGCGTCTCATGTCAAAGCCCCTGGTCGTTCATGTAGAGCGGAAAATGCGACTCGATGCGCGACTCGCCGACTATCTCGGTCGTGTCGGAATCTTCGTCGCCGCGCGAATAGAAGCGCGGCACATCCACCGCGACGCGTGCCGACACCTCGGAGCCGATGCCGCCGCCCGAATTGACGGCCACGTCCATCGTCCTCCAGCGCTCGTACTCGAGAATTCCGCGCGCCATCGACTCGTGCTCGGTCGTCATGTAGATCGGGACAAGCGACGTTTCGTCGTATTCCCCCTCCTCGGGCCAGAGGCGGCGACCGGCGACCGGAATCATGGCAACGCGCGCCGACTTGAGGCACATCCACTCGTTGAAGCCGACGGCCTTCGCGCGCGCGGCGCGGGCTGCGGCATGGTCGAGGAGAATCTTCGTCGTGACCATGTGCGCGACCTGGAACACGACGAGAAAGAGGACAGTGATGAAGAGGACGGCGAGAGCCGTCTCCAGCATCGCCTGTCCTCGACGGAAGGACATGAAGCCCCCTCCTCAGTCTTCGCCGAGCTGCTTGAGCGAGTCTTCGC
>Ga0256405_10006491_pt1 | contig 18646 bp, 14 predicted proteins | sample RumenRJG_02DNA_FD_189096 | JGI IMG/M metagenome (GOLD analysis project Ga0256405, IMG submission 189096) | Bovine rumen microbial communities from Lethbridge, Alberta, Canada - RJG_02 | ecosystem: Host-associated > Mammals > Digestive system > Stomach > Rumen | place: Canada: Alberta... | reverse complement strand
AGCAAGGCTATCGCAGTGCTGTCTCACCCTAATATCGTCAAGATATACGATGTGGGTTTCACTGATGAGATACAGTTCATCGTGATGGAATACATCGACGGCATCACGCTGAAAGAGTTTATTGAACAGCAGGGTGTACTGAAATGGAAAGATGCACTGCACTTCATCACACAGATACTGAGAGCTTTGCAGCACGCTCATGACAAGGGCATCGTTCACAGGGATATCAAGCCGCAGAATATCATGCTGTTTACAGACGGCACGATAAAGGTCATGGATTTCGGCATCGCAAGATTTTCCAGGATCGACGGCAAGACCCTTTCTGATAAGGCAATAGGCTCTGTTCACTATATATCTCCCGAGCAGGCACAGGGTGATATGACCGATGAAAGGTCGGATATCTATTCCGTTGGCGTTATGCTTTATGAGATGCTTACAGGAAGAAAGCCTTTTGACGGTGATACTGCTGTGAATGTTGCTCTTAAGCATATGCAGGAGATGGCTGTACCTCCCAGAGAGATAATGCCCTCCATTCCCGAAGCTCTCGAAGAGATTGTTTATCATGCAATGGAAAAGCAGCCCGCTCAGCGTTATCAGTCTGCAGCAGAGATGATCAGGGATATCGATACCTTCAAGCTCAATCAGTCGGTAGTATTCGGTTACAAGGAAGGCTCTGCACCTGTGGTCGACAATGTAGGGTTCTATCCTGTGAATAATCAGAACAGAAAAGCTGTTATCGATGATAATTATAATGATTATGACGATGATTATGATGATGATTACGATGATGAAGATTATGATGACGAAGATGACGACGATGATTATTATGAGCCACAGAAGAAGCGCTCATATGTAGTGCCGATACTTCTGGCGGTTACTGTTGCAGTCGTTATCGTAGCAGCGATCATAATTGGCTGGACTGTTATCAAGACCTTCACAAAGGGTAATACCGGTACTGGAATACACACAAGTACTGTTGTGCTGCCTAACTTTGAAGGAGAGAATATAGTTCAGGTTAAACAGGACTGGGACGATAAACTTAAAATCGAGGTTCAGGATGAGTACAATAATGATTACGAAGAGGGTATCATCTTCTGGCAGAGCCAGACAGCAGGTAAGACCGTTAAGGAAGGGTTCACTATCACTCTTAAGGTAAGCCGCGGCAAGCAGATGGCAATTATCCCTGATGTTTCTGGTTCTGAATCCGAAGTTGCAGAGAGCGAACTGAGAGCTGCAAAGTTTACAGTCGTTCTGAGAAGCAAATACGATGATAATGTTGCTGAAGGTATAGCTATTGGCACAGAACCTGCAGCAGGTACTGAATTTGCTCTCGAAGGTGCAGTTACACTTTACATCAGCAAGGGTCCTCTGGATACTCAGGTAAAGGTACCTAACGTTGTTGGCCTTACCAAGGAGAAGGCTATCACGATCCTCAAGGAGAACAAGCTGAAAGCAAATGTTCAGGATCTGCCTCATGACGGTGATAAGGGCAAGGTAATAGATCAGTCAGTTGAACCCGACAGAAGAGTTGAGAGAGATTCCGAAGTTACGATCTACGTTTCCACTGGTGAGACCGATCCCGTTGACCTGACGATCAGTATTCCTATGCCGGATGGTCTGCATGGTGCATACTCGCTGCAGGGTTTTGTAAACGGTAATGTTCGTTATACTCAGTCCATCTCCAACGGCGAAACTGTTGCAGGTGGTGCGATAACAATGGATATCTCAGGTAAGAAGACTGAGACTATCACAGTATCCATCAGAAATGAGGAAACAGGCAAGTCTGTAAACTACGCAGTATTTAATGTAAACTACGAAAAGAAGACTGCTGAACTTAATGGTTCGCTGAATAAGGATGGTCTGCTTGCTATCACACCCAATGTGAAGGAAGAGTCTTCAAAACCTGAGGAAAGCTCATCGCAGCCTGATACACCGGAGCCTCCTCAGCCTGACAATCCTGAGCCACCACAGTCGGACGACAGTTCACAGGCTGATGTGTCTCCCGTTGATAACGGCGAAACCACTTATTAAGTTTATATGACAGGTATTATAACGAAAGCGATCGGAGGTCTCTACACTGTAGATGCCTCCGACGGCATATTTGAATGTAAAGCACGCGGTATTTTCAGAAAGAAAAAAATATCCCCGATGTGCGGCGATAATGTTATCATATCAGAGGATAAGGACGGCTGTGTCATTGAGGAGATACTTCCCAGACGTTCCGAGCTTATAAGACCGCCTCTGGCTAATCTCGATCTTCTGGTTTTTGTATCGTCTACTGTCGAGCCTAAACCTAATACGCTTCTGCTGGATAAATTCATTGCGATCGCAGAATTCAAAAAGATAAAGCCTATTGTGGTATTCACCAAAGTGGATAAGCGTTCGGGTGATGAACTTGCAGCTGTATACCGCAGCGTGGGAATTGATGTTTTTGAATGTGATAATGTAACCGGCGAGGGAAGTGCCGAAGTCAGAGCTGCATTGCAGGGCAAGCTTTCAGCCTTTACAGGTAATACCGGTGTGGGAAAGTCCTCTCTGTTAAACAATATGTATCCCGAGCTTGGTCTTGCCACAGGTGAGATAAGCAAAAAACTTGGCAGGGGCAGACATACTACACGCCATGTTCAGCTGTATAAGCTTGAGGGTGGCGGGTATATCGCAGATACCCCTGGTTTTTCTTCCTTTGATACTAACAGGTACGACATCATCTTTAAGGATAAGCTGGCAGATTGCTTTATCGAATTTGCAGAATACACAGATAAATGCCGCTTCCCTGATTGCAGCCATACTAAGGAAAAGGGCTGTGCAGTTATTGAGGCCGTTAAGGCTGGTAAGATACCGCAGTCCAGGTTCGATAGCTATCTGCAAATGTATGAGGACGCCAAGCAGCTAAAAGAATGGGAGTATAAAAATGATTGACACCTGTGTAATATTTGCAGGCGGCGACCCTGTCAGACCCGAAACTATTGACCGTTCTATTATTGAAAAAGCCTATGTTATATGTGCTGACAAGGGATTTGCCTTGGCGGAATCTCTTGGGTTAAAAGCGGATATTGTACTGGGTGATTTTGATTCCCTGAACTACACTCCAACAGGTGACAAGGTAATGTGCTTTCCACCGGAAAAGGATGATACAGATCTGATGCTAGCAGTAAATAAGGCATTGGAGATGGGTGCTGAAAATATAGTCATCTACGGAGCCTGTGGCGGCAGGATAGACCATATGATCGGCAATATTGCCTGTCTTGCGCTTATTGCTGAAAAAGGCGCGAAGGGAACTATCATAGGCGATAATGACATCATATCACTGTATATGCCTTGTGAGTTTTCAGTTGCGTATAAAGAAGGATTCTCGCTTTCGCTGTTTGCCTATTCGCGTGAAGTCAGGGGTCTTACAATAAGCGGTGCAAAATATTCCGTCGATAACTGCACTCTTATCGATTCGGTAACACTTGGTGTTTCAAATGAGATCATTCCGCCTGAAGCTATAATATCCTTTAACGAAGGCAGACTGCTTGTGATACAATCCAGATTGTAACCAAGATTTCGCTTTGTGAATAGTATGTATTACCACACAACAGGGAGGTAATACTTATGAAAGTCGTAGTAGTTAAAAGTCCTCGTGTGCTTTCGGGACTGCTTAAAATAATCTTCGGCATAAGCAAAGAAGATAGTATGTAAAGCATATCGGCAGTATAAAGATGTTTGTTTAGCGGCTGTGCAGTTTTTTCTGTGCAGTCGTTTTTGTTTATAGTCATATTTAATTAGGAGGTAAAATTATTATGGAATTGAATGTACCGAAAAGAATGAAAATATAGGCTGTGACATCAATTTCTTTCATTCGTTTCTATGCAACGGACTTTATAGTCTGTTCAGTGATTTGCAATTTACAAAATATGGTACAGCCGATGTGAATTATATAGAAGCCGAAAATATGGCAGATAAAGTAATAGAAGATGGTAGTTGAGAACCAGTTGATTGGCTGCCTGTTACAGTTGATATAGTTGTTGCTTGAAAACTTTTTATCGCAAAATTTGTCCAGAATGAATGTTCAGTAATTGTTGAAGAAGGCAGTGCAAGGGAGTTAATTGTCATTTATCTTATGACATATGACGAATAAAAGCAGATTTTTTAAAAATAACTGATTTTAGTATTGACAAACATTCTAAAAATTAGTATAATAATATTACAGAATTATTTATCTTTGGAGGTAAAGACAATGAACTCAATTAAAGGATTTATGAACGGACTTTATAAGGTTGTTGGACCTGCTGTACAAGCTCTGTTTGCTCTGTTTCTTACAATTGCAGGTAACTCTGCTTTCCAGGCATACAAAGTTAGTAAGCAAGCAATTACCGCAGATGAGTATATAGCTTGGCAGGATTTAAAGTGGAGTGTTATTTTATCTAATCTTTCCAAGAAGACTGGCGGTACAGGTTTCATTACTTTCTTACAGGTTCTGTTTTGGATTATAGCTGTTATTTACATCGGCTGCAAGGTTCTTGAGCTGCTGAATGCATTAAATGAGAATCCCGGTGCATTAAAGTCTCTGAAGCCCGCTGGTGCCCCTGCACAGAATACTTTTGCACAGCCTCAGTTCAATCAGCCTGCTCAGGCTATTCCTCAGCCTACAGCTGCTTCTGTTGAAAATGCAGGCGCTGAAAGATTCTGCACACAGTGCGGTGCTAAGGTTCCCGCCGGTAACGCTTTCTGCACAGGCTGCGGCGCTAAGATGGACTAATTGAATAGAAGATCAGAGCGGTCATTTGACCGCTCTTTTTTTCTTACAGATATATTTCGGTAATATAAAAAACTCCTGCGCATTTATTTACGCAGGAGCTGTTTATTTATGGATAAATTACTTATTCATCGCGTTGTTGATAGCAGATACAAGTGCTTTTACAGAAGATACGATGATATCCGAATGTCTGCCGACACCCCAGAATATCTTACCGTTAACGTTGATTCCCACATATGAGCAAGCCTCAGAGGTAGTTTTTCTTTCCAGTGCGTGCTCGGTATAGGTATCGACATTTATCTCCATACCGATCTCAGCGGTCAGTGCGTTAGCCACAGCGTCAAGTCTGCCGTTGCCGTCAGCGCTGCACTCAACTGTCTTGCCATTGATAACAGCCTTGATAGAAGCACCGATGAGGTCGTCAGCCTTCTGAGTATAATGTGCTTCGTGAATATCTATCGGTGTATTGATATTGAGGTATGTATCCTTGAAGATCTGGTGAACTTCGCTTCTGCTGAGCTCCTTGTGAGCCTTGTCGGAGATATCCTTTACCTTGTAGCCGAAGTCCTCTCTCATAGCCTTGGGGAGGTCGTAGCCGTACTGCTGTTCAAGGATATAACCTATGCCGCCCTTGCCTGACTGTGAGTTGATACGGATAACGTCGCCCTCGTACTCTCTGCCGACATCATGGGGGTCGATGGGGAGGTAAGGACAAGTCCAGTGCTTGTCGTCCTTTTCTTCACGCCACTTCATGCCCTTTGCAATAGCGTCCTGATGTGAGCCTGAGAATGCAGCGTATACCAGAGAACCGGAGTAAGGCTGTCTGTCATAAACTTTCATTCTTGTTACTCTCTCATAAAGCTCGATGAGTGAGGGGAGATCGGTGAAATCGAGGTTCGGCTCAACGCCGTGTGTGTACATATTCAGTGCGAGAGTAACGATATCAACGTTACCTGTTCTTTCACCGTTGCCGAAGCAGGTACCCTCAACTCTGTCACCGCCTGCAAGCAGACCAAGTTCAGTATCAGCAATGCCTGTACCTCTGTCGTTGTGGGGGTGGAGTGAGATTATCAGGTTCTCTCTGTTGTGGAGAGTCTCACACATATATTCTACCTGCTGAGCGTATACATGGGGCAGTGACATCTCAACTGTAACAGGGAGGTTGATGATGACTTTGTTATCAGCATCGGGCTCCCAGATATCGATAACAGCATTGCATATCTCAGCGGCGAACTCAGGCTCTGTGCCTGTGAAGCTCTCGGGGGAGTACTCAAAAGTGATGTGACCATTAGCGTGCTTCTTGTACTCCTTACAGAGCTCTGCACCTGTGGTAGCGATCTTGATTATCTCTTCCTTTGACTTGCGGAAAACCTGTTCTCTCTGTGCAACAGAGGTGGAATTGTAAAGGTGAACGACTGCGTGCTTAGCGCCGTCGATAGCTTCAAATGTTTTCTTGATTATATGTTCTCTCGACTGAGTAAGTACCTGTATGGTAACATCGTCGGGTATCATATTTTTCTCGATAAGTGTGCGGCAGAATTCATATTCTGTCTCGGATGCGGCAGGGAAGCCTATCTCTATCTCCTTAAAGCCGATATCTACCAGCTTCTTAAAGAATTCCAGCTTTTCTTCAAGGCTCATGGGGATTATAAGCGCCTGATTGCCGTCTCTCAGGTCGACCGAGCACCATGCGGGGGCATGATCGATATAATCTTTTTCAGCCCATTTCATACATTTTACGGGAGGCATATAATATCCTCTTGCATACTTTTCTGCGTTTTTCATCTGTGATTCCTCCTATATATGATTCATATTTTGATGCGTATCTTGAAAATAAAATAAGCCCGTCCCTTTAAAACAAGAGACGAGCATAATTACCCGTGTTACCACTCCGATTCATGCACAGCTCACACTGTACACCTCTGCCGCATCAATTAATGCGCCTCTCTGTAACGGGAGAATCCCGGGCACAGCTACTGAATGTTCACCATACCGGCTCAAGGACGAGTTATCGCGCTATCGAACTGCTGTCTCTCACCAAACGACAGCTCTCTGAAAGTTCTGCAAAGCGTATTTTTTCCTCTCAACGCCATTATTCATATCACAAATTTATTATATTATATTTATCCCGCATTGTCAAGGCTTGACGGGTTTATTTAACACTTTTTTAATATCTGACTTTAAAACTTCCATTAATTTATGTTATTTCACATTTTTTTATTGACTTTAGGCAAGTTTTATAATATAATAATTTTAATATAAGTATAACATAAACACGGAATGATATAGGACAGGAGTGATATTATGATAAACGATAGCATCAAAAAGCTTGTAACTTATGGTCTTGAAAATGGGCTTTTAGAGCCTAGTGATAAAATCTGGGCAACTAACCGTCTTCTTGAAGCATTATCGCTAGATGAATACGATGAGCCGAAGGAAGAATACAAGGATATCGACCTCGAAAACACCCTTTCTGAACTGCTTGAGTACGCCTGCGAAAATGGTCTGTGCGAAGATACAATTGTTCACCGTGATCTTTTTGATACCAAGCTTATGGGTCTTATCACACCACGTCCATCTGAGGTCGAGAGAATTTTCGCTGAGAAGAAAGCAATATCCCCGCAGACAGCAACAGACTGGTTTTATAAATTCTCACGGGATACCGATTATATCAGAAGATATCGGATCAGCAGAGATGTTAAATGGAAGACATCTACCGAGTACGGCGAGCTTGATATCACGATAAATCTTTCAAAGCCCGAAAAAGATCCCAAAGCTATCGCGGCGGCAAAGCTGGCAAAGCAGTCTGGCTATCCTAAGTGTCTGCTTTGCTATGAGAATGTTGGCTATGCAGGAAGGATAAATTCACCTGCAAGGCAGAACCACCGTGTTATCGGTGTTACCATAGACGGCTCCGAATGGGGCTTGCAGTATTCGCCATATGTTTACTATAATGAGCATTGCATACTTTTTAATAAGACTCACACTCCAATGGTCATTAACAAGTCTGCGTTCAATAAGCTGTTTGACTTTGTTGAGCAGTTCCCGCACTACTTCGTTGGTTCAAATGCTGACCTGCCTATCGTCGGGGGCTCTATCCTTTCACATGAACATTTTCAGGGCGGACATTACGAGTTCCCCATGGCTAAGGCAGAAGTTGAGCGTAAGGTCATATTCAAAGGATATGAAAACGTTGATGCGGGCATCGTCAAATGGCCAATGTCAGTAATAAGGCTCAACAGCAGTGATAGGGAAGCCCTTGTTGAACTTGCGGACAAGATACTCAATCTCTGGCGCGGCTACACTGACGAAGACGCTTTCATATTCGCCGAAACGGACGGAGAACCACACAACACGATAACCCCTATCGCTCGTATGCGCAATGGCAGATATGAGATGGACTTAGTTCTCAGAAATAACATCACCACTAAAGAACATCCGCTGGGCGTTTATCACCCTCATGCTGAACTTCACCATATCAAGAAAGAGAATATTGGTCTTATTGAAGTAATGGGACTTGCGGTTCTGCCCTCACGTCTTAAATCAGAGATGGAAAAGCTCGCGGAAGCGTTAGTAAATGGTGCTGATATTCGTTCCGATGAAGTTCTTTCCAAGCACGCCGATTGGGCTGATGAATTATGCAAAAAGTACACTTTCAATGCAGAAAATGTAGATAGCATACTCAAAGATGAAATTGGCAAAATCTTTGCGAAAGTTCTTGAACATGCAGGCGTCTATAAGCGTGATGAAAAAGGCGCTGCGGCATTTGGCAGGTTTGTGGCATATGTCAATGCAAGATAACATAAAAAGCACGGCAGGAAACTTCTGCCGTGCCTGTGCTATCACAGATTTTCGATAAATCCTTTACCTATGCTGACATTCTCAAATGCCAGTTCTTTCATCTGGAGCATGACTGTGTGTGGAGATATCTTCATTCCCTGAGCTGCCCAGTCGATTATCATTCCGCAGAATCCATGGGAATAGAAATCTGCAAAGAATTTCGCCTTATCGCTGCGCTTGCGGGTGTTTGCTACCGCATGATAAAAGAATCTCAGGAATAAACGATGCATACTCTGATAAAGATATTTTTCAAAAGTCTTTTCATTGCTGCGCAGAGTATTGGAATAGAATTTTTTATCCTTCTGCATATTTTCAAGAAATCCCTCCAGACGTTCATACCAGTTATCGTAGTTTACACCTCTGGTGATGTTCTTGAAAAGCTCATTGTAGTAGATATATGACAAAAGCTCTTCCTTATCCTGAAAATGATAATAGAAGGACTGTCTGTTCATTCCGCAAAAACCTGTTATCTCGGATATGGAGATCTTCTCGTAATCCTTTTGTGTGCAAAGTTCTTTCAGTGCGCTGCACAGCGCTGATTTGGTTATAGTTGATGTTGACATCTGCTGTATCCTTTCGTGGCATATAACAACATAAATATCCACATTTATCCCGACCGCTGAGAATATATCTTGTTGTAGCGGTAAGTCTAAGTTAAAATCTTATTGTCGTTTACTATAATTCAACAATATAATTATATCACAAATTCAAAAAAATTCAAGTAATTTTGGTAAATTATTTTTAAGGATGTGCATTATTAATGATCATCAATGATTTTTTAGAAGGTCATAGCCTTACAGCTTATGAATATTTTGGTGCGCATTTTGTCGATGGGGGAGTGCGTTTTGCGACATATGCCCCTAATGCGCGGAATGTCACACTTATGCTCAACGGCGGTGAATACGAAATGAACCGTCTTGACAGTGGTGTGTGGGAAACTGTCCGCCCTGCTGAAAATGGAGATATCTATCAGTTCATCATAACCACCCAGGCACTTCAGAAGCATTATCGTTCTGACCCCTTTGCTTTTTACAGCGAAGTCAGACCGAAGAACGCTTCTATCATTTATGATTTGAACTGCCATGAATGGCATGACGGGGAGTGGATGTCAAAGCGTGATAAATGCTATGATAAGCCCATGAATATCTACGAGATACATTTCGGCTCATGGCGCACAAAATTTGACAGCGAGAATGATGACCGCTTTTATACCTATGATGAAATGGCTGATATCCTTATACCATATGTAAAGGATATGGGCTATACACACATCGAGATAATGCCCCTTACTGAGCACCCCTATGACTGTTCATGGGGCTATCAGGTCACAGGTTATTATTCTGCCACTTCGCGATACGGTGACCCTGCGGGACTAATGCGCTTTATTGATGCCTGCCATCAGGCGGATATAGGCGTTATACTTGATTTTGTACCAGTGCATTTTGTAACGGATTTCTTTGCACTTCATATCTATGACGGCGGATTTCTTTTTGAGTCCGACAGGGAAGAGGAAAGGTTCTCTGAATGGGGAACAGCACTTTTTGATTACAGCAAACCCCATGTCCTCAGTTTTGTAAAGTCGTCCATCAATTTCTGGATAGAAAAATACCATGTTGACGGTCTGCGGTATGATGCGGTGGCAAATCTTATTTTCAAGCACGGCAGGCGCGATGAACCTCTCAACGATACAGGCATATGGTTCCTTAAAAATACTAATTACGCCATTCAGAAACGCCACCCAGATGTGATGCTTTTTGCCGAGGATTCTACAGATCAGACTAAAGTTACTGCTCCCGTTGAATTCGGGGGACTTGGTTTTGATTATAAATGGGATCTCGGATTCATGCACGATACCATTAACTACATCAAAACTCCGCCTTATGAGCGCCGTGCTCATCACTCAAAAATGACATTCTCCATGAGTTATTTCTATAACGATCTTTTTATTCTGCCTTATTCTCACGATGAAGTCGTACACGGCAAGAAAACTATGCTGGACAAGTGTTTCGGAAGTCATGAAGAAAAGATAGCCACGATAAAGTGTTTGTATACTTTTCAATTCGGGCACCCCGGAAAGAAGCTGAATTTCATGGGCAACGAGATAGCCGAGTATATGGAATGGCGTCCCGAGAAAGAACTTGGCTGGAATCTGCTGACTTATCCTGCACATGATTCAGTTCACCACTACATAAAAGAACTACACCATATTTATCTCAACGAACAAGCACTCTATGAGAATGACTACAATGCGGGTCATTTCCGCTGGTGCGATGCCAATAACAGCAATCAGTCAATCTACGCTTTTATCAGGCGCGATAATTACGGAAAGGGTATATACTTCGTGTTCAATTTTTCGGGATTGATGCAGAATTACATCCTGAGAGTTGAGCAAAATGGCGACTATGCCGAGATACTCAATTCCGATAAAGACATATATGCAGGTACAAACTGTCTCAATGGCGATATGAGAGCCAGTAACTATTCGCTGAATCTTCGTCTGGCACCACTCAGCTGTGCTATAATTAAACAAAAGTAACAAAAAAACTCGGTACAAACCAGCTGTACCGAGTTTTTATCATTTGTCTTCCTTGTTTTTAAGGGCATCGTATTTCCGCTCAAAGTAGATATTCATAATCGCCGTGATAAGCGACAGCACAAGCATTATTATCATCAGCTTGTTTGAAGCCTTGCGGTTGATGAGATTCATTGTCGGGTTCATTATATCCAGCACCCAGAAAAACATAAACATTCCCACCATGACGATAGTTGCGTGGGGGAGTATCCTGACTAAACGTTTTTTCATTTTAAATCACCAAATTACATTGTATTTAGTTATCATTTAAACCATGTTCTATAGTTCCGAGTTTTTGTTTGTACAACTTTTCAGAATCAATGACTTCTATATCTTTAGCTCCGTCTGAGAAAATCTTTAAAATCGTAAATCTGAAGCTCTTGTATCTTTCGGGATGCTTTTTTAGTAGCTCAATCATTTTTTTATTTCCGCCATGATGTGAGTTAGCATATATTGCCCAGCGCCCTAAAATTCCATTATCGCCATAAGCAGAACCAACATATTGTTTGCCGTCTGTTGTATCGACTATTAGATATACACCTTTAACCTTTGATAGCGCATTGTAATGCTCCTCATAAGCGCCCATTCCCATATCATTTACGATTTCTTGCAATTCATCAAACGAATAAATAGCGTTTTCATATCCCTTAAACGGAATCTTATTGTTGTTATGGATTGAGACTATAGGTTTATTTTTTGTTGCTGATTGATACCATGATTGAGTTGATGTTCCCCAATCAATAATAAGTCCATCTTTTAAATCGGAAAAAAGATCTGTTTCTTCGAGTTCATACAAATTAGCGTCCTCAGAATACATTTCAGGACAAGGAAAACCGGTTGGCATTTTATGTTCAGAAACTGGTGAAAATCCCTTAAATTTATACACGCAATATAGTTTTGCATTCGTTCCTGTTGTACCAATGAACACCATCCAATATTTGGAGTTTTTTAGCATTGTTTTGTTTTTGCCCTGAATCTGAGTGTATTCTTTTATGAAGCCATTTTGATAGCACTGTTTGCAGTGCTCGCGGCTCAATACATGACGTATCATTACAACATCTTCGGGTTTTATACCGTTATTCTTCAGTAGATCGGAAAGCAGAATTCTCGTTTTGAATGGCTCGGCGCTTGTTATTTTGTGAAGATGCACACATAGTTCTTCGAGTTTACCGCTTTCGATTGCTTTAGCAAGTATTCCTTCACAGAAACGTTCACCCCTGATGATAGCAGTCAATCGTGTCAGCGTTTCATCTCTAGTTAGTTCTGATACGTTTTTCTGTTTTATCTGCTCGATATTATCAATATATTCTTTATCTGCTATATTTAATGTACCGAATTGATTTATCCAATTCAAAACTTCATCGCTGTATTTAGGATGAGATAAGATACCGTTTCTATTGTCAGACCACTCGACTTTTTGAGTTTTGATTATAGGTAATGATTGACATATTTCATTGATCTCCATTGCCGTGAACTCCTTTATTTTCCGATATAAATTATATCGCTTATCTCGCGTCCTCTGTCGGGAATATTCACAAGTTCGCCCTCATATACCATCATAGCCGAACAGCCACCATCAAGATTATATGCGGTGGTACAGCCCTCGTCAGACATTATAGCCGCAAGTTCGCTGAGGGTAACGCCCTTGGAATATCCGGGGTCTCTTCCGTCAACTGTGACTATCTTGTAGTGTCCCGGCTCGATATAGCCTATGGCTGAACGTGGATTTGCACTATTGAGATAGGTGGTGGTGTTGAAGCTTTCAAGCACACCGCCCTTGCCGTCAAGAAGCATTGGTCCGAAGCACCACGCCTGCCATACGCCCTGTGCAAGTACAGCTTCTGTATCGAATTCCTCATAGGTGTAAGTCTTCATCTCGCCGTTTGTGAACAGAACACATATGTCAACATCGTTAAGATTGTCACGGTATTTTATTCCGTTGCGGACAACGATACCTTCCTCGGAGTTGCCGTAGAAATCGCCGTTAACTGCGAACACCGCATTGTTCTCAGATGCCATATTGAAAATGCTGTCCTTGATATTCTTACCGTATGTGTCCTTTGCAAGACCTGTTTTTAGTACATCAACGCTGGTTACATATATATCAGCCGAATAATAAGTTATCTTATCATCGCCGTCGCCGAACCACTTTTTGTCGATATAGATTACTGCGTCATCGCCCTCATAGGTCACAACTCTTTCCGATTGCACATCAGCATTAAGAACGGATTCTATCAGATTATTGTCGGCGGTATATTCATCGGTATCGGTGTTATCGTACCAGTTTTCCTTAGTATGTTCGTGATGTTCCTTTTTCTTTTTTTCGGGACTGCTGCTTTCTTCGGAAACACTTTCGGTATTGGAACTGTTATCCTGTGAAAGATCATTGTTATCATCTTTGCTATCGCCATCGACAGTGTGTTCTTCCTGTTCGTCACTATTTTTGCCTGATTTTGGCAGTGCAAAGCTTGTCTTGTTGTCGCTGTCAACTTCAGCAACTACTGTGCCTTTGGTGTTTGCACTGTGGGGCATAACATAATCAAAAAGCATGAAAGTTCCCACAGCCGCGCAAACAAGCAGCGTATCTGTCAGTATCATTCCCCAGACAGGCATTCTTTTATTTTTGCTCATCAGTAGTCAGACCTTTCTTTTTAAATACAAAACTGCGCTGTGCTGTCCAGCTGAATAAGAACAGCAGAACTTCAACTATTATTTTTGCAATGTATTCGTTTTTGATAACGTACTTTACGATAAGATCCAGAAGGAAAGTGTTAACAGTAAGTATCACCGCCGCAAGTGCAAAATATTTCAGCGCCGTTTTATAGATCTTTTCCTTGTTTTTGAAAACCACCTTTTTGTTTAGCAGAAAATTGAATATCGAGCTGAACACTCTTGCGATCACGTTTGAAAGCTTTATGCTCCCGCTTAATGCGAATATCACCGAATATAAAATGTAATCCACACAGAAACTAAGCAGGGAAGAGCATGAGAATTTGAGAATATCTTTATAAATTCTGAAAGAATCTTTTATCGGATTGAAATGTGAGCTCTTGTTTTCATCAAGGTAGACAGTCTCTATGGGGACTTCATAAAAGCCGATACCGTCCCTTGCAGCTTCAAGAAGCATATTCATTTCATACTCGTATCTGTCACCCGAAAGTCCAAGCATAAAATCTGTCAGCCTGTCTGAAAATCCACGCAGACCTGTCTGAGTATCACTGACACCTACACCTGCGGCGAATTTGAATACGGCTTTTGTCATATTATTTCCGAAACGGCTGCGCATAGGGATATCACCCTTGAAACGTCTGCATCCCATCACAAGTTTATCGGGATGTTCTTTCAGTGCATCTGCTATTCTCATGATATCCGCAGGCTTGTGCTGACCGTCAGCATCGGCGGTTATGACAGAGTAATTACCTTCGCAGGTGTTTTTGATATAAGTGAAAGCTGTTCTCAGTGCAGCACCTTTTCCGCGGTTGACTTCATGTGTCAGCAGGCGAGCTTTATCTTTTATATTGTCAAATATATCCTTTTTATCGGAGCTGCTGCCGTCGTCGACAACTATCAGCTTATATGTGTTTTTTGATGATAGTTCATCAATAAGCGCTATCAGCTTTTCATCAGGTTCATAGGCAGGTATCACGATATATATGCTCTCAATATCCATTCTTATCAGTCCTTATTATTTTTTATCTATGATCATAGTGTATTATACTGAACAAAAATATACTTAAAATTCTCAATTGATAAGGCCCGCGATCCCGTCTTCCTTGAATCGCTTTTTATAGTAAGTAAGTTCTTCTGAAATGAGATCATCTATGACCTGCATACCCAGAAGTTCAACGGGAGCTTTGTCATCCGTCAGGATATTTTCTCCGCCCTCATATCTTTCCATATCCAAGTAAATATCTTCCATAAGTTCTTTAAGTTCCGGGTCAACAAGCTTTTGAGAAGCAGAATAAAGTCTGTCAGGCATACCTGTAAGATCGGATGCAAAAAGCTCGCGGTTAGTGGTACTATCCACCTTTACTGTGTATACATTCCCGAAAACCGAAGCGATGGTATCGCATAGGTACTCGTTTATACTGCCTTTTTTGTCAGAATGCATATTCATATTTACAACCATTACTCCCCCGGGTGCAAGGCTGTTTTTCACCAGTGTAAAAAACTCTACTGTAGACATCTGGAAAGGTATGGTGATATCCTGATAAGCATCTACCATGATAACATCGTATTTAACAGCTGAATCGGGGGCTTTTCTGTTTGCACCTTTTAGTGAATTGAGAAAAGCTCTTCCGTCGTAGGTCGTCACTTTAATATCTTCATCTAGGTCGAAATATTTATGTGCGAGATCTGTTATTTTATCATCTATCTCTACGCCCTCAACTTCGATACCAGGAAAATATGCTCTGCACTGTTTGGCATATGTTCCTGTGCCCATGCCAAGGATAAGCATATTCTTTTTGCTGATATCATCACCATCGCTCATAAGGGGAGCCGCCATTGCAGTATCGTAATAAAGCCCCGTAAGTCCGCCGTCTTTCATGTATATGGACTGTATGCCGAAAAGCACGTTAGTGGATAAAGCTGCCTGTTTGTCATCTTCTTTCACCTGAAGATAGTTGTAAACGGATTCGCCCTCGTAAGTCAGTGATCTTTCCCAGAAAGCAAAACCGAGAACTGTTCCCGTAACGCAAAATACTATGAAAAGCACTGTGCAGACCGCCATACGGATATATCCGCGCTTGCAGGAAATGAAATAGACCAGTCCAAGCAAAAGAAGTATGCCTGAAAAGATCAGGAATGTGACAGCAGTGCCGACTGTGGGTATTGTGATAAAAGTCGGGGCAAAAGTACCGATGATACTGCCCACTGTGTTGAATGCACCCAGTGTGCCGACAGTCCTGCCGTTATCTTCAAGACTGTCAGTGGTATATTTTACCAGTGACGGAGTTACTGTTCCAAGCAGGAACAGCGGGAATACAAATATCACCATACACGCCAGAAAAGCCGCCCATATCAGAAAATTGGTGCTTACCGTGACCACAAGTAAAGCTGAAATTCCAAGTATTACCATCTTGCCTATAAATGGTATGGCAGCTATCCATACGGCTGAAAAAAGTATCCTTTTATATAGTTTGTCGGGATCAGGGTCTTTATCAGCGCTTTTTCCGCCAAAATAGTTACCCAGTGCCATAGCTATCATGATAGTACCGATTATGATAGTCCATACTATCTGTGAAGAACTGAAATAAGGTGCCAGCAGTCTGCTGGCACCAAGTTCTACAGCCATGACTGACATACCCGCAAAAAATTCTGTAAGGTACAGATATAGTTTGCTTTTCAGAATACCTGCTGTATTTTTATTATTGCTTTTCGATTTATTTTTCATAAGTTACACTCCGTAAAAATATATACTGCATACAAAATATAGTAACATATTTTTTGCATCAAGTCAATTGAATTTTTATAAATAAAATGATGCTCTAAAGGTTTCAGGTGTATGGTATATGTTTTTTCGGCATAATTATCCACTTGAAATCGAAAGTTCCATGTGTTATAATATTAAATGCAGGCTTTTTTCCTGTTGATGTATCTTATCCGTGTATGCGGAAAGGTAACATAATTATAAGGAGATATATGCTTATGAAAAACACAGTTTCAACCCTACTTAAGCAGAAGCAATCGGGAGAAAAGATCACGATGCTTACTGCTTATGACTACACTACTGCACGTATAATGGATGAGTGCGGTGTAAACTCCATACTGGTCGGAGATTCACTCGGCATGGTGATGCTTGGTTATGAGAATACTCTACCTGTTACTATGGAGGATATGATACACCATACCCGAGCCGTGGCAAGAGGTGCAAATAATGCATTTATTGTTGCTGATATGCCATTTATGTCATATCAGGCAAGCGTCAGGGAGGCTGTCCTCAATGCGGGCAGACTTATCAAGGAAGGCGGCGCTAATGCGGTAAAGCTCGAAGGCGGTGCTGAGGTCTGCGAGCAGATAAGAGCTATCGTAAATGCTTCTATACCCGTTGTTGCTCATCTGGGACTAACTCCGCAGTCTGTCAATGTTTTCGGCGGATTCAAGGTACAGGGCAAAAGTGCAGATAAAGCAAAGAAGCTCATTGATGATGCACTGATGATACAAGAGGCGGGTGCTTGTGCGGTAACGCTTGAAGGTATCCCCGCAAAGCTGGCTGAGATTATAACTGCAAAGCTGTTTATCCCCACCATAGGTATCGGTGCGGGCAACGGCTGTGACGGTCAGGTTCTTGTATATCAGGATATGCTGGGACTGACTGTCGGTCATACTCCGAAATTTGCAAAACGCTTTGCTGATATAGGCGAGCTTATGCGCAAAGGCATAACGGACTATATCTCCGAGGTAAAGAATGGTACATTCCCCTCAGAGGAACATACTTATTCGATAGATGAAGATGTGATAAATGAAATAGTAAAGGAGTATGAGTGATATGAAAATAGTCAAGACAATAGATGAAGTACGCAGACAGGTAAAGGAATGGAAGTCACAGGGACTGAGTGTTGGACTTGTACCTACTATGGGATATCTCCATGAGGGTCATGCAAGCCTTATAGATGCTTCTCACCGCGATAATGACAGGACAGTAGTATCTGATTTTGTCAATCCTATGCAGTTCGGACCGACCGAAGATCTTGAAAGTTATCCCCGCGATATTGAACGCGATGCGGCGCTGGTTGAAGAACACGGCGGTGATATAATATTCAACCCCGAACCAAGTGAGATGTATCACGAAGGATTTTCTTCCTTTGTGGATATGGATGTGCTGACAAAGGAACTCTGCGGACTCAGCCGACCTGTACATTTCAGGGGAGTATGCACTGTAGTATCAAAGCTTTTCAATATAGTTCAGCCCGATAAAGCATATTTCGGGAAAAAGGATGCTCAGCAGCTGGCAGTTATAAAGCATATGGTCGATGACCTGAATATGGATATCGAGATAATCGGCTGCCCCATAGTGCGAGAGGAAGACGGCCTGGCAAAAAGTTCTCGCAACACCTATCTCAATGATAAGGAAAGAAAAGCTGCGCTGGTTCTTTCTCAGGCGATAAATATTGGTATGGATATGGTCAGAAACGGTGAGACCGAATGCAGTAAGATAACCGATGCGATGAAAGAGCATATCAACGCTGAACCCCTTGCAAAGATAGACTATGTTAAGATAGTTGATCTTGCAACTATGCAGCAGATACCTGTCATTGACCGTCCCGCACTTTGTGCTATAGCGGTATTTATCGGCAGCACCCGCCTTATAGATAACTTCTTTACCGAAGATATTTAAGGAGGGCATAATGAAACTATCTATACTAAAAAGCAAGATACACCGCGCTGTTATCACTCAGGCTGAACTCAACTATGTTGGAAGTGTCACCATTGACGAGGATCTGATAGATGCGGCAGGTCTTTATGAATATGAACACGTACATATCGTTAATGTA
>Ga0256405_10006490_pt1 | contig 18648 bp, 13 predicted proteins | sample RumenRJG_02DNA_FD_189096 | JGI IMG/M metagenome (GOLD analysis project Ga0256405, IMG submission 189096) | Bovine rumen microbial communities from Lethbridge, Alberta, Canada - RJG_02 | ecosystem: Host-associated > Mammals > Digestive system > Stomach > Rumen | place: Canada: Alberta... | reverse complement strand
TACTACAACAACGATAGAATCAAACTGAGGCTAAAAGGAAAGAGCCCGGTTCAATACCGAGCTCTATTCCAATCATAAGCCTCCAAAATAATGTTAAACCGTCCAACTTTTGGGGGTCACATCAAAAAGGCATCTCTTTTTTTTTATGCTATCTTTGACCTTCCAAAGTAATTAACATTTAGCAGAATAACCTATGAAAAAACTATTTGCAGCAGCATTGGTTCTGGCATTGTTTTCCTGCCGCGGTGGCGAGAACGGCCAGGGAACCGGGAACCAGACTGAGAACGAGGGCGATAAGGGTATAGCCCTGCAGCTTGAAAGAATCTATACACAGAGTCCATTCAATATGTCGGCGACAATTTATCCCGACAGCATTGTTGTGGTTAAGGACAGCGTTTGCAGCACTTACATCATAGACAAGGAAAAGAGCTATGAGACGGTTGAAATTCAAAAGTACATTTGGAACTTTATCGTGTCCGGAAAGGGAGAAACTTCTCTGCCTTGTGACACTATTGTCGTGGATAAATACAGGACGGAGATTTTCGGGGAAAAGAGAAAGTGGGATATGGACCGTTTCATCTTAAAGACCAAGGAGGGGCATTACTTCCAAATCCAGAATGAGTTTGATCTCCAGAGGCGGATGTTTGCTAACTATCCCGAGTCCAAGCCGTTCCCGGAACTTTTGATGGAGAACGCCAAGTTCTATAACATTTACCGCAAGGATTCTTCTGAAATTCCGTCTTTCCTGTGGCCGGTAAACCGTGTTGTTATCAAGGACAACAAGATCACTTTCAGCGGCGGGGAGAATGATGTTGTGCTCGAGATGGTCCCTCTCTCAGATTATGAGCAAGTTTATTCTGAAGGTTACAACTGGGTTTTCACTACAAAGGCAACCGACAAGTATCCGGCAATCAGGGTCACACTTAATGCAGGTTTTGACTTTGAAAAGAAGGAGCTCAAGCCTAAGGAGAGATGGATATCACTGTTCCTGGACGATATAGGGGAGATTCAGTTTGAGTTCCAGTCGTGGGACAATCTGAAGAGAAGGATTTGTGTAACCTACCCGACCGAGGAAGAATTCCAGTCGACGATGGAAGAGGGAATCCTTCCGGACGCGAGCGAGTAAAAAGAATAGTAAAATATCGTACTGTATAAAATTTTATTATCTTTGCGGCTGTTATGCTCATCGCGATAATAAATTTTTAGACAAAGATATTTATGAAAAAACTGTTTTTGGCCGCTGTTGCCATTTTGATTAGTGCGGCCTCTTTTGCACAGAACGAGACCAAGAGTCTTGAGGAAAGGGTAGCTTCCCTGGAGAATACTGTAAAGACAAGAACATCTTCCTGGGACAAGATCAGCAGATATATTACCCCAAGCGGATACCTGATCGGCGGATATGACTGGAACGATGCCGGGACATCCACTTTCAAGATCAAGAACGTGAACCTTACACTTGCCGGAAACCTCTACAAGGGAGATTACGGATCTGTTGACTACAAACTCCAGTTTGCGTTTGCAGGAACCCCTAAGGTTATAGACGCGTTCGCGACCTATATGCCTGTGAAGGAATTTGGAGCCAAGTTCGGACAGTTCAAGAGTCCGCTGACCTGGGAGAACTCAATGAGGAGTCCTACATCGTTGGAGTTTGTCAATTACTCTCTTGCTGTACAGAGGCTTGCAAGAATGTCTGACCAGGATATCTGCGGACTGTCCGCTTCTGGACGAGACCTCGGATTCTCCTTCCTCGGAAGTGCACTTGAAAGAGACGGGTTCAGCATCATCAACTACGAATTGGCGGTGTTCAACGGCTACAAACTCAACACCACGGACAACAACAAGAGCAAGGACATTGTGGGCCGTCTGATTGTCAATCCTATTAAGCCTCTCTCCCTCTTCGGTTACTTCCAGAGGGGAGAAGGTGCTTATCCTACATTCGATGACGAAACCCAAAAGTACACTCCGCAGGATGAGAACAAGTATCTGAAGATGTTCCGTTACGGTGGAGGCTTTTCCTATACCGATTCCTGGGGTTTTGCAAGAGCTGAACTGATAGGAGGCCATACAGATAACCTCACCGGAAACTTCAACAGCCTCGGAGGTTATTTTGCAGCAGGAGCCAACATCACGGACCATTGGAAATTTGTGGCCAGATATGACTATATGGACGAGGATACAGATTCAAAGAAGATCAACGAGATGGACTATACCGCCGGTATTACCTACGCTCCTTTGAAGTATCTGGACCTCAAGCTCAACTACACTTATCGTCAGCTGGGCGGCGGCTTCCGGGACAAGAACTGCATCTATGTTCAGCTGACCGTCAAGTTCTAATACGCCGGCTACTAGAAGGCCGGCCTGAGCACTGCCGCCTAAAAGCTTGATTATTAGTAAAATGCTTAAACATCCTCCCATGATTTTCGGGGAGGGTGTTTGTTTAAATTGCTGAGAAATAGACCAATAAAGGGCAGCTCTATTCTCCTGAGTTTAGAAGGAAATAGCCGGCCATAAGCAGTTTGTTAAGCAGTGGCTGAGGAATCGGGGCTTTTGACTCACCGGATTCAGACGCCTTGTTGTTTTGCTTATTCTGTCGCCCTGCCTGCTTCTGCAGAATGAGTTGCTCTTTCAGGAAGTCCAGAAGAATCTGACGGGCTTCAGGACTGCGGTGGCCTGAGAGCAGAGTTGTGCACCAGTTTTTCGGGAAGAAGATGTCTCCTGTCTGCTGCACCTCAAGCAGTTCGTCCAGAGCCGGACGGATGAAGCGGTTGCTTTCAGGTTCCCTAAGCGGATGGTTCAGCAGCGACAGCACGCTAAGCGCCCACGGCTCAATCTTGCGGTTCTTAGGCTCAAGCAATTCGGCGAACAGTTCGTCCTGTTTCTTCGGATCAGGATTGCAGGCCCTGCTCACGAACTCAAACTCTTTCCTTTTGTCCGGATTGTCTATCCTGGAAAGCTGCTCGTCCAGGATCTCTTTCCACTTGCCTGGATAACGAATAGCCAGCTGATAGGAAAGGTTGATATAGTCTGTCTGGTTGAGAAGCGGCTCGCTCTGCTCTTTCCAGATGTCATAAAGGTTTTCAACGATATCTTTTTCCGTGGCTTTGCTGATGAGAATCCTGAGCGCTTTTTGCTTGGCTAAACTATAGCCTGTTAAATTACGTATTGCCAATAGAGATTCTTGAATATCTTTTTGATTCTCACATAAGTTCATCAAAGAAGAAAGATAATCTGCTGCTGAAGAAGCCAGCAGGGGCTCACTCCAATTTTTGATTTCATGAACAAAGACATTAGCCGCCTTGTCTGCCGTTATGTTATGCATCAAAACATTCTCAAAAATATTCATCATTGCTGAAAGTCTAGGTTCTTCAGATGTACCAGATGAAGGAGATAAATAAAGGGATATTTGGTCATCTAACTGCTCTTGGCTCAAGCAAAATCTTCCGAAGCCGCTGCCATCGTAATTGGGGAACAGGTATTTGTAATAGTCTTTTAAGTCGTATTTTCTGACAGGACCGTACTTGCTGGACAACTCGATAGTTTTGGACAGCTTGTCCATATAGACAAAGACTTCTTTTTCATCGTAGAGTATATGCCAGCCAAGGGAGTGCGGATTATAATATATGTGATTATCAATAGTCTGAGGCCATACGATGTCTCTTTCCGTTTGCTCAATGCCGGTTATGTCTGAAAGGAGTTTTCTGTAGGCTTTGGTTCCTTGTATGTCCTTTTGAGTGACGGTCAGAACGCCATTGGACAGGTCGCTGAAAATTGTCGGGCAGCCGCGTTCTTTCACCCAGCTTTGTGAGAAGGCTTTGAGGTTGGCATCTGGTGCTTCATCGCTGAGGATGTCTATAAGGTCATCCCAGGTGGCGTTGGAATAGGAGAATTTCTTGAGGTATTTCTGGAGGCCTGTTCTGAATGGCTCGTCTCCCATCAGCTGATGGAGTTTTCTCATCACGATGGGGGCTTTCTTGTAGATTATGTTGCCGTATAGAAGACCTGCATCTTTCAGGTTGTCAAGCCTCTGGGCAATAGGATGAGAGCCGTCTGTGCGGTCTTCCTCAAGGGCCGAAATATGATAGTTGCGGATGAAGTTCAGATTGTGGTTTATGTCCGGGAACTGCTCGGCCACAATCATTGAGGCCATATAGTTTGCAAACACTTCCTTGGTCCAGACATCATCAAACCATTTCATGGTAACAAGGTCTCCGAACCACATGTGAGAAACTTCGTGGGCTATGAGTTCCGCCCTGGAGAGCAGCTGGTCCTGGGTAGGGTTCTTTTCCAGGAAGATTCGCTTGTCGTTGAACTGTATTGCGCCTATATGCTCCATTCCGCCGAACTGATAGCCCGGGATGATCACGAAGTCCAGCTTCGGGAAAGGAAACGGTATGCCGGTATACTCCTCCATCCATTTGACAGAATGGCGCACCTGATCCATAATCTGAGGCATCTGGGCAACTTTCTCAGGATCTGTCTCGCGATACAATCCTCTGATTTCAAACCCGTCGCGAGAATCTACATATTCCTCGAACTTGCCGGCAACAAAGGAGAACAGATAGGTTGGGATATTTTCTGCCGTTTCAAAATAGTATTCAACATCCTTGTTATCCGGACGTTTTTCTGTCTGTTCAATGCTACCTGCACTTACGGCTTTCCAGTCTTCCGGTAGGGTTAGTTTTAAATCAAACGCCGCTTTCAAATCTGGCTGGTCAAAGCATGGGAAGAGTTTTCTTGCATTTGCTGGAACGTTAAGGGTATAGAGATAATCATCTCTGAAATTTAATGCGTTATGCAATGATGATTCATTTAGGGGAAATGAGAACTGAATGAAATTCTCTCCCTTTTGAAGAAGCTTCCGGGGCACGATGATATGTTCATTGCAATAATCAAGCAGGTGAGAATTCCCGTAGTCGTTTATAAACGCATTACACTGTCTTAAATCTTCAAAGCAAAAGTCAATCTGCAAATCTTCTTTTCCTTTTGGGTTCCAGTCAAACCAAATGCAAATATGAAACGAAGAATCAGCAGGAGAGCAACGGTAATCCAATTCATAACAGATATTACTGATATGAGAAGAACGGAACTCCGCAAGGGCTTTGGACACACCGGGTTCTACGGGTATCTTGTTCTGGGCGGATATCGCTGAGGCAAGAAGGAGTGTCAGAGCAAGGGAGAGGAATCTTTTCATATCGCGATAAAAATCATTTGCTGTACAAATTTAAGAATCTGGGCGGAATATCTGCCTGTAGGGTTTTACGCCTATTTTTCTTATCTTTGAACTTTGTTCAAAAAGCGAAAGAATAATTATACATCAGATATTATGACAAAGATCAATTGTTTTGTTCCTTTCACCTCGAAGAAGCAGGTGGAGAAGACCGTCAAGAGCCTGAAGGAAAGCGCTCTGGTAAATGAGATTATAACCCTCGACGCAAAGAAGGACCCTATGGCCAAGACGGCCACCATTAAGAAGATTGCCGCAAAGAGCAACTGCGATTATGTTTTGATATACACCAAGCAGACTACCCTGAGCCTTGGATATCTGGCTCTGGAGAGAATGGTTGAAGTTGCTCAGGCTACAAATGCCGCAATGATTTATGCGGACCACTATGCTTTCATGAACGGCGAGAGGACCAACAAGCCTGTGATTGACTATCAGTTCGGAAGCCTCAGGAATGACTTTGACTTTGGTTCAGTTCTGCTTTACAAGGCATCAGCCCTGAAGGCTGCCGTAAAGAAGATGAATGTAAGCTACAAGTTTGCCGCCCTGTATGACCTCAGGCTGAAGGTTAGCCAGAAGGGCCGCCTTGTCCATATCAACGAGTACCTGTATTCTGAAATCGAGGAAGATACAAGAAAGACCGGAGAGAAACTCTTCGATTATGTTGACCCTCGCAACCGTGAGGTTCAGGTGGAGATGGAGAAGTGCTGCACTCAGCATCTGAAGGATATAGGTGGCTATCTTGCCCCTGTTTTCCCTAAGGTTCCGTTCGGAAGGGAGAAGTTTGAGTATGAGGCTTCTGTAGTGATTCCGGTGCTTAACAGGGTAAAGACTATCAAGGACGCCGTTGAGAGCGCTCTCAGCCAGAAGACCAACTTCAAGTTCAATGTCATTGTTGTTGAGAACGGCCCGAGATGCCACTCCTGGGACGGAACAACTGAGGTTCTCAAGTCTATCAAGGACAAGAGGCTGGTACACGTTATCCCTACCAGAAAAGACATCGGCGTGGGCGGCGCATGGAACATGGCACTCAATCATCCTAAGTGCGGAAAGTTTGCCGTGCAGCTTGACTCAGATGATGTTTACTCAGACGAGAACACTCTGCAGAAAGTTGTTGACGCTTTCTACGAGCAGAAATGCGCTATGGTTATCGGAAGCTATATGCTCACCGACATCAACCTCAAGATGCTGCCTCCGGGAAAGGTTGACCACCGCGAGTGGACTCCGGAGAACGGACGCAACAACGCCCTCCGTATCAACGGTCTGGGAGCTCCTAGAGCATTCTTCACTCCGGTTGCAAGAAAGGTGATGTTCCCTAATGTCAACTACGGAGAAGACTACGCCGTTGGTCTTGCCATCAGCCGCCGCTATCAGATCGGCCGTATCTATGACGTGCTCTACTTCTGCCGCCGGCACGACGAGAACTCTGATGCATCGCTGAGCGTTGAGAAGGAGAATATGAACAACACTTACAAAGACAGGGTGCGCACCTGGGAGCTTGAAGCCCGTATCGCATTGAATGCCAAGAAAAAGTAAGTGAAGTTCTTGCTGCATCAAGCCCTGGATGAATTCTTTCTCTAACATAGTGCTTAATCAGGCTGCCCTGGACCGGCTGTTTGAAGACCAGCTGGAAAGATGGCCTCTTGCAAGAGAAAACTATGTGGCGCTGGAAGATGTCAAGCTACGGTCTTTCCCTCTGGATGACGGGGAGTTGAATCCTGTGGAGATACAGGTTCAGTTCAACCCTTCCAGAATGGTTTCTTCCACGGCCAAGATTGATGCACAGACCATCAAGAACCGCAAGTGCTTCTTCTGCAAGGAAGGCCGTCCAAAGGAGCAGGTGGGAATAAGGTTTGAAGGGGTCACCACGGACTATATCGTCCAGGTGAACCCTTATCCTATTTTCCGCCGCCATCTGGTAATTCAGAGCCAGTCACATTCCCGCCAGGAGCTGGATTCTTCCAGGATGGTGGATATGCTGAACCTGGCCAAGGCTCTTCCGGACTATGTTGTTTTCTACAACGGTCCTAACAGCGGAGCCTCCGTTCCGGACCATTTCCATTTCCAGGCAGGTTTGAAAGGAGTGCTTCCTATACAGGCGCAGTACCAGAAATTCAAGAAAGAGGTCATTCTTTCCTCCGGACCGGCTTGCAAGCCGTCAGAAACGGTTTCCCGCAACTATGTGAGGCTGTATCGGCTGACAAACTATGCCAGGGGAAGTTTCATCATAGAGGCGGCTTCTCCAAAAGTCGTGATTCTCGCCGTAGGAAAAATCTACACCATACTTTCCGCACTTACCGGGAGAGGCAACGGACGGTTTGACCCGGACGATATTGTTTCTTCAGACATGAAGGTGTTCCAGGAAGGCGGAATGTGGGAGCCGATGATGAACATAATCTGCTGGTGGGAAAAAGGTCTTTGGAAGATAGCTCTTTTTGCAAGAGGAGAACTCCGCCCTTCATGCTACTTTGCCGAAGGGGCTGACCACTTCCTTGTGTCTCCTGCTTGCGTGGAGATGGGAGGGCTTATCATAACTCCTGTGGAAGACGATTTCCTCCGTCTCCGGGCAGAGAACGTCAAGAAAATCTTTGACGATGTTTCCATTTCAAAAGACATAGAAGAAAAACTTATTAGAAAGATGAGAAACCAACCTAAGGTGAGCGTGGGTATCATGCACGCGGACAAGATCAGATTCACGCTCAACAATCCTTACCTCCTTGTTGAGAAAAATGGCATAAACAACATTAAAGGCCCTGTGTATGAGGGAAATCTCGAGGTTTCACTAAAAGACGGCAAACTTCTGTTTGAAGGTGGCCTTTTTGATGAACTTTTGTTTGAACCAGTCCAGACTCTCGGTCATGGTTCTTTCTGGCTCCGCGATGTTGTCATTGGAGTCAACTTCCATTGGGAAAGGAAAGAAGACCAGATGTTTGCCGGAAATCTTAAATTCATCGTTGAAAACGGTCAGGTATGCCCGATAAACATTCTGGGAGTGGAGGACTACCTTACAAGTGTAATATCTTCAGAGATGAGTGCGACTGCCAACGAGAACCTGCTCAAAGCTCATGCGGTCATCTCCAGAAGCTGGCTTCTTGCCCAGATGCAACATTCTGAAAAAGAGAAGCAACCTTCATGCACTCTGAAAGATAATCCTGAACACGGGTGTCCTGAACTCATCAAGTGGTATGACAGGGACGACCACCACAACTTTGATGTCTGTGCGGATGACCATTGCCAAAGGTATCAAGGGCTTACGCGCGCTTCCACTGAAACCGTGAAGAAAGCCATAGACCAGACCTGGGGAGAAGTCCTTTCCTACGAAGGAGAAATCTGCGACGCACGCTTCTACAAATGCTGCGGAGGAATGTTGGAAGAGTTCGAGAATGCTTGGGAGGATGACCATCACGATTATCTTGAGGTAGTAAGAGACAGCGAAGAAAGTGCAAAGGTTGAAGTGGCTGCCCGTGAGGAGGCTTTGAAGAAAAAAGATGCGTCCAAGATGAAATACGGCAAGGACGCGGCAACCATTCTCGACCTTACTGACGAGGGTAAGGCAGAGGCCTGGATCTTTGCAAATCCGGATGCCTTCTGCAACACCAAAGACGCTGAAATCTTGTCACAGGTTCTGAACAACTATGACCAGGAGACAGCCAACTTCTACCGCTGGAAGGTAGAATATACTCAGGATGAGATAGCAAATCTGGTTAACTCCAAGAGCGGGGAAGATTTCGGGCAGATAGTGAATCTTGTCCCGATAGAAAGAGGCAAAAGCGGAAGACTTGTGCGCCTGAAAATCGTTGGTACAAAGAAGACTATGATAATAGGCAAGGAACTGGAGATAAGGAGAATCCTCTCTTCCAGCCACCTCTACAGCTCAGCTTTTGTTGCCAAGAGACTCAACGCTGCCGGAAAGTATCTTCCTGAAGACTCAAATGAAATTCCGGCCAAGTTTGAGCTTTACGGAGCCGGCTGGGGGCACGGAGTTGGTCTCTGCCAGATAGGAGCCGCCGTAATGGGGGCAAAAGGTTATGCCTATGACTCCATCCTCTACCACTATTACCCTAATGCTGAAATTGTGAAAAAATACTGATCTCAGCCAAGCGACAAAGATTGACCAGACAAAGTTTATCAGCCGAGAAATTGGAGAAAGTCTGAAATTCGCTGAGGAAAAGACAATTTGAAAAAAATTAAATAATAGATTATGAATAAGATAGACGCACATTCTGATGTGAAGGAGACAAAGAGAAATCCTTGGCTCTGGGTTCCGACACTTTATTTTGCGGAGGGAATCCCTTATTTCATCGTGAATACCATCTCAGTTCTGATGTTCACCAACCTGGGTGTTCCGAACGACCAGAACGCAAGGTTCACAAGTCTTCTGTACCTGCCATGGCTTCTGAAGTTTGCCTGGGGGCCGTTCGTGGATATCGTGAAGACCAAGAGATGGTGGATTTTGTTTATGCAGATTCTGATTTCTGCGGCGTTCATCCTCTTGGCGGTTACCTTGCCGAGGCCTGACGCAGCTACCATAGCAGCTAAATCCACCAGCATAAGCCTGTTCTACACAACTCTTATCATCTTCCTTGTAACAGCCTTTGCTTCAGCTACTCACGACATTGCCGCAGACGGTTTCTACATGCTTGCGCTGCCTCAGAACCAGCAAAGTGCGTTTGTCGGCATCAGGAGCACATTCTACAGGATTTCTTCAGTGTTCGGACAGGGTGTTCTGGTGTTCATAGCCGGCCTTCTGGAGAAGAAGGGAGACATTCCGAGAGCGTGGTTCTGGACTATGGTGATCACTGCTGTAATCTTTGGACTCGTGACACTCTACCACACATTTGCAATTCCCCGTTCCAAGAGCGACAAGCCTAATATCCAGTACGACGAGAACGGGAAGAAGAAAGGAATCTGGTCAGACTTCGGACAGTCTTTCGCCACTTTCTTCAAGAAGCCTCTCGTATGGCTTGGCATAGCTTTCATGCTTCTTTACAGGCTTCCTGAAGCATTCCTGATCAAGATGATAATGCCGTTCCTCAAAGATGCCCGTGCAGAGAACCTCGTTGACGGATCTTTCATTGGCGGAGGTCTTGAACTGCCTACTGAAACCATAGGACTGGCTTACGGCACGATTGGAGTTGTGGCACTTCTTGCCGGCGGAATCCTGGGCGGAATCTACGCTTCCAGGGTTGGACTTAAGAAGTCTCTCTGGCCTATGGCCGCCTGCATGATCCTGCCTTGCCTTACCTTCTGCTACCTGGCTATCTTCCAGCCTACCAATGTAGTTGCCATCATCGTGGCAATTGCTATAGAGCAGTTCGGCTATGGTTTCGGATTCACCGCTTACATGCTGTTCATGATGTACCTTTCAGAAGGCTCCTTCAAGACATCCCACTATGCAATCTGCACAGCCTTCATGGCTGCAAGCATGATGGTTCCGGGCTTCTTTGCCGGAGACCTCCAGATGGCAGTGGGCTACAAGGCCTTCTTCTGGATTGTGGTTGCCTGCGGTATTGCAACTATGATGGTTACCTTCCTGGCAAAGAGAAAGGTAGATCCGAACTACGGAAAGAAATAATCGCTGAGTAAATAGAATTATTGAATTTGATATAGTTTTGAGATGAAGAAGATACTGATAACTGTAATTGCGTTGGTGATGGTTCTTCCTATGGCCAACTGCCAGAGCGGCAAGCATCACAGCGAAGGCTGTGCTGAGAGCAAGGAACAAAAATGCTCTCACTCTCATAGGGTGAAACCTGGTATTGAGGTTCTCCGCGACCGTGGATTTGATATTCTCAAAGGTAAGAGGGTAGGTCTTCTGACCAACCCTACCGGAGTTGATTCAGACCTCAATTCAACAATAGACATCCTCCACAATGCCAAGGATGTGAAGCTGGTGGCTCTTTACGCTCCTGAGCATGGAGTAAGGGGAGACATCTACGCCGGAGCAGCCGTGAAAGACCAGAAAGATTCCGCCACCGGAATTCCTGTCTATTCAGTTTACGGCAAGAACCGCAAGCCGTCTCCGGAGTTCTTGAGCAATGTAGATGCAGTTGTCTTTGACATCCAGGATATAGGCTGCCGCAGCTACACATTCGTCAGTTCAATGGGGCTTATGATGGAAGCTTGTGCTGAGGCCGGCAAAGAGTTCGTTGTCCTGGACCGTCCTAACCCGCTCGGCGGAGAGAGAGTGGAGGGCAACTTGGTGGAAGATGGATTCTATTCCTTTGTTAGCCAGTTCAAAATCCCTTATGTTTACGGACTTACACTTGGAGAACTTGCCCGCATGCTCAACGGCGAGAAAATGCTCAAGAACGGTGTGCAGTGCAAGCTGACTATTGTCCCGATGGAAGGATGGAAGAGAAACATGCTCTATGAAGACACCAAGCTGCCTTGGATACTGCCGTCTCCTCAGGTGCCACAGATCGTGAATGCTTACTATTATCCTGTAAGCGGTATCATGGGAGAGCTTGGCTACATATCAGAGGGAGTTGGCTATACCCTTCCTTTCCAGCTCTTTGTGGCAGAATGGATAGACGGAAAGAAACTGTGTGAGAGAATGAACGCCCTCAACCTTCCGGGTATCCGCTTCCGCACAATCTACGAGACCCCGTATTTCGGAAAGAAGCAGGGCATATCCTGCTCCGGTGTTCAGGTATTCATCACCGATTATTCCAAGGCTCGCCTTGTTGAGATCCAGTTCCTTGTAATGCAGGAACTTGCAAAGCTGTATCCGGACAAGAAGACCTTTGAGAACTGCGATAAGGGCCGGTTCCGCATGTTCGATATCGTATGCGGTTCGGACTACATCCGCAAGACTTTCTCCAAGACCTACACTTGGGAGAGCATCAAAGAGTTTTTCGAGAAGGACGAAAAGCCTTTCAAGGAAAAAAGCCGCAAATACTACCTCTACGACTAGTTTTTTTGGTTTGGCAAGCATTTTGATAGTTTAAGGGTAAAGTACTAACCACTTAAACTAAACAGCTATGAAAACCAACACCATCTACACTGCTTTCGTTGCAATCGTTGCAACCGTGCTGACAGTTTCGGTTTCAGCTACCGCCTCAGCACAGTCTTCCAGCAGGAGAAACAACTCCGGTGGCAACAGTTCAGCTACAACCCAGCGTTCCTCAGACAGCAGGCAGAAGGCGGCTCCGGTTTCACAGCCTTCATCCCGCAGCACTGCCACTCCTCAGAACAGAAACACTTCAACCTCCAACGGCAACGTTTCAGGTAGCAGAAGCACTTCCTCTTCCGGGAACCGCAGCACTGCCACTCCTCAGAACAGGAACACTTCTTCCGGCAATGTATCTTCCAGCAGGAACTCAACCGGTTCTGCAGACCGTCAGGCAACTCAGAGCCGTGGCAACTCTTCTGGAGTAAATACCGGCAGAAACTATAACGACCACATGGGCAATATCCGCACAGAAAGCGGAATCGGCACTAACAACCGTCCGGACAACAACCGCCCGAACAACGGCAATGTCAACCGCCCGGACAACAACCGCCCGAACAACGGCAACGTCAACCGTCCGGACAACAACCGTCCGAACAACGGCAATGTCAACCGTCCTAACAACAATGGTCCTCGTCCTACTTACTACGCAGGCCGCGGAGGAGATGCCGCAACCAAGCTCCCTCCACCTCCGAAGTATGACAGGATGAATCCAAACCGTCACCTGGGCTACAATCCGTTCCGCGACGGCCGCCTTATCCACCGTCCGGCTCCAATTCCAACCTACTTCGATTACGGCTACCGTGTCGTTTCTCGCCCAAGACATTATTTCAAAGTGAGAATCAACGGAATGAGCATGTATTTCTGGGGAGGCGTCTGGTACTGGCACGCTTACGGATACTACAATATCCACAGGCCTCCGGTGGGAACCAGGATCCCGATCTCATACATCGCGGAGTCTCTCTACCCTGTAGATTTTGAATATAGCTCCGGCTTATTTGCACAAAACTACTATGTGGATTCTTACGCTAACTTCTATGTTCAGGTCAGCAACTACCAGCTTGAAGTAGTAGATGCTCCGGATGGTGCCATCCTCTACGACATGCCAAGTGACTACAAGGAGATAGTGTATTACGGAAGAACCTACTACGTTGTGGGCAACTCCATATTCGAGTACGTGTACACGAATGCCAACAGCTGGTACTTCCGCGCAGTTGGAATTTACAGATAGAGGGTGGAGAAAGAGGCGATGGTCCTCTGTAAGCGTCTTAAAACCAAATAGTTGTAAAAAGCACCCCTCCAAAAACGAGGGGTGCTTTTTGCATGTGGCTGTGTATTAGTTATTTGCAGCCCACCATCGCCGACCCTCTGTTGCTATCTGGCCTCGGCGATGTTGAGGATTACCTGCACTGCCTTTTCCATGCTTTCTACAGGAACATATTCCAGCTTGCCGTGGAAGTTGAGTCCGCCGGCAAAGATGTTAGGGCAAGGCAGGCCTCTGAAAGAGAGCATTGCGCCGTCAGTACCGCCTCTGATAGGCTGGATCTTAGGCTTTACACCGGCTTTCTTCATTGCGTCTATGGCCCTTTGTACGATGTAATACTTAGGCTCCACAATCTTGCGCATGTTGTAGTACTGGTCCTTAACCGTAATCTTCACCACGCCCTTGCCGTACTTTCTGTCCATCTTGCCCTGGATGGTTTCAAAGAGCTTTTTTCTGGCGTTGAATATCTTGGTGTCGTGGTCTCTGATTATGATGTTCACCGATGCGTTTTCCACGCTTCCGCTGATTCCTACAACATGGTAGAATCCCTGGTACTTGGCCGTATGCTCAGGCCTTTCCTTTGGCGGCAGGAGTGAGAGGATTTCGTTGGCCACGATGATGGCGTTAATCATCTTTCCTTTGGCGTAGCCCGGATGGATGTTGCAGCCCTGGATTTCTATCTTGGCTGATGCGGCGTTGAAGTTCTCAAACTCCAGTTCCCCGACATCTCCGCCGTCCATAGTGTAGGCGAAGTCTGCGCCGAAATCCTTGACGGAGAAGTTCTCCACCCCGCGTCCGACTTCCTCGTCCGGAGTGAAGGCTATCTTTATGGTACCGTGCTTGAATTCAGGGTGGTTTACCATATACTCGGCGGCGCACATTATCTCGGCGACTCCGGCCTTGTCGTCAGCTCCCAGAAGGGTGGTTCCGTCCGTGGTGATTAGAGTCTGGCCCTTGAAGTTTTTCAGTTCCGGGAACATTGCGGTAGAAAGCTTGACTTTCTTTGCCTTGTTGAGGATGATGTCCTTGCCGTTGTAGTCAGGGATGATTTGAGGCTTGATGTCCTTGCCCTCTGCATCCGGAGCCGTATCCACGTGCGCAATGAAGCCGATGGCCGGAAGCGGCTTCTCGCCCTTCGTGGCCTTTACGTTAGATGGAATGGTTGCCATAAGCACACCTTTGGCGGAAACTTTTACCTTGACGCCCAGAGCCTTGAGCTCATCGCTGAGCATATTCAGAAGGTCAAACTGCCTTTTTGTGGAAGGGGCTTCAGTGGATTCAGGATCGGAAGTGGTCCATACGCCCACGTATCTGAGGAATTTATCTTGTACTTTTTCCATATTGAATGATTTTAACTAGTCTTTCTTAGGGGCTTTGGCTCTCAGCGACGAGAATAACAGGAAGGCGGCAACCGCAAGGTAAGCCACGATGGCAACGGCCTGGGCGCTGCCTGTCTCTGCCCATTCCTTGGCGAAGAAGTCTTTGCCGGCAAACTTGAGTATAGCTGAAACAACTCCCATAAGCGCTCCGCCTGCGATGAATCCGGAAGCGAGCAAGGTTCCTTTGTTGACGCGAGCTTCGTTGAGGGCTTTGTCCTTGCTTCTTGAGCCTACATACCAGGCGATTGCTCCACCTGCCAGAAGCGGGAGGTTGAGGTCTATCGGGATGAACATTCCAAGGGCGAAGGCCAGAGCCGGCACTTTGCAGAAATTGAGGATTAGGGCGATTATGGCTCCTATCCCGTACAGTACCCAAGGGGCTCCCTGACCGCTCATAAGAGGCTCTATGACAGCGGCCATTGCATTTGCCTGTGGTGCTACCAGGGCTTCTTCTCCTGTAAATCCGTATGTCTTGTTGAGCACGATCATCACTCCGCCCACGGTTGCAGCAGCTACGAGTGTTCCTATGAACTTCCAGCTTTCCTGAACCTTAGGGGTACTGCCTATCCAATATCCGATCTTCAGGTCAGTGATGAAGCTTCCGGCCACGGAGAGTGCTGTACATACCACGCCGCCTATTATCAGAGAAGCTACCATTCCGGGAACTCCCTTCAGACCGCAGGCTACAAGGACTACAGAGCCTAGAATCAATGTCATAAGTGTCATTCCGCTTACCGGGTTGCTGCCCACGATAGCTATGGCATTGGCGGCAACGGTTGTGAACAGGAACGCGATGATGGCCACTATAAGCAGAGCAACTATTGCAAGCAGAAGCTTGTTGCCGTCTGGAATCACTCCAAAGTAGAAGAAGATGAAAGTTGCTGCAAGGGCGAGTATGACTCCCCAGGCTATTATCTTCATGCTGAGATCTCTCTGAGTTCTTATCTCTCCTGTCTGGGCTCCGCCTTTCTTTGAGAAACTCTTGGTGGCCAGTCCAAAAGCGGACTTGATCACTCCGGAAGACTTGATGATTCCTATTATGCCGGCTACGGCTATGCCTCCGATACCTATCTGCCTGGCGTATGTCTTGAATATCATTTCAGGACCCATCTGGGAAACCCCCTCGAAAGTGGTTCCGAGGAAAGATACGGTATCAGGGCCGCAGAGCCAGCTCATTAGCGGGATGATTACAAACCAGACAAGCATTGAGCCACAGCAGATTATGAACGCATACTTGAGTCCGATGATGTAGCCAAGGCCCATGACGGCTGCTCCCACGTTGTATTTCAACATAAGTTTGGTCTTGTCCGCCAGTACTGAGCCCCAATGGGTTGCGGTGGTGTAGATGGTTTCGCTCCACCATCCGAAAGACGAAACGATGAAGTCGTAGATACCGCCGATAAGACCGCTTATCAGCAGCAGCTTGGCTCCGCCGCTGTCTCCTTCTCCGCTCTTGATTACTTGGGTAGTAGCCGTTGCCTCAGGGAACGGATAGTCTCCATCCTTCTCTTTGACAAAGTATTTGCGGAAAGGAATCAGGAAGAGGATTCCAAGCACTCCGCCCAAGAGGCTGGACAAAAACACTTTGATGAAATCCACCTGGATCTCAGGATATTTCGCCTGAAGGATGTAGAGCGCAGGAAGAGTGAAAATCGCACCTGCAACTATACCACCGGAACAGGCTCCGATAGACTGGATGATTACGTTTTCACCGAGTGCGTTCTTTCTTTTCAGTGCAGTTGACAGACCCACTGCTATAATCGCGATAGGGATAGCAGCTTCAAACACCTGTCCTACTTTAAGCCCGAGGTAAGCGGCGGCGGCAGAGAAGATTATGGTCATGACAAGACCAATGGTAACACTGTACGCTGTTGCTTCCTTGTGCTTTTTTTGAGGGTCAAGAAGTGGTTTGTACTCCGGCTTCTTCTGGTTTTTCTTATCTTCTGACATATCTTTTTATTTGTTGATTTTCCGCAAATCAGATGCAGAGCGAATTTACAAAAAATCGCTGAGTATAATGTATTTTGTTGTCAGACAATTTTATTACATTTGCTTTTACAACAAACGCGGGCAGGGGTTTATGCTGCCTGATGATTTGCATCTATTGATAAAGCAAGGATATGGCTTACAGGAAAAATATAGTTTCAACTTTTCTGTTTTTGTTCCTGCTGTTTGCTGCAGGAAATTTGCACGCTCAGTTTTCTGGTGATGTAAAAGATTCATTAAGAGTTCTTTGTGTCCGTTATGACAATTGTTCCTCCGGCGTGGACGGGGTAGTTTCTCTTTCAGCTATCATGGAGTGTGACAGCATAAAGATGCCAACCTATATGGTAGGAGACTCCATAGTTACTTTCTTCAGCGACATAAAATTGGACTGCATAAGGGGAATACAGTTTCTCCATGGCAAGACCCTCCCGAAGAAATTGCAGAAATCTTTTCCAAATGGCCTGATTTCCATTACATTGAAAGATGGTGAGGATCTGAACAGCAGCCAGGTTTTTCCTGACGGCGACAACCTTACACGCAAAGCTTTTGTGACTCGTATGGCTCTTTCTGATCTGGTGCGTGAGGATAAATTTGCATCCAGGCTTGAGGCGTATGTTGACAATTACGGTACGGATGACATTTCATTCCGGAACTTCAAGTTCTTCAACCCAAACCGTGCGACTCCTATTCTGGCGATTGATTCGCTTAACCGCAAGGCATTTGTCAGAAGTTTCAACGACTTCAAGCCTGAAGCGATAGGGGAAGTTGTAATCTACAATTCAGATGAGGCTCAAGAGTTGGTGGGAGAACGCGGAGTGAATGGTCTTGTCATAGTTGACATTAATCCGAAATATACTTTGCAGCAGGCACTTGTAGGGCCGTTTGAAAAAGCTGTCCTTCTTATAGCCCAAATGTATGGTGTCAATTTTGAGGCAATGATGATGAGGGAAATACTTTATGTAAAATAACTGTTCCGGGCAAACGGACCTCAGACAAACAAACTGTTGAGAATTACAAATTTTAAAACAATAAGGTTATGGGAAAACTTCTTAAAGAATTCAAGGAATTTGCAGTAAAGGGCAATGCCGTTGATATGGCGGTTGCCGTTGTAATCGGCGGTGCTTTCGGAGCTATCGTGACTTCTCTTGTCAACGATTTGATAATGCCTTGCATCGGCGTTTTGATAGGCGGAGCTGATTTTGCCAACTTGGCCGTTACCCTCAAGGCCGCAGTTCCCGAGGTTGTCAACGATGCCGGTGAGGTTATAACTCCGGCAAAGGATGCTGTGCTGTTCAAGTATGGCCAGTTCATTAACACTATTATTTCATTTCTGATTGTAACCTTCTCTATTTTCCTTGTAATTAAGGGTTTGAACAAGATGAAGAGAAAGAAGGAAGAGGCGCCTGCAGCTCCCGCAGAACCATCTGCTGAGGAAAAGCTTCTGACAGAAATAAGAGATCTTCTTAAAGAAAAGAAATAGTTATACCTATTATATAAGGCACAGAAGTATTTTGAAAATCTTCCGCAAAACTTGCGGAAGATTTTTTTATTCACTTAATATGCTGATTAATAATGTTTTGATATTTGACTCAAAAAAATTTTCAAAAAAAGATTTGGAATTTCAGAATAAGGTTTTACCTTTGCAGCCCGTTTCGGAAAAAAGCCTCTTCCGTGGGGCGGAAAAAATCAGGAACGAAAAGGGCGCACAAAAAAAGTTTGAAAAAAATTTGCAAAGCAGAAAAAAGTTTCTACCTTTGCAGCCCGTTTCGCCAAAACCGGAACGCAGTCCATTGACATATTGAAGACAAGCAGCAAACCTACAAGGTTTAGAAAAGAAGAGCGTTAA